>Ga0164318_10007979_pt1 | contig 10268 bp, 9 predicted proteins | sample GuaBasSedimGuay9_FD_113734 | JGI IMG/M metagenome (GOLD analysis project Ga0164318, IMG submission 113734) | Subseafloor sediment microbial communities from Guaymas Basin, Gulf of California, Mexico - Guay9, Core 4571-4, 0-3 cm | ecosystem: Environmental > Aquatic > Marine > Hydrothermal vents >...
AAGAGCTAAGGGATGAAAAGATTAAAGAATACAAAGAAAAATTTGCTAATCCTTATGTTGCTGCTGAAAAAGGATGGATAGATGCTGTTATAGAGCCAAATGAGATTCGTCAATTTTTAATTACTTCTTTAAAAAGATTAAAAAACAAAAAAGAGATAACCTTCTCAAAAAAACATGGCAATATTCCTCTTTAACATAAAATAAAAAATTATTTTTATTCAATATAACTTTTTATGATATCTTTAAATATACCTTTATAGAAAGGTAACTTTTCCTTTATATAATATATTCTATCATTAGTTACCTTTCTTTTTACCATTTCTTTATCAAGCAAGATATCAAGATGACCAAGAATTTCTGATACAACTAACAAAACATCTTTTATATTCATATCAGGAAATAGTTTGCATCCAATTTGATATGGTGTCATATCTTTTTGAGAGTCCATCTCATTTAGCACATTTTTTAATCTTTGGCTATGATGATTATATATTTTTTGAATTAATGATTTTATATCTCTAAAAGGTAATCCATGCCCTGGAAACGCAATCTTTAGATCAAGTTTTTCAATCTTTCTAAGAGATCTTATATAATCTATCAAAACCTTTGAATGCTGAGATTGATTGCCTTCTTTTCCTCTCCAATCAAATAAGGGATTTGGAGTTGTTTTTTGTAACAGATGATCACCAGAAAAGATAATCCCATCTTTTTCATTATAAAGGCAGATATGACCAGGGGTATGGCCTGGAGTATGGATAACTTTTAAATAAAATCGATCATCAAATTCTATTCTTTCTCCTCCGTAAAGAATATTAAATCTTGCTTTATCAAGTTTATCGCCAAATTGATTAACCTTTTTTACATAATTAATAATCTTATTAATCATTCCATCAGGAGTCCCATTTTTAATTAATACTTCAGCAAAACCTTTAGGAAATGTTATCCCCTCTTTAATCTTTAAATATTCTTCTTTATGGACAAAAAAGGTAGGGTTAGATAACTCCATAATCCTTTTACCAAATCCAAAATGGTCTACATGGCCATGAGTGATTATTACCCTTTTAATATGCTGCCAGGTTATCCCTGCTTCTTTAAGAGAATTATCTAAATATCTATATGTTTCAGGAAGCTTCATTCCTGTATCAATAAGGGTTATAGGCTCTTTTTTAATAAGATATATATTAACGGTTTGAATCTCAAAAGGGATGGGGATGGAGATCTGAAAAATGAAGTTCATCTTAAACTAATTTGTTCATGCTGAAAAATAAAGCATAAATTAATTAAAGTTAAAAATATTTCCTGTTAAAACCTGTAAGTTCAGGTTTGGATTAATCTGTATTTTCCTCTTTTTTTTCTCTAATTGTATACTCAGATTTTGGAAGTTTGTATAGCTTATTTATAATATCCCCATAACGTGCTTCTATTGTTGCCTTTTTTACCTTCATTGTAGGGGTTACCTCTTCATCATCTTGGTAGAGTTCATCTTCAAGGATATAAAACTTCTTTATCTGCTCAACCCTTGCAAGTTCTTTATTCTTTTCCTGCACAATATTCCATATAGTCTCTATAATCTTTTCATTTTTGGTTAAATCACGAAAATCAGTATAGATGATCCTATTATCTCTTGCATATCTTATAACCTCTGGCTCATCAAGCGTAAAAAGGGCAACAAGATATGGTTTTCCCTCTCCATATACAATAGCTTGAGAAATAAAACGGTGGGTTTTTAAAATATTTTCTATATATTGTGGTGCAACATTTTTGCCTGCTGCGGTTATCAAGATATATTTTTTTCGGTCTACTACATAATAGTAACCTTCTTCATCAACTCTCCCCACATCACCTGTCTTAAGCCAACCATCCTCGGTAAACAACTCTTTTGTTGCCTCTGGATTTTTATTATATCCTTTGCAAGCCAATTCTGGAGCATAAACCTGAATTTCATTATCTTCACCAAGCCTAACTTTTACACCTGGAATCGGCTTTCCAACTGATCCAATTTTGTAATCATCAAGACGATTACACATAACAATACTACTTGTTTCGGTTTGTCCATAGACCTCAAAAAGTGGCATACCACAAGCAGCAAAAAACTCAATAATCTTTTTTGCAATAGGTGCTCCTCCAGTAAAGGGCACCTTCATCCTACCACCAAACATATCCTTTACTCTACGAAATACAAGCAGATGGCATATATAATTTAAAAATCTTAATGGTAATGAGATCTTTTTCTTTGCCTGTTTTAAACCAGAAACCTTATACCCAACCTTAAGTGCTGATAAGATAAGATATTTTCGAAACCAAGGAGCTTCTTCAATGATTCCCATAATCTGGTTATAAACCTTTTCATAAAGTCTAGGAGTGCAGAACATCCATGTTGGTTCTGTTTCATACATATCTTCCATTGCAGTATTCATCATATCCTCAGCAAATGCAATAGGACACCCTGCTGAGATACTACTAAACTGCGTTAATGTTAGTCCACCTGCATGGGCTAAAGGCAAAAAACAAAAAGCGAGATCATCTTCTCCAATAGGAAATATCTTGGTGAATACCCAGCTACAAAAGAGAGTATTCCCATGTGTAATGATAGCTCCTTTAGCAAATCCAGTTGTCCCAGAGGTATATATTAGAGTAAAGGTATCATCTATAGTTGGTTTTTTGATCCTCTTTTCAAGTTCTTGGTTTGCAGCTCTATCATTAAGAAGCTTCTCCCCAAGTTTTAACAACTCATTAAAAGTTAAAATATTTTTTTCTTTATCATATTCACATTTTTCAAAGGTTATAATGTATCGTAAAGTAGAGCAATTATCCCATATTTGTAAAAGCTTATCCAACTGTTCCTGCTCTTCAACAAAACATATTTTTGTATCAGAGTTGGTAATAATATGCTGGCACTGTGGAGGACTGTCTGTGTGATAGATACATGTTAATATTCCACCAGCAAGCATAATACCTAAACTTGTTTCCATCCATTCCAAACGGGTTTTAGAAAATATACCGACTGCATCTCTATAGTTCATCCCTAATGAGATTAAACCCAAAGCGATCTTTTTTACCTCTTCATGAATTTCCCTCCAGCTAAAATCCCTCCACCGACCATCCTTTTTTGCCACTGCCATAACATTGTTTCCATATTTTTTTACTTGAGAAACCCACAAATCAGAAAGATTTTTCCACTGTTTCCATTCTTCACTATTGAGATTATCTCGCTTATTAACTTGATCAGTTTGGAATTCCATAAAACTATTTTGATAAATTATTTTTTCACTCTTATTCTGCCTTCCCATAACTCCTTCCTATCTATATATTTTCCTTCTCCAAGATAAGCACTTCTTACTTCTTCATCTGCTAAAAGTTCTTTAGATGTTCCATATCGTTCAACCCTGCCATTTTGAATAACATATCCCATCTGAGCAAGTCCAAGTGCAAGCACTACATTTTGCTCCACCATAACAATAGTTATACCCTGTTCATTTATCATCTTTATCCTTTTAAATATCTCTTTAACCAACTTGGGTGAAAGTCCTAAAGATGGCTCATCTAAAAGGAGCACTTTTGGCTCTGCCATTAAAGCTCTCCCAATCGCCACCATCTGCCTTTCACCACCAGAAAGATATTTAGCCTTTTGTTTTCTAAGTTGAGAAAGCCTGGGAAAAAGATCATATACCTCTTCAATCTTTTTCTTGATTTTGGATTTATCTCGTAAAATAGCTGCTCCTGCTTTTAAATTTTCTTCAACAGTTAAATCATCAAAGGTGTGTCTTCCTTCAGGAACCTGTGATATACCCATTTTTACAATTTTATGAGGATCCAAATTTTCTATTCTTTTCCCCATAAATTCGATATATCCATAATCACATATTATAAAACCAGATATAACCTTTAAAATTGTGCTTTTCCCTGCACCATTAGATCCTAAAATAGCCACAATTGAACCTTCTGGCACCTCAATAGATATCCCTTGAAGCACTTTTATTCTACCATAATATGTTTCAACGCCCTCTAATTTAAGCATTATCTTCTTCCCCTAAAAAGATATTTATTACTTGAGGATCCTTTGTGACCTCATCAGGCTTTCCTATCTTTATGATATTGCCTGAATCCAAAACACAGAGGGTATCACATATAGACTGGACAAGATTCATGTCATGCTCTACCAACAAAACAGTAATCCCATATTCTTCCCGCATCGCTTTAATTAACCTTGCAATCTCACGGGTCTCCTGATCATTCATTCCAGCTGATGGCTCATCAAGTAAAAGAAGTTTTGGCCTTGCTGCTAATGCCCTCCCAAGCTCGATAAGTTTTTGAATTCCATAAGGTAAATCAGAAACCAAACGGGCATGGAATCTTGTTATTCCAAGGAAATCAAGGATCTTAAATGCTTCATCCTTATCCCAATTCCAGCTTTTAATCAATCCTTTGATTGAAAAGTCTTTAAAAAACCTCCTTATCTTTAACCTTGGATGTAAGCCAACCATAATATTATCCAAAACTCTTGTATAATGAAAGAGCTCCAGATTCTGAAATGTCCTTGCAATCCCTAATTCTGGTATCTTATAACTCGGGTTTTTAAGTAGATTAATCTTTTCCTTATATATTATCTTTCCTCTTTGTGGTTTATATAATCTGTTCACACAATTGAAAAAGGTGCTTTTCCCTGAACCATTTGTGCCAACAAGACCAAATATCTCACCTTCATTAACAGAAAAAGAGATTCCATTTAAGGCTACAAGCCCTCTAAAAGCTATAAACAGATCTTCTACTTCAAGGATTTTCATTCTTACCTCCAACGAAGAATCCAGGCAACTCGACCTATCCTTTTCTCATTAAACGGAAATTTCTTAAAATAGTTTTTTATAACAAGCCATCTTCCATAAAAACCATTCGGCTCAAAAACAATAAATATAAGAATAATCAAACCATAGATTAAAAACTGTAAAACAGATATTTCTGTTCCAGGAGGAAGCAAGGCATCCCTTAAAGCAGTTATCCATTCAGGCAAAAAGGTTATAAAAATTGCCCCTATAACTGCCCCATAAACGGTTCCCATACCTCCAATCACGAGCATTACAAGATAATTAATAGAAAGAAAAATATTAAAATCCTCAGGACTAATCGTTCCTATTATAACAGCCATAAAGGCTCCAGCAATTGAAGCAATAAAAGAGCTTATAGCAAATGCAAGAACCTTATAAAGAAGTAAGTTTACACCGCTTACTTCAGCGGCAACATCACTATCCCTAATGCTGGTAAAAGCTCTCCCCAGTTTACTGTGAAGTAAAAATCTTGAAAAAATTACAACCAGTATAACTATTGTGTAGATAAAATAGTAAAATTCAGGTTTGCCAGAATGTAATTTAATAAAGCCTAAATCGATGATCCTTGATACCCTGAACCCTTCTACCCCGTGTGTCCATTCTTTAAAAAAGCGAATAGCATCCTCAATAATAAAGGTAAAACCCATTGTTGCAATAGCAAGATAAAGCCCTTTTAATCTAAGTGATGGTATCCCTATAAGAAGACTCAATAACGCACCAAAGAATCCAGCTAAGATAAAAGAAAGGAAATAACCAAAATGAAATGTCATATGAAATATGCCATAAGAGTAGGCACCAATAGCAAAAAAAGCAGCATGACCTAAAGAAAGCTGTCCACAAAAACCACATAAGATATCAAGCGATACAGCACCAATAATAGCTACTGCTACCAAATTTAGTAAATATACCGTATACTCTCCTACAAATAAAGGCAAAAGATATGTTAAAACGATCAAAGGAAGAATCCACCATCTCTTCTCTTCTTCCTCTTTAATCATTCGATCAGAAAATCGGATTCTCTTCTTTCCTAATTTTATTGTAAATGTTCTCATCTCTACACCTTTTTCTGTTCATATCTGTAAAATATTCCTTCAGGCTTTATGATTAAAACCACAAAAAGAACCAACCATGGAAAGACATCCTTGATCTCTTTTGGTAAGTAAAGACCTGCTATGGTTTCAGATAGGCCTAAAACCAACCCTCCAACTATAGCACCTGGAATACTTCCAAAACTCCCAAGCACCGCAGCAGGCAGGGCTCTTAACCCAACAACTCCCATGTGAGGATGAAGAAAAACAATTGGAGCAACTAATACCCCAGCAATAGCACTTAAAGCTGACGCTAATCCCCATGTAAAATTAAACATCCTTCTTACAGCAATTCCACTAGCCATAGAACCTAAAAGATCTTCTGCAATAGCTCTAAGAGATATCCCAAGGATTGTATAACGAAAGAAAACAAAAAATATGATCATCAATGCAACTGTAATAATAATTGTCCATAAATGAACTGGAGATATTGTAACCTTCCAGAATTGATGAGGTGTCATTGGGAAAGGGTCCATTTTCTGTGGTTCAAATGTCCATAAAAGTCCTGCAATCGCTTGAAGCACCATTGAAATACCTATAGTAGCAATAACAACAGGAAGGATAGGATAGCCAATAAGCGGCCTGATAAAAAGTTTTTCTAATACAGAACCAAGTAAAAAGCCAGCAAAAACAGCCAAAACAAACGAGAGGATAAAGTTAAAATGAAAAAAAGTTATAAACGTGTAACAGATATAGGAAGAAAACATCATGATTTCGCCTTGAGCAAAATTGATTATCTTTGTAGCTTTATAGATCAGAACAAAGCCCAAAGCTATTAATGCATAAACACAACCCAAAGCAACCCCATTTACAATTCCATCTATTATAACCATAAAAGACTCCTTCTTATAAAAAAGGGGGGATTATAAAGGCTTAATTTAATCTTTTGGGTGTAACCATCCTGTTTCCACTACAAAGATCTTCTTTGCTTTATCTACCTTTAATATACGTGCAGCATCTGTCCCTTGACGTATATTTTTACCATAGGTTATTGGAGCAAATATCCCTGTTTTATAGTTTTTAAGAGTTTCAAGTGCATCAACCAACTTTTCTCTTGTCAATTTTTTTCCAGCTCTCTTAATCCCCTCGCATAAAACCTTAGCGATACCATAACCAAACAAATTAAATGAGTTAGGATCTTTATTTGTTGGATCATATTTTGCTAAAGCCTCTCTAAACTCCTTTGCCCCGGGAGAATCCCCTCTTTCATTTACCTGAGTAGAAAAGGATCTTAACCCTTTTCCATAAAAAGCTGACTCCCCTGCTTTTTTAAGAAACCTCAAATCTGTCATAGTTGCTGCACCAAAAAGATAAGGAGTAAAATCAGCTTTCTGACACTCCTTTAATATGGCTGCTCCATGAGATGAAATCACAGGGAAGAAAAATACATTAACGTTTTTTGCTTTAAGCCTTAAAACCTGAGAGCTAAAATCAATTGCAGAGCGTTTATAAAGTTCTACCACTGGTTCACCCCATCCATACTTTGCCATCTGCCTCTTTGCTCCTCTGATAGTATCCTGTCCGATCTCGTTATCTTCTGCTAATAAACCGATTATTGGTTTTTTGATCTTTAGTCTATCCTTTACAAAATCTGCTAAAATTCGTGCATGCTCTTCACAGGAAGAGTAGATATTAAATAGATAGCGATGAGGTGGACGAAACATAGCAGAAGTATAACCATAAGGACCAATTAAAGGAACTTTATCCTCTTGTAAGTAAGGAATCATAGCCTTTGGGGCAACACTTCCAGTTGAGCCTAACAAACAAAAAACCCTATGTTTTAATGTCAACTTTTTATAATTAGCAACAGCTTTAGCAACCACATATGAATCATCTTCTGCTATATACCTAAGTTTACGGCCATATATTCCACCTTCTGCGTTTATCTTTTTAAAGTATAGTTTAATACCACGCAACACACCTTGACCCATGAATGCAGCTGGACCTGTTAAATCAAGGGACCCTCCAACACGTATCTCCTTTTTTGTAACCCCTGTTTCTGCATTTAGAGTCCCAAAACAAAAAAGAGCTACAAAAAGGATTGGTAGGGTAATAACTATAGTTCTTTTACTTATCATAACATCATCCTCCTTTAAAGTTTGATCCCCCCTTATTTTACTTTTTATAAATAAATTAAAAAAATTTTTATCTTTTTAGGTACCTGCCCATGAAGGTTCTCTTTTTTCAAAAAAAGCCTCCATTCCTTCTTTTCCATCTCTTGTTAGAAAGGTTAAAATACTAACCATTGCCTCATAATTTTCTCCTATGTAAAATGGTATTTCAGCTTCGGAACGTATAATGTATTTTGCCAAAGATATAGCAATAGGTGCATTTTGGAGGATCTTTCCCATCATGGCTTTTGCCTCATTCATTAACTTTTCTGGTTCAACAACCTTGTTTATAAGCCCTATTTCTTTCGCCTCTTTCGCAGGAATATTTGATGCAGTTAAAACCATTTCTAAAGCTTTTGTTTGCCCGACAAGCCTTGTAAGCCTAAATATGCCTCCCCAACCTGGAATTAAGCCGATCTTTAGCTCAGGAACACCAATTTTTGCATTAGTTGAAGCAATTCTTAAATCACAAGACATTGCTATCTCTCCACCTGCGCCTACTGCCCATCCATTTATAGCGGCAATTGTTGGTTTTCTCGATCGCTGAAGTTTCTCATTCATTCGTAGCCCCGCAAGAAGAAATTCAGCATATTCTTTTCCTTCAATGGATTTCATCAAATTGATATCAGCACCAACACAAAAATATTCGTTCCCTTTTGCGGTTAAGATCATTCCTCTAATACCCTCATCATGCTCAACTCTGTATAATATCTCTTCCATCTCTTTTATTGTTGTCCAATCAAAAGCATTTCCCTTCTCCGGACGGTTAAAAGTTGCAATGCCTATCTTTTCATGAACCTCAAACAATATGTGTTTTTTTTCTTCCATTTTTTCTCCCTTTAACTTAACACATGTTTAGGCCACCATTTACACTTAAAGCCTGGCCAGTAATGTAGCTTGCCTCATCAGAAGCAAGCCATACTATTGCATTTGCTTGCTCCTCTGGGGCTGCCACCCTTTTCATTGGTATTGATTTCTTGATCGATTCAACAACTTTAGGCATAGTTTTTACAACATCTTCAAACAAAGGGGTTTGGGTTGGACCAGGACATGTGCTATTCACCCTGATATTATATCTTGCCATCTCTCTCGCAATAGATTTTGTAAACGAGTAGACTCCACCTTTTGTAGCAGAATAGACAGCCTCCCCTGTACTTCCAACCTTAGCTGCATCAGAAACAACGTTTACAATACTTCCTCCTGTCTCTTGTTTTGTCATATATTCAAGCACTGCCCTGGTCACATGGATTGGTCCTTTAAGGTTTATATCGATCAATTTATACCAAAGTTCAGGCTCATTATTCATAAAAAATTCAATCTTATCCCATGCAGCATTATTAATAAGAACATCAATCTTTCCGAATTTCTCATAAACCTTTTTTGCCATCTCTTTTGTCTGCTCATAGTTTGATATATCAGTTTTTATAGCAATTGCTTCACTGCCTAAGTTTTTTACTTCATCAACTACCTTATTCGCATTCTCCTCATTGATATCAACAATCGCAACCTTTGCACCAAGCGTTGCAAGTTTTAAAACAACAGCTTTTCCTATTCCACTCGCCCCTCCAGTAACAATAGCAACTCTTCCTTTAAAATCCATTTTTTTCCTCCTTAATTTTTATAATTTAATTATAGCTTTTCTTTTTCAACTACTTTCCTAAAAGAATTTTAGGTAACCAAAGAGAAATTGTAGGAAAATAAGCAACCAATAAAAATGAAATAATTAATATTATAACAAATGGTAAAGTTGCCTTTATAACTTTACTCAATTCCATTTTTGTCATAGACGAAGCAACATAAAGATTTAAACCAACAGGAGGAGTGATAAAACCTATCGCCAATCCTAATATAATAATCATACCAAAATGTATAGGGTCAATACCAAATTTAGCAACACTCGGCATAAAAACAGGGGTAATTATCAACATTGCTGCTACCAACTCTAAAACCATCCCAAGAAATATCAAGAATATAATAATTAAAGTAATGAATGCAAACTTAGTGCTTACGTTTGCAGAGATAAATTTAGTTACAGCCAATGGAACTTGTTCCAAGGAAAGATAATTTCCAAAAAGCACAGCACCTACTACAATGAACATAATTACCCCTGTCATTACACAGGCTTCAATAGTTATTTTGTAGGCCTCCTTAAAGCTCATTTCACGAAAAATAAAAAGTTCAGCAATATATGCATAAACAGTAGCAACAACAGAAGCTTCTGTTGCTGTAAAAAATCCAGAATAGAT
>Ga0164318_10007982_pt1 | contig 10266 bp, 6 predicted proteins | sample GuaBasSedimGuay9_FD_113734 | JGI IMG/M metagenome (GOLD analysis project Ga0164318, IMG submission 113734) | Subseafloor sediment microbial communities from Guaymas Basin, Gulf of California, Mexico - Guay9, Core 4571-4, 0-3 cm | ecosystem: Environmental > Aquatic > Marine > Hydrothermal vents >...
AACGGCCCAGAAATCTTTCAATTCAATAGCGTTAATAATTCTATTCCTCTCGTCTACCGCTGAAACAATTAATCCCTTTTCTTCAGCCATTTTAGCATACTCTGGAATAATATGATATCTATGCCTAAATCTTTCCACTATAACTTTCTCCTTATATGCGTCAAACAGTTTCGTATTAGGCTTAATATAAATTTTATGACCTCCTAATCGCATAGTTCCTCCTTTCTCTACAATTTTTTTCTGTTCTGGAAGTAAATCTACAACGGGATAAGGGGTTTCTGGATCTATCTCCGTGCTATTTGCGTTTCTTAAATTTAAATAGTTTCGACAGAATGCTATGAACATAATTTGAGCGCCAAAACATATTCCGAGAATTGGCTTTTTAATTTTCATAGCATAAGTGGCTGCCTTTATCATTCCTTCAACTCCACGTTTTCCAAAACCTGGTGTGAGTAAAACACCATCAATGTTATCTATTTCACTAAGCATTTTGTCATCGTCTTCTATTTTTTCAGAATCTATAAATCTTAATTCAATACCAACATTATTTGCATAACCTGCATGCTTCAGCGCCTCATTTATACTGATGTAACTATCTTTGATTGTAACGTATTTCCCTACCAATCCAATGACGGCTTTGACTTTTAATTGCTTTATTCTATCAATGAACGCTTTCCATTCCTTGTAATTGCTTTGCCTCCTCTCCAGTTTTAAATATTCAACTATTATATCTCCAAGACCCTGCTTTTCAAAAATTAGCGGCATCTCATATATGATATTAACATCAGGATTTGAGATTACTGCTCTTTTTTCAACGTTAGAGAATAAGCTTATTTTTGCTCTGGACTCGCTATCTATATATCGTTCTGCTCTACAAATGATTATATCTGGCTGCAACCCAGCACCTTGTAAGAATCTCACACTGTGCTGAGTGGGTTTTGTTTTAAACTGCCCAACTGTCTTCAAAAATGGAACATAAGTTACATGTATAAGAATAGCATTTTCTTTTCCAATTTCTAAAATAAACTGCCTTATGGCTTCTAAAAATGGCATCGACTCGATATCGCCTACTGTACCCCCAACTTCTACAATAAGTATATCTGGATTATTATAAGTAGCAACGTTCTTAATTCTTCTTTTTATCTCCCCAACTATATGTGGTATAATCTGTATAGTTTTTCCAAGATACTCACCAACTCTCTCCTTTAATATCACACTTAAGTATATCTGTCCACTTGTGACATTGTTCATTGGATGTAAATTTTGATCCAAGAATCTTTCATATGTGCCAAAATCTTGGTCTATTTCACAAATTCTAAATGTGGAGTTCCCTGCAGGAGTGAAGTTCCAGACTTGCTCAGTCACGAAAACTTCGCCATGTTCAATCGGATTCATAGTTCCAGCGTCAACGTTAAAATATGGATCTATTTTCATCATATCTATTTTATATCCTCTAAATTGTAACAACTTAGCGATAGAAGCCGCAGTAATACCCTTACCTAATCCGCTCATAACTCCTCCAGTAATAAAAATAAACTTAACCATAGTAATCCACTTGTTTTTTAAAAATTTGGATTCATATAATTTAAACTTTTCACATCATTTTTAATCATCATAAAAGCTTTATATTATGACATGACTAATAATTTAAAGTATATATGCGTCCTCTAATGTGGGATTTATGTTATTATAACAAAGTTTTAGGACGCACTTTATTAAAGTATGAGATGATGTCCAGTCATTGGAGATGGGGGTAATGGGTAGAAAATGGCTATTACTTAGCACATCTTTCCTATTATTTTGCCTTATAGTGTCATCATTAAGTAGCCAAAGCTTTGTTGAAGTCCCCTTAAATGATAAAATAATAGAAACTTCTAAAGAAACAGAGAATAATAATCCACAATTGTCAAATCGAAATACTGAAGCTACATCGTGGTGGAATAAGTCATTTGAATATAGAGTAAAAATCTCTATAACTGAAAGAGCAAATCTGAGCATTACACTATTCCCAATAAATGTATATCTTGAATTCAAGGAGAATCACGCTCACAAGGATAGCATAAGAGTCCTATTCTGGGATGGTAATAATTGGATAGGCCCGCTTGTTTCTCAAGTTTGGAATAAAACTTTCTATGATGATGGAATCCATTTGAAATCGGCCACAGTAACTTTTCTTGTAAATTTAACAGAGTATGAAACCGTTAACTATTACATTTATTACTCGAAATATGATAGAGGGGCGGTCTCATTCACTCCAATGGTTCAAGGGTATGAAGATGAAAGCATAGATAACGATTATTGGTTTCAAGGAAAATATTACAAAGTATATACAAACCATCTTCGTAATGGAAAAATAGAAAAACTTTGGCATCTAATAACCAATAATGAAATAGGGAACCCCGGATCACCTGGAAATACATATTTTCCTACACATTATGACCCGTATAGTACCGCGCTAGGCAATACGTACGGCGCTGCAATAAATGTAGAAGGTATTACTGAAAGCGGACCTATTTTCATTAAGTACCATACAACTGCTCAATTTTCTGGAAGTTACGACGATAAAGCTGAAATCACATATACATTTTATTGGTTCGGTTGGGTTGTCGAAGTTAATAGTTCATGCAATGATGACGTAGATTGGAGCTATTTCTATTCTATCTGGTGGATGTTCGATCCTGGTGTCATGCCATCTCTCTATATATTTCGTGAACCCAATGACGAGGAAATATATGAAAACTTCGCTACTGGTACTTGGAATAGAGTATATAAGTATGGAAATGTAACTAGGGTTGCATTTTATGACACAAATGATGGCGAAGGAGTTGGATATGGCGAAATAGATGTTCAAGCTCACAAGTTTACATCTTATGCCCGTTTTCACTACATCTATTATTACTATTACACCTATCAATATTGGTATAAGCGTTATAATGAAGTAGTGAATGATGCTGGTAGCTGGGAATACGAAAAATATGTTATGGTTGTATGGAATGCTACAGAAGGTTTAGATCCATTCAAAAAAATGACAATAGAGTTTCAGAATAATCCAGAAATAGAAATTGGAGAAGAGAGAATAATATTCCAGCTTAAAGTCAATGTTTTTGACGGTAATAATAATCCAGTGCCTGGTGCTAATGTATATGTCTTCTCGGGAGACCAACTAATTCAAAGTGGTATTACACAGTCTAATGGTTATATAATACTTCCAATTGATCAAGAGGGAACCTACGATATATTAGTGAACTATACTACTTCATATCAGCAAAATGACGAATATATGACGGTTTCAGCAGAATCTCAGGCTGTGGTTAAGTACCCTGATGATGTTTTCCAGACCGTATCAAAAGATATATTTCTTCCAATGGGAACTTTAAATATTACTGTTATTGACCTACTTGGCAGAGACCTTGCCTCTGATGCAATAATTGAAATTTATAATGGGGGTTATGAAATAACTGGTGGTCCTAGAACTACAACTAATGGACAAATCATTCTACCATTCTTTCCTCATGGAGAATATACTATTTACACCAGCTACCAGCCTCTCGAAAGAAGTGTTGAATTCTGGATATTCAGAATTACAGAAACTCAAATAGATTTCTCATTTACTCAAAGTGAATTTATAATTACTCAACCTATTGGTGATTTGCTTATAAAAGTCAACGCATACGATGGTCACGGTATTCATGATATTCCCCTTCTTTTAAGTAATGCCTCTAATGTAAAGGGCGTTAAATATCATTCAATATCGACAAATGCAACAGGTTATGCATATCTTTATAGAATAGAAAATGCCACCTGGAATCTACATATTTCTGCCACAGATTCTTATAATCAGCCTTTAGATAGGGATATAACTATATTTAGGCTTAATAACACACTATCTGAATCAACACTGTCAGTAGTATTACCACTAACAAGACTTAACATATTAGTAACTGTGGGCGGCGAGAATTATGAAGGAGCAACCATAGAGGTAAGAAAAGAGGGGTCTTCTAACATTCTTACAAGCGGAACGACTAACGCATCTGGTCAAATTACATTTTCCTTAATCTTGGAAGGAAAATATAACGTTACGGCAATAGTTTACATTTCGAAAAACTCGAGTATTATATATGCGTCTAATAACTACAGTGCAGTGTTTGAATTTAAATTCCCCGGGTTTACATATTCAGAAAAGGACTCTGTAATGGTAAATGGAAACTCGACAAATGTCTTTTTCTACTACTACAACGATAATATTACAATAAAAGTTAATTACTACAACAGAACTGGTTTATCCACAAACCCAATCGATATACCAATAAGTGGTTCTGAGAATATTACAATATGGATATATCTTGGAAATAACTTAGTGCATCATATTACAAAGGGGAGCAGTCTTGGTAACATTATAATTGAAGAGTTAAATAATGGAACATATTACCTACATATTAGTACCAGTTTATTGAAGTTGAATGCCTCTGCACTATATTATACGATCAAGGTAATTATCTATAATAAAACATACAACTCACCTACGCCTATTTCCTATCTTCTTAAAGTCGCATCTGTAGATGCTGATGCTTATGTAAGTAAAGACACGATTACTGTTGAATGGTCCAAGAAAACATCCTTAACGCTCTACTATAACGACACAATTCATAATTTACCAATACCAGATGCAAATGTAACATATGTGATAACAAATATAGAGCAAACATACTACTATAAAAATACCTTCGATTATGATCCCAACAATAAGTCTTACGTATTAAATTTAGATACTGACGTAATAAATGCAATCCCAGATACCTACACTATCACAATATATGTGAATAAGATAAATTACCAGAGCCATGTATTTTATGTCTCACTAAAAGTTGATGAAATACAAACAAAATTGAAAGTCACCGCCTTTCCGTCTAATTCAGTGAGCTGGATGCAAGAATATAGGATAATTGCAATGTATACGTATTCTAATGGAACAGCTATAACAAATGCTGAAGTTTCTATGAAAATAGATGGTTCGGTATATGAATTAAACTGGAACGGCACCCACTATGTATCTGGTACATTTAATAGCTCCGTATTAATTCCTGGAGAGTATGCATACTTAATAAATGCAACTAAGATTTATCATGAGCAAAAATTATTGCTCGCTAATATAACAATACTAAAAGCACCCGCCAACCTATTATTAACAATAAATGGGACATCCATATCCGCTAATGGTATGTTCAATGTTACTTATGAAAAAGGAGGAATTCTTGAATTTTCAGCACTCTATAATCAATCAGAATCCAGCTATGGTATAGAAAATGGTTACCTTTATCTCTCAATACGTGAAACTGGTTATTCAACAGTCTTCAGTGAAAAAGGCGGTGGTATATATAATGCTATCATTAATTTCTCTGAACTTTATGTCACAAGATTTTCTGTAACAATATATGCGTCGCATCAAAACTTTTCTGATGTAAGCTTTCAATTTACATTAAATGTTACGCCGCAGCAAAGCTTTTTAACTGTTAATAAGCTTGAGTTTTCCGTAATTTGGGTGAGAAGCCTACATTAATCGTAGAATTTACTGACAATTATGGAGATCCAATAACAGACGCTATTGTCACTGTTAATTGGACCGAAGCTGGATTGGTATTTTCTAGACAGGAGAATATATACGTTGCTACGATTGATACATCATTTGAAGAACCAGGAAACTATACACTTGTAATTTCAGCGTCTGCATTAAACTACAGATATCAACAAGTAATAATAAAACTACAAGTCCTTATACCCTTAGAAATTGATATTCCGAAAATTGTTGAGAAATACTGGCTTGAGACAATCAACATAACAATGTATATACATGACCTATATAATAATAGGAGCCTAGATAATGCTGATGTGAAATATTCATGGGCCTTTGGCTCTGGTAATTTCACTTTTATTGGCAGAGGCTTGTATATTTTGACATTAAACTTAACCCAATATCCAACTGGTGATTATAATGTCAATGTTACTATAATGAAGGAAGGTTATCCCACCGTACATGATAACTTCACTTTAAGAATACTTCCTGCTCCTATGAAATTTATTTACGTAGACATTCAATCTGGGAATGAACTTGAAATAGGTCAGAACTTAACGGTTAAAATACTCCTAGAGGAAACAGTTTTCGATAATCCACTAGATGATGCGAATGTAACAATGATAATATATTCCGAGGAAGAAGTTGTTGCTGTAGCTCAGTTTGACAACACCGGTAATGGCACTTACTTCTTATCATTTAATACGGAAAACTTATCCTTAGGTAGCTACTTAGTAGAAATTTATGCATCAAAAGAGAATTATGCATCACCAAAAGCATATGTCTTTACGCTTCTAATAAAAGAGCAAACAGTGAACCTTGTTGTGGCGAGGATACCCGTGTCTACACTCTATTTCTCATCAGGTGTCGCAATCTCCGCAATAGGCATATTCGGTGGTGGCCTATATGGATATAAATTATACAAAATACCATGGATTATTCGTGCATTAGACAAAGTAATAAGAAATATCGCAAAGGGTAAGAAAACTATTGACTTTTCAAAATTCCCACAAATCGAAGATGTATTAAGAGATATCTTAGGTCCGGAATTCTCAAAAATAGGACGAGAGCCACCGAGAAAGATAACTGAGGAAGTCTAATTATCTTTCATAATCATACAAAAGTAATCTGTAATATTTCTTTTCTCTTTTTCAAGATATCTTATAAGATCCCTTAAAATTCGTCTAATTATTCTTGTACCATATTTTCCTATGGCTGAACCTATCTGAACCGCATTGGCTCCCGCTGCAATAAATTCCAGAACATCTCTATAGTTGGTGATTCCCCCAACACCAATTATTGGTAAATCAGTTACTTTTCTCAACTCGTAAACTAATCGTAATGCAACGTGTTTTATTGCAGGTCCAGAAAGACCTCCGACTTTAAACCCCAAAATAGGTTTTCCTATCTCTATGTCTATTGCTATTGCAGGGAGTGTGTTTATAGCCACAAAACCGTCAATTCCCGAATCAATAGCACTTTTTGCCACATCAAGAAAGGACGGTATGTTAGTGTTTCCTGGTAATTTAATAAAAATAGGAATTCTTTTTACATTCTTTTTTACTTCCTCTATAACCTCTGCTGTAAGCCTTGCATCTAGACCTATATTAAGTATTTTTTCCTTCGAGTGCGGGCATGAAACATTCACTTCGATGACATCAGCTCCAGAATTTTCTGCAACCTTAGCAACTCTTCCGTATCCTTCCGTATCATTTGCATAGATGCTCACAATAAGGGGCTTCTTGCATATCTTCTTAAATTTCTTTATTTCTTCTGAAAAAACATCTATTCCTGGATTACGTAAGCCTATCGCATTTATAAAACCACAAGGGACTTCTATAACATTTGGTCCGGGATGTCCTTCATTAGGATAAGGCCCAATGGATTTTGTAGTTACCGCTGCAAACCCCGCCTTTGCTAATCGGCAAAGAATTTCAGCATTTGTCCCTAAAATTCCCGAAGCTAAAATTAAAGGATTCTCTAATTGTATTCTACCTATTCTAACCTCAAGTAGACCTTCTTGTTTCAATGTTTCAATCTCCTTTTAAGTAGTTAATGACCTCATCATATTTCTCTTTATTAATACACTTGCTATCATATAGAATATTAATAATATCGGTGATCTTAGCATAATAATGAAGTGTTATGCCCTCTTTCTTAAGTCTCTCAACAGCTCCCTGCTCTCTATCTATGAGAACAAATGCATGCTCTACTTTAAGTTTCTCTTGACGCAATTTTTCTGCACTTTCCAGCACACTCTTCCCAGTAGTTGCTATATCATCGACTATTATTACCTTATCACCAATCTCATAGACACCCTCGATCAATTTTCTTAGACCGTGCCCCTTTGTTTCCTTCCTTAGGTATATCAGAGGCTTTTTCATTTTATATGCTATTAAGGCTGAAATAGGAATTCCTGCTGTTGGAACACCTGCTATCCTATGAAACTCAGTTTTCGAGTCGGCAATACTCTCTATATACAAATCAGTAATGAAATCAAAAACATCTGGGTATGAAGGAATTATTCTTAAGTCTACATAGAATGGAGATTCCAAGCCACTAGTAAGAATAAAATGTCCAAACTTAATAGCTCCTATGTCGAATAACACTTTACTAAGTTTACGGACTTGCTCTTCTCTCACTATAAGCCCTCCAATTCTCTTGGGCTATAATTTTCGCAGATAACTCAATGTCATCGGAACTATATATTCTTCGACCAACTATTTCAAAGTCTGCCCCATTTCTAATTGCAATTCCCGCCTTTGCACCTTGGGCGCCGATTCCTGGAGAGAGTATGAGCATTTCATCACTTAACATCTCTCTCACCAGTTTAATTTCTTCTGGTCTTGTTGCTGGTGCAATAACTCCTGTGGCTCCTACATTCACTGCAAGTTCTGTAAGTTCTTTAATATGGGGCTTGATAAATTTAATTGCACCCGGGTGCGACATACTTACTAATAGAAAGACTGCCCTATTGTACTCCTCAGCTACTTTTATTACGTCCTTTACAGCATCCTCTCCTATTATAGCATGAACTATCAATGCATCAATTCCTGCATTATATGCATGTCTTGCTATCCATTTGTTTGTATTTCCAATGTCTGCGATTTTAAAATCGCCTATGATAGGTAGTTTTGTTCTTTGCTTCAATTCACCCACAATATCCAACCCAGTTGCTAAAATTAAAGGATATCCGACTTTAATAGCTGCTAAGTATTTTGATGCCAGTATAGCTATATTTAATGCCCTATTCCAAAGAATTCTTTTGTCTTCGTGTGTTTTTACATCTTGAGTTACATCTAATGCCAGTATTGTTCTAGATTTATTTTGGTGAGCCTTTTGCTCTATTATGTCGATAAAGTTTTTACCTATCATGCTGTACTCACTTCAAACTGCTTTATTACATCGTCTTCAAGGGTATATCTTCCACAGTACATACATTTTAAGATTAAAGGATTTGTCTTTATTACTTTGAATTTAGGTATCGTTGGCTCCCTATAATTGGTGATACAAGCTGGATTAGAACAATGAATAACCTTTGTTATTTCCTTCGGGACTCTCACTTTATATTTTCTCACAACCTTATAATCTCTAATTATGTTAATCGTAGCACTTGGGGCTATTAATGCTATAGCATTAACTTCTTTCGATCTAAGCTCTTTCTTCTCAATCTTTAAGACATCCTTCTTTCCTAGTTTCTTACTCCCTACGTTCATTACAATTGATATTGTATTCCCTTCCTTCCCCGTGAGGCCTAAGATTTTCATCACCGCTAAGGCTTTACCTGCTGGAATATGATCTATTACCGTGCCATCTTTAATTTTCCTAACACGTAACTCTCTCTCATACTCGTTTTCATTCATTCTATTACCCCCAAAATTAATGCTAACAAAGCCATTCTAACAACAACTCCATTCTGAACTTGTTCGAAATAGATAGCATGTCTAGTTCGATCGACTCTATAATCAATCTCGTCAACTCTAGGAAGCGGATGCATTATTATGAGTGTATCCTTTGCCCTATCAAGCAATTCTGGCGTTATCTTATATGTACCTTTAACTCTTTCATATTCTTGAATATCTGGGAACCTCTCCTTCTGAATTCTGGTAACATATAGAACGTCAAGCTCTGGCAAAACAGCTTCCAAATCTGAAGTTTCTATAGTCTCAACACCTTTCTCATTTAACTCGTGAATTATCTCTTGTGGCATTTTAAGCATCTCTGGAGAAATTAGATACAATTTTTTATTGAATTTAGATAACACAAGGCTTAAACTATGAACTGTTCTACCATACTTTAAGTCTCCTAACAATCCGATATTTAATTTCTCTAAAGTCCCTCTCGCTTTCCTTATTGTGTATAGGTCTAAGAGTGTTTGAGTTGGATGATGACCAGATCCATCACCTGCATTAATAATTGGTATCTCTGCAACCTCTGCCGCTAAACGCGCAGCTCCCATTCTTGGATGTCGTAGAACAATTATATCGGAGTATTTTTCAACGGTTCTTATAGTATCCGCCAAAGACTCTCCTTTCTGAACAGACGTTCCTTCTGCTGAAGAAAAACCAATTACTGAACCACCCAATCGATGCATTGCAGATTCAAAACTCAATCTGGTTCTTGTTGATGGTTCGAAAAAGAGAGTCGCTAGAATATAACCTTCAAGGAGGTCCATCTTCCTTTTCTTTAAAAGGAGT
>Ga0164318_10007983_pt1 | contig 10265 bp, 13 predicted proteins | sample GuaBasSedimGuay9_FD_113734 | JGI IMG/M metagenome (GOLD analysis project Ga0164318, IMG submission 113734) | Subseafloor sediment microbial communities from Guaymas Basin, Gulf of California, Mexico - Guay9, Core 4571-4, 0-3 cm | ecosystem: Environmental > Aquatic > Marine > Hydrothermal vents...
AAACCCAACCGGCAACGGTTACTTCCTGTCCAATATGTTCTTCATTTACTTCTGCACAATAATGTGTTCTCACGAGCGATCCTCATAATTAATTAGTACGCGATTATAGCTAAAAGTTGTTTATATATTCGTTTCTCTTGAAAATACTGTGCATAAAGTATGCATTATGATTTTAAAAAGATGACAATGTGACATGTTTTTGGCACATAAAATATGAATTATGATAATCTAACAGTAAGATAGAAGACGAGGACAATTATGAGTAATGAAAAGTTAGTTCAGATCAAAACGGCCGGGTTTATTCTCAAGCCCAATGATCCTGAGATCAAGACATTGTATGAACGTATCAAAGCAGAATTTGAGGCTCGGGGTATTTCAGTACTTTTGGCAGAAAAATCAGCACAGATGATAGGGAAAGAAGGTTTGCCTTTTGAAACCATATGTGAAAGATCTGATTTCCTGGTTTCTCTTGGAGGAGACGGAACGCTTCTCTCTTTAGTTCGCAGATCTTACGGCTATCATAAACCTGTGGTCGGGATCAATGCGGGAACCCTTGGTTTCCTTGCAGATATAACCATAGATGAAGTAGACGGTTTTCTGGACTTTTTACTTTCCGGCGAGTATCGTATAGATGACAGAATGATGATAGAAGGTTACCTGAAGACCAAAGAAGGTGAAAAGAAAAGTTTTATAGCATTTAATGATGTGGTGATCACCAGCCCCCAACCGTCCAAGATGGTACAGGTAAATGCATCTATTGCGGGAGAAAGATTTAATTCTTATCGTGGAGACGGACTGATCATCTCTACCCCAACAGGTTCTACGGCATATAATCTGGCTGCGGGCGGTCCTGTGGTCTACCCGCTTACCAAGGCATTTATTGTGACACCTATTTCTTCCCACTCTTTAGGTAACCAGAGACCTTTGGTCGTACCGGCTGATTTTAGTATTGAACTGGATACAGAATCTCATGAGGCGATCGCTACTATAGACGGGCAGGAAGTCTATACTTTGGAAGAGGGTGATATTTTGTATATAAAAGGTGCAAAAAAAGGTGCAAAACTTTTACATAAAAAAGAACGTAATTATTTTTCTGTGTTAAGAGAAAAATTGCATTGGGGTGACAGACTTTGATAGACAGACTCTATTTTCGTGACCTGGTCACCTTTAAAGAGGTTGAGTTGGAGTTTGACAAAGGTCTGGTAGTTTTTACCGGTCCTAGTGGTGCGGGAAAGTCTGTGCTTATGTCTGCCATACTTTCCGGGTTCGGATACAGTACAAAAGGTGCAGCAGCTTTATGTGAAGTGAATCTTTTTAAACCTGCAAAACTGAAAAGTGAAGCATTTGAACTGGAAGATGACCTGACCATCAAAACTCTGAAAAAAGAGAAGCTGCGTTATTTTATTGACGGACAGAATATTTCCAAAAAAGTTTTGGGTGAAATGTTTTCTCCTTATGTCAAGTATCTCTCAGTACGTGACAGGGGCGGATTTGAGTCTGCAACACTTTTGGAGATGATCGATAATACATTAATTGTTAAAGATAAAGTGTATAAAAAATCTCTTAAAGAGTATAAGAAGCGTTATTTAAATTACAGAGAAAAAGCACATCAGCTTCAAAATATCAAAGAAGATGAAGCAAAACTTGCAGAGTTGATAGAGTTCGCCAAGTATGAAATAGAGAAGATCCATACGATCAACCCGCAGATAGGTGAAGAAGAAGCACTACTGAAGGTCAAACAGCAGCTTTCCCGCATAGACAAGATCAAAGATGCTTTGAATGAGGCTACTAAAATATTTGCTTCTGAAAGTTCCGTGGAAGAAGTGTACAGACTTTTAGACAAAGATGGGTCTATGTTCTCAGACATGATGAACCAACTACGCGCTGACTTTGAAGAGACAGAATCTCTGGCTGATGAGCTGGAAGAGGTGAATGTTGAAGAGGTACTTGATCGTCTTTCGGATCTTAATACACTCAAAAACCGTTATGGTTCCATAGAAGAGGCTCTGTTATATAAAGATGCCAAAGTCAAAGAACTTGCAGGCTATAACAATATAGAGCAGGACAAAAGTATGCTGGAGTCTTTTTTACAGATAGAATTCAGTGAATTGAACATCATTGCTTCCAGACTTTCACAATCCCGAAAGAAAGAGTCAACTGTACTGGAGCGTGACTTAAAAGGCTATCTTGAAACACTTAAACTTCCGGAAATGAGATTTGAATTTAACAAAAGTGCATTGAATGAGTCTGGTATTGACAGTTTGGATGTGATGTTGGGATCTTCTAAAACAGATACGTTGAGCGGTGGTGAATTCAACCGTGTCCGTTTGGCACTGATGGCAGCAACAATGCCAAAAGAGACAGGCAGACAGGGGATACTGATATTGGATGAGATCGATGCCAATGTAAGCGGAGATGAATCCATAGCGATCGCTGAGATGATAGCAAAGCTTTCAAAAGTCTATCAAATTTTTGCTATTTCACATCAGCCGCATTTGTCTGCTAAAGCAGAACAGCACATTGTCGTTACAAAAGAGAATGAGTGCAGTAAAGCAGAAGTGTTAAACAGTGAGGGAAGGGTACAGGAGATAGCCCGCATCATTGCAGGTGAGAACCCTACATCACAGGCTTTGGAGTTTGCAAAAAAACTCAGGTCTTAAGCGAACTCTTTTTCCAAGTCTTCTGCATAACTGGTTAAATGCTTTAAATATGCTTCTGCAACAGGAAGGTCTTTCCCCGTTTTAAGATAGGTATTATACTCCACCAGCAGATCGGAAACACCACCGGTACCTACGGTGGTTGAAGAACCTTTAATGCTGTGTGTCAGTCTCTCCATGTTGTGGAAATCTTCTTTTTCCATAGCTTCTTTTATGAGAGGTATTTGTGTCTTTATCTGAGGAATTAGTTCTTTGATAAACTCTATTGCTTCCTCTTCAGAAAGACCCATTTTAGTCAATCTTTCGTAACTGAATTTAGGGTATTTGCATTCAGGAAGATCGATTTTTTCTGCAACTTCCTGTTCTTTCTTCTGTTTTGCTTCTTCTGTTTCTCTTAACTCTTTTGCACTTGGTACTTTTCTAGGTTGTATGACTTGCTTTTTTTCTACTTTTTCAAGTGTTTGAACATGTTCTTTTAATTCATAAGTATCTTGGGTTTTTTTATTCTTCTGTTGTTTGTCTTTTGCACCGGGAGTTGACTCTTTGAGCTTCTCTTTTTTTTCTTTTTTTATCTGTTGAGGTTTTTGTACTTTCTCTTTTGGACTGTAGGGCGGCTTGGTTTTTTTACGTTCCTGGGTTCTTTTATTTCTCTCATCCTGATAGGCTTTTTCATTTCTGTATTCAATATATATAATAATAGCAATAATAAGAACAAAGATACCAATGACTGTTAATGCAAACATAAATTCTCCTCTTTATAGAGTAAACTATATCTTATTTAAGATTATAATTAGGTTCATTGTTTAGATTAAATGTTAAATTTTGCTATAATTTCCAATAAATTAACTCCAGGGAAACTATTTTTAGAGCTTCCTTAATGAGTAAACACAGGTTGAACATGATAATAGATACACATTGTCACTTGGATGATGAACGGTACAGCAACGATCTTGACAAGGTGCTGAAAAATGCAAAAGAGAAGGGTGTGGAGAAGTTCATTATTCCCGGTGCAGACCCGAAAAGTCTTGTACGTGCCGTTGAAATATCTGAAAGTCACGAAGAGGTTTATTTTGCTGTAGGTGTACACCCTTATGATGCCAAGAATTATAACCGGGCATATTTGGAACAGTTTGTAAACCATCCTAAATGTATTGCCATTGGTGAATGTGGTTTAGACTACTATCGACTGCCTGAATCCACAGAAGACATAGAAGCAGAAAAGAAAATGCAAAAAGAAGTGTTTATAGATCAAATTCTTTTGGCAAAAGAGTTAAAAAAACCACTTATTGTACATATACGTGAATCATCTGCTGATTGTCTTGCACTTCTTGAAAAATATGCAGGAGAAGAAGGTGGTGTATTACACTGTTATAACGCAGACGAAGCGCTTCTAAAACTTGCAAATAAAAACTTCTATTATGGTATTGGAGGTGTACTTACTTTCAAAAATGCCCGTAAACTTATTAATGTGTACCCTAAAATACCTCAGGAAAAACTACTTATAGAAACAGATGCTCCATATTTGACCCCTCATCCTCACAGAGGAGAGAGAAATGAACCTTCATATACTGCTTTAGTAGCAGATAAAATGAGTGAACTCTCAAATATATCAAGAGATGAAATAGAAAAAATTACTACGCAAAATGCCTATAGGCTGTTTGGTATCTAGTGATGATCAGGAAAAAATATAACATGAAAATATTGTGCATACTGATACTACTGCCTTTGTATGCTTTTTCTTCAATTCTTGCAGAGAAATACCCGAGTTATGCTTATGTATTTTCAGAATTTGGAGTAGACGAATCATATATTTATGACAGATCTTTTGAAACTTTTGTTTTAAGGCATGAAAAAAAGATCAAAAGGTTTTACAAACGATCTATGAAAAAAGGGGAGAGAGTGCTTCCTTTGATGAAAGACCACTTAATGATAGATGGACTTTCTGACCTTTTTATTTATATTTCCATGATCGAATCGGGTTTTTCCCCAACCATTGTATCTTCTAAAAAAGCTGTAGGTCTATGGCAATTTATGCCAGCCACCGCAAAACATTACAATCTTGCTGTCTGTAACAGTTTAGATGAACGCTGCGACCCTGTAAGTTCTACCAATGCAGCTATTACTTACCTTCGTAAACTTAATACACAGTTTGGTAAATGGTATCTGGCTGCTATGGCATACAATTGCGGTGAGGGGCGTTTGGAAAAAGCTATCAGGAAAGCAGGAAGTGATGAGTTAAGTATTTTACTCGATGAAGATGCAAAATATCTTCCCAAAGAGACGCGGGATTATATAAGAAAAATACTGCTTGCTGCGATGATAGGTGAGAGTGAACTTCTGGACTATGAAGAGATAAAAGCTTCTGCAAGCAGTTCTGATCTACAGGTTGAAGTCGGACCTGGTACAAAGCTTTCTGATATAGCAACTTTGCTCAGCATGAAAGAAGTTACATTACTAAAAATGAACAAACAGTACAAAAACGGTATGATCCCAAAAGAAAGAGTACGCTATAAGATCATGATCCCGGAAGAGAAAATGATGCTTTTTTATATGAAGTATGAAATTCCTGTAGAGAAAAAGAAGGTAGTAAAACCTTATTTTATTTCACATTATGTTGTAATGGGAAATACACTGGAATCTCTGGCTAAACAGTATCAGACAGACCCCGAAGAGATAAAAGAGGCAAATAAACTGGATGATGATGCACTTACGCTTGATATGCTCTTGCTGATCCCCGTGAGTGAAGCACTGTTTGAGAAGATGTTGTCAGAGTGATTGCTAAAGCAGATTTAAAGTCAAATAAAGAGATAATATCTACCTAAATCAAAGTTTACAATTGGGGTGTAATGAAGCGACTTCTTTCATTTATGATTATTATGTCTTTGGCTACATTTACCTCATTCTTTTCAGGATGTTCTTCTAAAAAAGCACAAAAGCCCTACAAAACCAAATACACTTCCAAAGCAAGACACAAGTCAACCATGAAGTGTTACACTGTCCGTGGCAGACGATACAGTCCCAGCTATGTAAAAGTCGGGCAAGTGATGAAAGGTGTTTCAAGCTGGTATGGCCCAAATTTCCATGGAAAACATACAAGCAACGGCGAAGTGTACAATATGCATGCCAGAACAGCTGCACATAAAACGTGGCCAATGGATACTATGGTCAAAGTGACCAATCTACAAAATGGTAAAACCACAACGGTGCGTATTAACGATAGAGGTCCTTTTGTCAGAGGACGTATTATTGACTGTTCATATACTGCAGGAAAAGAGATCGGGCTTGACAGAATGGGAATTGCCAAAGTCTCCATTCAGGTTGTTGGGTTTGCAGGAAAAGTGCAGTCTGCAGCAAAAATTGCAGAAGCTAAGAAAAGTAAGACAGAGACGCGTGTGATGTTGAGTAACTTCGGTGTTCAAGTAGGTGCATTCAAACGTCGTGAAGGTGCTGAAGTGACCAGAAGGATGTTTGCAAAACTTTATCCGAAGTACCAGCCTGTTGTCAAAAGATTTAATGATACAGACGGAAGCGGCGAACCGCTTTATCGTGTGTGGTTGATGGGCTTCAGATCTGAGCAGGAAGCTCGGGACTTTAAAGACTGCAATAATCTTGAGGGTGCATTTATAGTAAGAAATTAAGAAATAGGAAGTGTAATGATTGAAGTAACAAGAGAGACAAAAGAGACACAAATAGCGGTTAAACTGAATCTATACGGTAAAGGCAGAGCCAAGATCAATACCGGCGTAGGTTTTTTTGATCATATGCTTGAAGCATTTACTAAACATGCACATATAGACCTTGAAGTGACATGTACGGGTGATACACATATAGATGATCATCATTCTGTTGAAGATGTAGGAATTGTGATCGGTCAGGCACTCAGAGAGGCTATATATCCGGTACAAAGCATTGAGCGTTTTGGTAATGCAACAGTGGTTATGGATGAAGCAAGCATAACTTGTGACATAGATCTCTCCAACCGTGGTTTCCTTGTCTATGAACTTCCCATAGGCGGAAAAGTAGGGGAGTTTGATGTGGAACTGGTTGAAGAGTTCTTTAGAGCATTGGTCTTTAACTTGCCAATGACCTGTCATCTTATTTACAATCGTGGTAAAAACAAACACCACATAATAGAGGGGGCTTTCAAAGCTTTGGCCGTGGCGCTAAGACGTGCGGTTGTTGTCAATGAAAATGCAGGTATTCCCAGTACCAAAGGTGTACTGTGAGTATTGAACTGATCGTATTGGATGTAGATGGTACTATGACGGACTCCCGTATTACCTACTCAGAAAATGGTGATGAGATAAAATCGTTTAATGTAAAAGACGGATTGGCCATTGCCTCTTGGAGAAAACTGGGAAAACAGGTTGCCATCATTACGGGCAGAAGTTCAGATATCGTGGCAAGACGTGCAAAAGAGTTGCATATAGAACATTTTTATCAGGGGATCCATAATAAAAAAGAGGTCTTGGAAGATCTTTTGGATAAGCTTGATCTCAGTATGGACAATGTTGCTGCCATTGGTGATGACCTCAATGACCTGCAAATGTTAAAAGCGGCAAAAATATCTTTTGTGCCAAGAGATGCTTCTGCCTATGTCGATAAGATCGCAACAGTGATCTTGACAAAAAAAGGTGGAGATGGTGCCGTACGTGAAATGATAGAATACCTCATAAATGATGAAGGTCTTGAACAGAAGTATTTGGGATTATGGGCTTAAAGTTAGAAATTATTTTGCTGTTATTGGTGGCAGTAATAATGTCTGTTGCCCTCACTGTGAAAATCACGAACGGTCGTGCAGTCAAAAATACTTCAACTAAAGAACTGGTATTTACCGATACGACATTTACGGAAGTAGACAAGAACAAGACAATTGGTGTAGCTTATGGTACCTATGGTGTACGTGACAAGGGTGTATTGACCGTAGAGAATTTTAAATATCATAACGACAGTATTAAAGAGTTGCGTTCCAATATTGCGATCTATAAAGCAGATAAGATCTACCTGGATCATAATGTTGTTTTTAATCAAAAAGAGGGTTCTGACTATTATACAGAACATGCCGTTTATGACAAAAAGAAAGAGATACTGGATGTGATTTCTCCTTACAAAGCACTTATGGGTAAAAATATAATGCATGGAGATACACTGCGTTACTGGGTAAAAGAAAAGAGAGCATACTCTACAAATGTGGATGCTATCGTTTATACGAAAGAAAAATGATATAATAATGTTTTTAACAAAAGGCTTGAATTGAAATTTTTAAAAATTGTATTATGGGTTCTTTTGACAGTAAACATTTATGCAGAAAAAGTAAATGTGACCTCTACTACCATGACGGCAGAAGACTTAAAAAAAGAGGTGCATTTTATTGGTAATGCAAAAGTGGTACAGGGCAAAAGCTGGATACATGGCGATGAGATCGTTGTCTATTTTGATGAGAACAATGAAACCAAAGAATATGAAGCTATTGGAAAAGTTACATTTGAGTTTGATCAGGAGAAAAATTTTTATAGAGGCTCTGCAGATAAAGTGACCTATTTCCCTGCTGAATCGAAATATATTCTGACAGGACATGCTATTGTAGATGATATAATCAACAAAAGACATGTAAATGGTGATGAGATCGTACTTGATACGGTTACGGGCAATGCCAATGTAAAAGGCAGTAAGAAAAAACCTGTTAAATTTATTTTTAATACGAAGGAAAAAAAGAAGTGAGTACACCACGTGTAGTAGAAGCTGTGTTTATAAAGTCAGCACAAAGTATAGCAGACTCCTTACCTGAAGACATGAGTGAAGTGGTCTTTCTTGGACGATCGAATGTGGGTAAGAGTTCCACATTGAATTCATTGACACAGAGAAAGAATCTGGCTAAAAGTTCAGCCACTCCGGGAAAGACACAGCTTATAAACTTTTTTGAAACACGCTACCTCTACAAAGACGAGAGTTATCCTGTACGTTTTGTGGATCTTCCCGGATTTGGATACGCTAAAGTCTCAAAATCACTTAAAGAGGTATGGCAGAAAAATCTTGTTGAGTTCATTCATCATCGTGTTTCTATAAGACTTTTTATTCATCTTCGTGATGCCCGTCATCCTCATGCCAAGATAGATGATGATGTGGAAAATTATATTGCCGAGTTTATACGTCCTGATCAAAAATATTTGACAGTCTTTACAAAAATAGATAAATTGAACCAGAAAGAACGTGCAAAACTTAAAAGAGATTTTCCAGGTTCGATCACGTTATCAAACTTGAAAAAGAATGGACATGACAGAGTTCATGTTGAAATACTCGAAACCATTTTTGCCATAGATAAGGCAAATAACAGTGACAAGGCAGCAGAGTGATAGAACTTGTAAAGGCAAAATTAAATGATATTCCTGAAATGCAGGCACTTGTTCTTTCAGAAGTTAAAGACGGGATCATTTTAAACAGAAGTGAAGATGAGGTGGCAACCAATATTCGTTCGTATGTTTTAGCAAAAGAGAATGATGTTATTGTGGGTTACACCGCTTTGCATGTACATTCAAAAAGAGTTGCTGAGATAAGATCACTTATCGTCGATGAAAAATACCGTGGACAGCATATTGGGCAAAAAATGGTTGAATTTACACTCAAAGAAGCAAAAGACCTTGAGGTTGAAGAAGATGTTCTGGTTTTAACGTATTTACCACAATTTTTTGTCAAGATCGGTTTCATAGAGATCAACAAAGATGTCATCCCGGAACATAAGATCTGGGCGGACTGTATTAAATGTATTCATTTCCCTGTATGTAATGAAATTGCATTAATATATAAATTGTGAGCAGGTAAGAGAGATGAATAGTTTAGTTAAAATGATGCAGAAGCCGATCTTGTGGGCATTACTTATTGTATTTATAGCTTTTTATCCGATGCTTATATCTATCTATGTTTTTATGCCTCTGCTTGTAGGGGTCATGGGTTATCTCTTTATGCGAGGGCTTGAAACAAACAGGTTCTCCTATATACTTGTAGCACTTATATATTTTACAAATCTTGAGGCGAATCTTGCATTGCCATTTTTTCTAACGAGTATTACTACACTGTTTGTTTATGCTGTTTTTTACCAGCATTTGAATTATTTTAGAAAATGTACCTTCTGTAGAGCGGTGTTGTCTGTGTTACTGATTGATTTTATCTATTTGGGTACTTTATTGTCTTATGATTTTATTTTCCAGACAAACAATATTGTGCTTGACAATATTCTTGTCTATTCTCTGGTCGTAGACCTTTTAGTGGTGGTATTAATATGAGATATAAGATTTCAGTATTTATATTTTTAGTGGTTTGGGGATTAATGATCGCAAGACTTTACCATGTGAGTATCAAGTCTAACTTTTATTATGAAAAACTTGCAAAAGACAATGTAGAAAAAACAGAGTATCTCAAACCTGTAAGAGGAGAGATAACAGACAGTAACGGAAACCTTCTGGCTATGAATCAGATAGGTTTTTCTATCTCAATTGTACCGCATTTGAGATATACACCCAGTAAAGACGGTAATCAGACCAAACTGGAAAAGATCGCAGATGCTCTTGTAGATACTTTTCCTGATCTCAATAGAACGATCATGCTTAAAGT
>Ga0164318_10007984_pt1 | contig 10265 bp, 11 predicted proteins | sample GuaBasSedimGuay9_FD_113734 | JGI IMG/M metagenome (GOLD analysis project Ga0164318, IMG submission 113734) | Subseafloor sediment microbial communities from Guaymas Basin, Gulf of California, Mexico - Guay9, Core 4571-4, 0-3 cm | ecosystem: Environmental > Aquatic > Marine > Hydrothermal vents...
TGTTTTTAGTTGTCAGTTTTTAGTTGTCAGCAATTTGACGCTTCCAGGTTCTGCGAACGTTGGAAGGTCATTATTCATCCCGCAATGCCACAACCGGTTTTACGGCGGCAGCTTTTCTGGCCGGAACATAACCAGCTACTGCACCGGCAATTACCAATAATACAGTTGCGCTTATTGCTATATTTATATTAATTTCAGGGTTTGCAAAATAGTCGTGAACAGGCAAAAATTTTGCCATCAATTCCAAAAGTCCAACACCCCCAACCAGGCCAATATAACCGGCGAAAGCTGTAATTAAAATGGATTCCTGAAGAATAAGGCTAATGATTGTCCACGGTGTTGCACCCAATGCTTTTCTGATTCCGATTTCTTTTGTCCGTTCTTTCACTACGATCATCATAATATTGCTAACACCTACAATTCCAGCAATGATGGTTCCCGTTCCAATTATCCAGATAAAAAACCGTATTCCGGCAAACAAGTCCATAAATTGACGGTAGTTTTCTATGCTGTTAAAAATATTGATTGCCCGGGTATCCTGGGGGTCAAATTTATGTTTGGCAGCTAATTCTTGTCGCACTTCTTCCTCTATTCCCTTACTCATACTTACATCCGTTTCGCTCAGGTTCAAACAAACCGTCCGGATATTATTACCCATATTAAACACCCTTTGGGATGTGCTGACCGGAAGATAAACCCTTTGCAAATCTCTGTCCTGACCCGGATCGTCAAAAACGCCCACAACTTTAAAAGGTACGCCACCGACTTTAATGTATTTGCCAATGGCGTCTTCGCCTTCTTTAAACAAAGCTTCGTAAACCAATCTTCCCAAGGCAATAACTTTGCGGTAATCGGTAATGTCTTTTTGGTTGAGGAAACGGCCACTGATCATTGTTAATGATTCAACCAGCCGATACTCTGGGGAAATGGCAAACATGTCGAAGGTGCCGTATTCATTTTTATAGGAAAGGTAACCGTTCTGCAAGAAAATATATGTCCTCGAAGAACTTGCCTCCACTTTATCAATCCGACTTAAAATATCTTTGTCTTCGTTGGTAAATTGAAGTCGACGCCCGGCTTTCATCCCTTTATAAGGCATGGAAGTAACGCCCGAACTAATGGAAAGGTAATTAACGGCATCGCCCAGAAACTCGCGTTTAACGCCATTCTCAAGTCCATAACCCGAGCCCAATAATACAACAAGCATAAAGATTCCCCAGGCCACACTAAAGCCTGTTAATATTGTCCGCAATTTGTTATTGCGAATGGTACTGAAAATCTCCTGCCATTTGTCGAGGTCAAACATTTTTTCTCGCTTTATACTTATGCCATTACTTGTTGAGCTAACCAGCTTTTGCGGTCGCCATTTGAAATAATTGAGTCTATTAATCCATCTTTTAGTTTGATGATCCGGTCGGTTTTTGCTGCGATATCCCTTTCGTGGGTAACAATTAAAATGGTGATTCCCATTTCATTTATCTCTTTGAAAATTTCCATTACTTCCAATGAAGTGGCCGAATCCAATGCACCGGTCGGTTCATCAGCGAGTATTACTTTGGGTTGCGAAATTAAAGCCCTTGCAATGGCCAGTCGCTGTTTTTGTCCCCCCGAAAGTTCGTTTGGTAAGTGGTGCGCCCATTCTTTTAATCCCATTTTATCGAGATATTCCATGGCCATTTTGTTTCTTTTTTTACGGCCAACTTTTTGATAATAGAGCGGAAGGGCAACATTCTCAACAGCATTCTTAAAAGAAATAAGATTGAAGGATTGAAAAACAAATCCGATAAATTTATTTCTTAAAAAGGCTGCTTTTTTTTCACTCATTTCCTTAATCGCTTCACCGTTCAGAAAAAACTCCCCTTTGTCAAAATTATCCAGCATTCCAATTATATTCAACATGGTGGATTTTCCTGATCCTGACGAACCCATTATCGACACCAGTTCCCCTTTATCAATGTGCAGATCTATTCCTTTTAAAACGTGCAAACTGGTTTTACCTGTATAATAGGTCTTATTAATATCCTTTAGATGAATCATAGAATTTGTGGTTGTTTTCTGGTAATCAAATAACGCAGAAACAATATCAGTAATTGTGCCAATCTGTTTAACCGTCTTATTTAAAACACTTTAAAAAAACAATCGCTTATAAATGTGTTCGGCATTTTAGTGCAAGTGTGCGAAAGCGTGCAGCTATATTTAGATTGGAAAGTATTAAACCTACAGACAATAAGCTGTTAATTTAATAGTTAGTATTTTTGAGTTTTAAACAACAACACATTGGAACTGTACACCAAAAAGAAGCGAAGCAAACTTTTTCTGTTTATTCTGGCGTTAATTATTATTGCCGGTTCTGTTTTTTTCACCAATGTTTTGGTACAAAAGTTTGCAAACGAAGAACGAAAAAACGTAGCGCTTTGGGCTGATGCTGTTCACAGAAAAGCAAGGCTAGTACGTTATACCGAGTCTTTTTTTAAGCAATTACAAGATCAGGAACGGGAAAAAGTTGAGCTGCTTGCCGATGTTTATAAACAAATTCTGAAAGACGATTCGGACGATGACCTTACTTTTTACATGAATGTTCTCGAAAACAACAAAACCATTCCCATCATTCAAACAGATGAAAATGGCAGAATAATTGAAGGAAAAAATCTGGAATTTGTACTGGATTCGAGCATTTATCTTATAGGTAATTTGAAAGAAGATTTTTCTACTTACAATCCCATTGTCGTACCCTACACCAGCAACAGACAAAATTATCTTTACTATAAAGACTCCAGGTTCTTTACGGAGCTAAAAGACGTTTTGAACGATTACATCAGTTCGTTTATGTCGGAAGTGGCTTTGAACTCATCCAGCGTGCCGGTAATTATTACTGACAGCACCAAAAAAAATGTCATTCAGTTCGGTAACCTCAACGACATTCGGATGAGCGACCCTGTTTATGTTCAACAAAAACTAGCCGAAATGGCTGATGAAAATATGCCTATCAAAGTATCGTTTGGTGAACAGGGAAGCAGTTATATTTTTTACAAAGACTCGGAATTACTCACCATTATGAAATACTTTCCAATCGCACAAATATTGATTATCGCTGTGTTTTTTGCCATTGCATATTTATTATTCAGTTATTCGCGACGCGCAGAGCAAAACAGGGTTTGGGCAGGGATGGCAAAAGAAACGGCCCACCAATTGGGCACACCGCTTTCGTCAATTATGGCCTGGCTTGAATTGTTAAAAATGAGGAAAGGAACCGAAGAGGCTGCCAAAGAAATTGAAAAAGATATTGAGCGTTTGGAAGTGATTACCGAACGATTTTCGAAAATTGGTTCTGTTCCGAAATTGGAAGAAAATGATATTGTTGATATTGTTTTGAAGAGTATTGAATACCTGAAACCGAGAACCCCGAAGAAAATAAACTATATCCTAAACCTTCCCGACAAACCAATTTTGCTTCCTGTTAATGGGTCTTTATTCAGTTGGGTAATCGAAAATATTTGTAAAAATGCCATTGATGCCATGGCCGGTTCAGGTACAATTACGGTTCAACTGAAAGAAGAACCCAAACAAGTTTTTATCGACTTTATCGACACTGGAAAAGGTATTTCCATTACGGAACAAAAAGCCATTTTCAACCCGGGATATACCCGCAAAAAACGAGGTTGGGGATTGGGACTTTCACTCTCCAAACGGATTATCCGCGATTACCACAAAGGCAAAATATTTGTGAAATCATCTGTCTCTGGAAAGGGTACGACTTTTAGGGTTGTATTGAAAAAACAGCTTGATTAAAATCAATCATGGATGTTTCATCTGCTTATTTTTTTCACACAGCGACGCAAAGGCGCAACGTTTTGATGTTGTTTTATTGCTCAATTACAAAGTAGATTTTGTTAAAATACTGTTTGTTTGTTATTTGTTTCTTTGTGTTTTAGAATTTCTTTGAAACCCCATGCCTGGCATTTACATCCATATTCCGTTTTGCAAACAAAAGTGTCACTATTGCAATTTTTTCTCGGTGGCTTCCAACAAATACAGAGCTGTTTTTGTGGATGTTTTGCTAAAGGAAATTCAAAGGCAAAAAGATTACCTAAGCGACCAGCCAATCCGTACCATTTACTTTGGCGGAGGAACTCCTTCCATGCTTTCTGTAAAAGAAATAAATCAAATTCTTGAGCAGATAAATACATTGTTTACAGTTAGTAATGATGCTGAAATTACACTGGAAGCCAATCCTGATGATTTGAATGAAAGCAAATTAAAATCGCTGAAAAATGAAACCGCCATCAACCGACTAAGCATGGGTGTACAAAGTTTTTTTGATGACGATTTGATTTATCTGAACCGGGTGCACAATGGAAATCAGGCGCGTGATGCCATCGAGCTGGCATTGAAAAATCAGTTTGATAATTTGACTATTGATTTAATTTATGGGATTCCCACATTAACCGAAACAAAATGGAGAAAGAACCTGGAAATTTTCATGGCTTATAATTTGCCGCACCTATCAGCTTATTCGTTAACCGTTGAGCCCAAAACAGCACTGAGCACACTCATCCGAAAAAAGAAGATGCAGCCCGTTAACGAAGAAAAAGCCATTCAGCATTTTCAAATCTTGTTGGAAGAAACCAATAAAAACGATTACATCCATTACGAAATATCGAATTTTGCCAAACAGGGGCATTATTCAAAACACAACAGCATTTATTGGTTGGGCGGACATTATTTGGGTTTGGGACCTTCGGCACATTCGTTCAATGGTGTTTCGCGACAGTGGAATGTTTCTTCTATGAAACAATACATCGAAGCCGATACGCTGGAAAAAACCGTTTTTGAAAAAGAAGTGCTGACCACCAATCAGCAATACGATGAATATGTAATGACATCTTTAAGAACTTCCTGGGGATGCGATAGTGAGCATATTCTAAATGTATTCGGACAAAAATACTATTCACACTTTGAAAGCAGTGTTCAGCAGTTTCTTTTGGATGACAAGATTGAAAAAGAGGGTAGCATTTACACCCTCACGAATAGGGGTAAATTATTTGCTGATGGTATTGCGGCTGCACTGTTTTTTTGATTGAGATTTCTTGTGCATTACAAACACACTGTTATTCCAAATAGAGAACAACGTCTTTGCGAGCCCCGCGCGTTGGCCACATGCGATGGCGCGAAGCAATCTCTAAAAATCTAAAGTCTAATATAAGATCGAGACTCTCGCGGCATGCCTACACACAAAAACCTACCTAAGGATGCCTCAGAGCTAAACGATTGATTTATTTTTATTCTTTAATCCCTGAATAGAATTACCTTTGCCCTTTCACTAAAAATAAAAAAAATGTCACAAATCACATTACAAGGAAACGCAATCAACACCATTGGCAAATTACCAAAAACAGGAACACAGGCTCCTGATTTTGCATTGGTTGCAGCCGACCTTTCAACAAAAACCATGGCCGATTACAAAGGCAAAAAAATCGTCATGAACATTTTCCCAAGTCTCGACACCGGAACTTGTGCTGCATCGGTACGCAGATTTAATACCGAAGCTTCTAAACTGGAAAATACCGTGGTACTCTGTATTTCAAAAGACCTGCCTTTTGCACAAGCCCGTTTTTGTGGAGCCGAAGGTTTAGAAGATGTTTATACCCTGTCTGATTTTCGTGATGGCAAATTTGGTAAAGATTATGGTGTTGAAATTATTGACGGACCACTGGCCGCTCTGGAATCAAGAGCAGTTGTTGTTATTGACGAAACTGGAAAAGTAACTTACAACCAGCAGGTTCCTGAGATTGTTGATGAACCGGATTATGATGCTGTTTTGGCTGCTTTGTAAAAAAACTAAATGGATTAAAAAGGTTGCTATTGTAAAATAGTGACTTTTTATTTGCATAAATTGATGAATGCAATAAAAATATCAGGTAATTATCCATCAAATAAAGTTAAAATCTACGATGCGGAATATTTGAATTATGAAGACTCAACTTTGCTTCCCGGTTTTCTTATTCCCGATGATAATGATGAATTTTCGATACATGAATCAGAAGGCCACTTTGGGTTTTTTAACAGCAGCGGTACCCAATTTCATGTTTTGGTCAAAGCGCGCAATGGCTCAGGTTTAATCAACGGTTGGGCAGTGGTTACTGTTGATGTGGAATAAAATCTTTTCTTATCACTATGTGTAAATGGAATGGGGTTGCGTTTATAAACACTATTACGTTAGCCAGAATACACTGAGACAAAAACTCAAGTGAAAAGAAAAAAACAAAATCTTAACACAAAACAAACCTATGTAAAGAATAATGTATTTTCTTATCACATTTGACTATCTTTGTAAAGATTTAGAAAAAGACTTTACGGAATGGGGGCATCAGGAATATTAAAAAAACTACCTTTAGAACAAGATATTGAGAGTAAAAAGATTCTAAAGAAATTAGCATCTGCTCACAGAGCATTAGCCGAATTAAAGGGAATTGTTTCAAGTATTCCAAACGAAAACATTTTAATCAACACATTAGGACTTCAAGAAGCAAAAGACAGCTCTGCCATTGAAAATATAATCACAACACATGATGATATTTTTAAAGCCGAATTGAATCTTGACGGATTCAAATCATTAAATGCCAAAGAAGTCCAGAATTACATTTCTGCTCTAAAAAAAGGATTCGGATTAATATCAAAGAACAAAATCCTGACTAACAACGACATTATTGAAATCCAATCGGAATTGGAAAAAAACAATGCAGGATTCAGAAAAGTACCCGGAACGGCCTTGAAAAATACAACCACAGGAGAAATCATTTATACACCACCTCAGGATTATAATACAGTCCTGGAATTAATGAGAAACCTTGAACAGTTTATAAATGATGAAACATTATCGGACTTCGACCCTTTAGTCAAAATGGCTATTATCCACTATCAATTTGAGAGCATTCACCCATTCTATGATGGAAACGGAAGACCTGGCAGAATAATCAACGTATTATACCTGGTAATGAACGAATTATTGGATTTGCCAGTTTTATATTTAAGTCGATACATTATCCAACACAAAGGAGATTACTATAAATTACTGCAAGAAATAAGAGAAACTGGTAATTGGGAAAACTGGGTGCTTTATTTACTGAATGGTGTTGAACAAATTGCGAAAGAAACAATTGTCCTCATCGAAAAAATTCGAGAGCTAATATTTGAATACAAGAATTTGTTAAGGGACAATTACAAATTTTACAGTCAAGACTTATTGAACAATTTGTTTAAACATCCATATACAAAAATTGAATTTGTTGTAAATGATTTAGGAGTTTCAAGAATTACAGCATCTAAATATTTGACCCAATTATCAAAAGACGGACTGTTGAGAAGGGAAAAACTGGGGACCGGAAATTATTATGTAAATGAGAAATTGATTGAATTATTGATGTTGAAGAAATAAGTACTTTGGCCAACAGCAAATAATAACACAGATTTACAATTCGCACCAGCCGACAAACAAACCAAAATTTGCAAAAGAGTTCAATTTCACCCCCTTCAAACTGATATCTGAAAATAAATAGAAAATCTTATTATAAGATGAAATACAAACAAATACAAATTCCAAAACCAAAAATTATTTATTATGAAAAACTTAATGAATTCCTTATTAATGATTACAGCATTAATGTTAATATTTAGCTCGTGCGAAAAAGAGACAACAGATCCTATTACTGATATTCATATTACAAAAGACATTACTGAAAATACAACCTGGCAAGCACAGTATGTGTATTATGTGGATGTATCTATAGACGTTACAAACGCTGCTACTTTAACAATAGAACCTGGAACTACAATAAAATTTGGTCAAGGTAAATCACTAACCATTTCTTATGCTGGCTCTTCATCTGGTAATATTAAAGCAAATGGAACGAAAGAAAAACCCATTGTTTTCACGTCGCAAGCTGATGTAAAATCAAAAGGCGACTGGAATGGTATTTGGTTATATACAGGTGCTAATGCCTCAGAATTTAACTATTGTATATTTGAATATGCCGGTGGATCAGGATGGTCTGGCGGTGAAGGAGCAATTACAATTAATTTAGCAAAAAATGTGAGCATTGATAATTGTATATTTGAAAATAGCGAAAGTTATGGCGTGAGAGTATACCAAAGCCGTTTGGGTTTGAATTCCTTTACTGGGAATACTTTTAATAATAACGAAATCAATGATTTAAAACTCTATGCCTACAATGTTAGTCATATTGGAGAAGGAAATATATTCTCAAAAGACATTGATGTTTTTAGCTCTGACGTAGATGCTCCCGGAGATGTTGTTTGGGCTAAACAAAATGCAAATTATATTCTGTTTGGTGAAGTAAGTGTTGGTTCTGGTACAGGAACAAAACTAATAATCGAAGCAGGAGCAAGTCTCAAATTTAACGAAAATTCACATATAACTATTGCATACAGCAGCTCTAATTTTGCTATGATTGAAGCTATTGGCACAGCTACAGAACCAATTCATTTTACTTCATCATCTGCAAACCCTTCAAAAGGAGACTGGAATTCAATTACTTTCTATGATGGATCATCTTCAGGTTCAGTTTTCGACTATTGTAATTTTTCTGATGGTGGTGGCTACAGCGGAGCTCCCGCAATGATTGTTTTTAAGTATCAACAAGGTTCAACAACAACCATAAAAAACAGTTCCTTCTCAAATTCTGAAGGGTATGGAATAATGCTCGACCAAGTTAATAGTGATACGAATTATCCGAGCTTATTTAATAATACTTTTTCTAATAATACTTTAGGAGATATGAATTGGTAAAACTATTCACGGTTATTTTAATACCCTAACGTTGGTTTAAGTCTGTGATTTAAACCAACGTTAATTTCACTTATCCACACTAAACCTTGCAATCAAATAACCCACCACCGGGCTAAGCATAAAACTCAGGAAAAATGACCATTCCACACCCAACTTTTTTTTCTTTCCAATGGTTTCGGAAACGATGAGCGCCAGTACATACCAGGCAATAACAATGGTGATAACTGTATATTCGTTCATGGCTTAATAAAAATAGATAAACAAATAAATTCCGGGAATAATAAATCCTAAAATAGTCAGCCAGGCACCGCGTCTGGTGATTCCTTTTTCTCCCCGTGGGATTAAAATTCCACCAATTCCGAGTAGAATTAATGCACCTGCAAAAATATCCGAAAACCAGGTCCAGTATTTTATGGGATTGTAATGCAGGTAATTAACCTCGCGAAAAACCATCCGCCGTTTCGACATTTCAAGCAGGCCTTCGCCCGTTGAAAGATTAATAAAAACACTTCCGTCCTTAATAAAAATCTTCAATATATTTTCGCTGGGAAAGTAGTGATTTTTGTATTTGATGTCGTCGCCAAAGGTGGCCAACATTTCTTTTACAGCTTTTTTATTGGGCTTTACGGCTGGTGGGTCAATTTGAATATTCTTTGTTACCACCACATAATTCGGATTCCAATCATTCATGTGATTGATGGCAATGCCCGATAAGGCATAAATCAATACCATTCCAAAAAACAGATAGCCAAAATCGCGATGAATGGCCCTGTTCCATTTTCTCCATTTAAATGCCATGAAAACCGGGGTTTAATATTTGTATAAAACGGAGGTTTATTCTTCTATTTCAGTGACTTCAATTATTTTATAATCATCACATAAAACAGAATAAAAAGAAAGATGATCTTCACCTGATTCTGCTAACATTTCACGTAGGCGGTTAATTTTTTCAAAAGCTTCTGTATTGTTACCTTCTTCATCGTGCTCCATTTCTCCTTCGCCATCAACATGAATACCTTCGCCCTGTTCTTCTGCAATACCTTCCCTCACTTCTTCTTCCCATTCTTTCAAATAATCTTCGTCGATACGCTGCTCTTCAACAACACCAATTATTTCGATACTTTCACCAACAAGTTCTGTATTAAAAGCCGCAATATTTTCGTCGGGTACAATTTTTAAACGGGTATCTGAATCTTCTGAAACAATGAACATTTTTTGTCCGCCATGTTCACAAATATGATCAACAGTACCCAAAATGGTAATTCTTTTTCCAACCAGTTGTTCAACCTGATCATCAAAACCAATCAAATCAACTTCGATTAATTCTTCAACAACGACCTCTTCAGTTGCTACTTTACTTTCTGTTTTTGTATTGCTGTTGTCGCAGGAAACAGCAACAATTGCCAATGCCATAAAGGCGAGAATTATTTTTTTCATAGTTCGTTTTTATTGAAATTAA
>Ga0164318_10007985_pt1 | contig 10263 bp, 8 predicted proteins | sample GuaBasSedimGuay9_FD_113734 | JGI IMG/M metagenome (GOLD analysis project Ga0164318, IMG submission 113734) | Subseafloor sediment microbial communities from Guaymas Basin, Gulf of California, Mexico - Guay9, Core 4571-4, 0-3 cm | ecosystem: Environmental > Aquatic > Marine > Hydrothermal vents >...
AACCCCAAATGGCTTTTTACGCAATCACATTGACCACTTGCAAGTATTTCCAAAACTAAGAACTCGGCATGACCAGATTGACATAGCACGCATGAATTGTTGACAAGCGAATCGTTCATTTTTAAGATTTGGTAGACAATTTCCTTGCTACACAATACATGTACCATCTTCAGTCAATGGGAAGTTGCATCTGATATTAAAAAAAGGGGAAGAGAGTTGTACTTCTTTCCAGATTCTTTTTCAGGTATAGTAAGAATGGAAAAATGAGGAGAAACAATGACACCAGAAGTGTCCGTGATTATGCCAGTTTACAATTCGAAAAAGTTTCTGGAAGAATCTGCAAAATCGGTTCTTTCCCAACAATATGATTCCCTTGAGCTGTTGCTGATAGATGATGGCTCCACAGACGGTTCCAGAGTTCTTATCCATAAGCTTTCAGCACAAGACCGGAGAATAAGACCCATTTTCCTCCCTTCAAATCATGGCCCTGCCAGATCCAGAAATGCGGGGATTGAGCAGGCAACCGGGCAATTTATTGCCTTTTTGGACAGTGACGATGTCTGGTTGCCTGAAAAACTGAAACTGCAATTACAATTTATGAAAGAAACTTGTGCCGCAGTAAGTTTCACCGCATACCGTAAAATGGATCCATCAGGGAAGCTGGGCGGAACTGTTCGGGTTCCTGAAAAGGCGAACTATCACAACCTGTTGAAAACAAATAGCATTGGCATGCTGACGGCTGTTTATGACCGAAAACAGGTTGGGACTCGCTTGCTTCCGGATATTTTGAAACGCCAGGATTATGCTCTCTGGCTACAAATACTCCGTGGCGGTCATGTGGCGCGGGGCCTGAATCGGGTACTGGCATATCATCGTATCCACAGCGGGTCCATTTCGCGGAATAAGCTGGATGCGGCGCGATATCAGTGGCAGGTGTATCGGGAACTGGAGGGATTGGGCCGAATTGAAAGTGCCTGGTATTTTGCTCACTATGCCGTTTACGGGCTGCTGAAACACAGGTAAGACAGGTTACCTGTCAGTTTACAATTTCACAAAAATTAGTTACACAATAAATGACTGTCAGCGGGCTTCGGGACGTTCAATTTCTCCGCTTGTTTCCACGTATTCCTGCAGGCTTTCCAGCAGAGAATACCGGGGGACAAAGCCCAGCGCCCGGAGTCGGGAAATGTCCGCGAAGGAACGCTCAATGTCCCCGGTCCGCTTGTCGGAGAAAAGAATCTGAGCCTTATGGCCGGTGATTTCCTCCAGTCCCTGGATGACGTTGAGGATAGAGGTTTCTCTCCCGGTTGCCACGTTGTAGACGTTCCCGGAAGCCGTTTCATGGGTCATGACATAGCGGCTGGCGTTGACCACGTCTTTGATGTAAACAAAATCCCTTGTCTGTTGGCCGTCCCCGTAAATGGTGGCCACCGGTTTTTCTGCCGACAGGAACTTGTTGAGAAAGATGGAAACCACGCCGCCGTCCATGGAACAGCCGTTCTGCCTCGGGCCATACACATTGAAATAGCGAAGTGCCACGGCAGGCACGCCGTAAAGCCGGTTGTAAATCAGCATGTATTGTTCCGCCGTGTATTTATCAATGCCATAGGGGGAGATCGGCCTTGTGGGGGAGTCTTCCGATTTTGGAAGCGCCGGGTCATCCCCGTAAACTGCCGCTGAGCTGGCATAGACCATTCGTTTCAATGCGGTGCATTTCCGGGCTTTTTCCAGAAGGTAGAGAGAGGCTTCACAGTTGACTTTATGACAGCGATAAGTGTTGGTGACAGATTCATGGACCGATGCAATGGCGGCAAGATGAAAAATATGGGAGAAGGTAAATTCTTTAAAAACCTTGTCAATTAAAAGGTGGTCTGCAACATCTCCCTGGATAAACTGGAGTCGTTCGTCGTTGGGAAGGTTTTGCATTTTCCCGGAGGACAGGTCATCCAGCACCACAACATTAAAATCATCCTTCAAGAGACTGTCTACGAGATGAGACCCGATGAAACCAGCACCGCCTGTGACAAGTATATGTTTCATTTGCATCCTTCTAAAAATGGTAACGCTTTTGACGGGAACAGGCATCGTGTCCGGTTCGCCCATCTATAGCGCATTCTTCTCAGAATGATAGCACAAAAGTTGAAAAGTGGGAGGGGGTTGCCGGAAGATATTGATAAATTGATTGAATGTGACCGGCCTCACGCTTTTGGGCCCGGTAGAATTCCCTCATTCTTCAACTGTTGAAGATAGTTTTTTCGAAGTTCCAGGATGTAGTTGTCATAGTTACCGGACTTGAAGTCCGGGAAGGTCCACCTGAACGGCGTTACCTGTTTTTTTCCGAGAAGCAGGACCATGTCCGCGCAGATGCCTTCCCCTATGTATATCTTATGGCCGAGATACTTCTCAGAAACCAGTACAAGCTTGTAGAGGTCAATGTAGCCGGGGTCCAGGTTCACTTTTCTCCGGTTTTTCTCAGAGAACCGGGCTTCCAGTTCCAGGCAGGCCTTTTTGATGGGCAGGATTCCGTCTGCCGGCCCGGTCTTTTTGAGGGGCAGAAATATACGAAAGAGCGGGGACCCCATCTCCGGTTCATAATAATCCGTAAAATCAAAGGGAAAAGACTCTGAGGGGGTGGAAATTTCTCCTATCGATTCCCGCACTGCCGCCACCACTGCGTCAAGGTCGCCGGAGTCATGATAGATAACAGAGATAAAGAACTTAACGGGGGGAAATTTTCCTTTTCCAAGATACATAATTGCCTCCATTGCTCATTTTACTCTATTTTATCTTCTATTTCCTCTCGCATTTGCACATTCACACGCACTGACCAATGGGCTGTACAGTTCAATTTGGAGGCGGGGTTTGCTATGATAGGGGCTGGATTTGGACTGAAGGACGGGAGATGGAGATGGAAGGAAAGAAGCTGAGACAGTTGTTTCTGGATTATTTTAAGGAGAAGGGACACCGGATGGTGAGAAGTTCGTCACTGGTGCCGGCAAATGACCCCACTTTGCTCTTTGCCAACGCAGGGATGAACCAGTTCAAGGAAGTATTCCTCGGGGCGGAAAAGCGGGAATATACCCGCGCGACTTCGGCACAGAAATGTGTCCGGGCCGGGGGCAAGCACAATGACCTGGACAATGTCGGAAAAACCGCCCGCCACCACACCTTTTTTGAGATGCTGGGAAATTTTTCCTTTGGCGATTATTTCAAGGAAGAAGCCATTCAATACGCCTGGGAATTTATAACGGAGGTTCTGAGAATTGACCGGAACCGGCTCTATGTTTCGGTTTTCCGGGATGATGACGAGGCGTTTGAGATCTGGAACAAAAAGATGCAACTCCCAGCCGACCGGATTTTCCGCTTCGGTGAAAAGGATAATTTCTGGCAGATGGGGGATGTGGGCCCCTGCGGGCCGTGTTCCGAGATTTTTTACGACCACGGGGAAGAGTACGGTTGTGGCAAACCCGATTGTACGGTGGGCTGCGAATGTGACCGCTATGTTGAAATCTGGAACCTGGTGTTTATGCAGTTTAACCGGGACACAGAGGGAAACATGACGCCCCTTCCCAGCCCGTCCATTGATACCGGTATGGGGCTGGAACGCCTTGCTGCTGTGATGCAGGGGGTGAACAACAACTACGATACCGACCTTTTCCAGAACATTATTCGGGACATTGAAAAGAAATCCGGCCACCGCTATGGCGTGGACGTGAAGGTGGACACCGCAATGCGGGTGCTGGCCGACCATATGCGGGCAACAGTTTTCCTTATCACCGATGGAGTGGTACCGTCCAATGAGGGCCGTGGTTATGTTCTCAGGCGCATTATGCGCCGGGCCATCCGGTACGGCAAGAAATTGAATCTGCCCATGCCTGCCCTCTACCGTTTTGTGGGTACCGTGACCGATGAAATGGGAGGAGCCTACCCGGAGCTTGTTGAAAACAGGAAGACAGTGGAAAAACTGGTTCAAATCGAAGAAGAGCAGTTTGACACAACGCTGGAAGCCGGGTTGAAGATGCTGAATCGGATGATTGAGAAATCCGACGGTAAGCTGGATGCGGAAAACGCATTTCGACTCTACGATACCTTTGGTTTTCCCATTGATCTCGTGGAGGACGTTTGTCTGGAAAAGCAGGTTGAAGTGGACAGGACAGGCTTTGAAGAACGGCTGGAACAGCAGCGAAGGGAAGGGAAAGCCCGATCCAGAACCCGGATGACGGAAAACCCGGCGGAAAGTTATCGCTTTCTCCATGATTTTCCCGAAACTGAGTTCACCGGCTATGAAAGCCAGGTGGAACAGGGGAAAGTATTGGCAATTATCCGGAATGGAGAGCCGGTGAAACAGCTTTCTGCCGGCGAAACCGGTGAAATCCTTGTAGATAAAACTCCGTTTTACGTGGAGTCCGGAGGCCAGGTGAATGATACCGGCACATTGGAAAGTAACGGGACGAAAGGAGTGGTCAAAACCCTGTTTATGCCTATCAAAGGCCGACGCCTCCATATAGTCTACCTTGCGGAGGGAAGCCTGAAAACAGGGGATAAGGTCACGTTGACGCTGGATTTTGAGCGGCGAAATGCAATTGCAAGAAACCACACTGCCACCCATCTCCTTCACTCCGCGTTGCGCCTCGTGCTGGGAGACCACGTGAAACAGGCCGGTTCTCTGGTGGAGCCGGACAAGCTCCGTTTTGACTTCAGCCATTTCAAGAAAGTCAGTGAACAGGAGCTTGCGGAAATTGAACAGATTGTGAACCGAAAGGTTCTGGAAAATCTCCCGGTTGAAACCGAAGTGAAAGGGATTGACGAAGCCCGTAAAATGGGGGCCATGGCACTTTTCGGAGAAAAGTATGGCGACCGGGTCCGGGTGGTGCAGATTCCCGGTTACTCCATTGAGCTCTGCGGTGGCACCCATGTGAGCCGAACCGGAGACATTGGCAGTTTTGTCATTGTTTCCGAGCATTCCGCCGCCTCCGGCATCCGCAGGATTGAGGCCAGGACCGGCCTCGGGGCGCTGGGGTATTGGGGCAGTTTCAGGGAGGAACACCGGGAGCTGAAGCGGGTACTGAAAACCGGTGAAGATGACCTGCCGCAGTTTGTGGCACGTAAACTGGATGAAATCCGGCAACTGCGTCAGGAACTGGAAAAGGCCCGGCTCTCGGGGGGGGTATCGGAATCAACGGAAATTAAATTGACGGATGGGATTACGCTGTTGCTTCAGGAAGCCCCCGGCCTTGCCCCGGGCCTGATGCGGGGGAAAGCGGACAACCTGAAACAGAACCGCTCCAGGACCATTGTTTTCCTTCTCACAGTTACGGACGATGGGTGTAGCTACCTTCTGTCTTCCACAAAGGATCTGGAAGGCCATTTCCACAGCGGGAATGCCCTGCGGGCTGTAGCGCCGTTACTTGAAGGGCGGGGTGGGGGAAATCCGACCATGGCCCAGGGCGGAGGAAAATGGACCGGCAAACTGGCCGACATTGCCAACAGCATTGTTGAAAAATTAAAAAACGAGGTTTCATGATTCGAATTTTGCTTCTTCTGGGTATTATCATTACATTGACTTTTCCATGCAGTGGTGAGATCTATACTTATCGGGACAAGAACGGCCACCTGGTACTGACAGATGCCCCCCAGGGTAAGCACCGGGTTCACCGGAAACGTCACCCTGCAGGCAAAACAAAGAGCAAAGAGAGTAAACATCACGGAACCCATGCCCTTGTGTCCAAAGACCATGAAATTAACCGCCTGGTTGAAAAATACGCAGTTCTCTATGACCTGGACGAGCGGCTGCTCCACGCGGTTATCCGCACTGAATCCGATTATGACAGCACGGCTGTTTCACGAAAAGGCGCCATGGGACTGATGCAATTGATGCCGGATACAGGTAAACAATATGGCGTAGAAGATTTTTTTGATCCGGAAGAAAACATCAGAGCCGGGGCAAAACACCTTAAATCCCTTCTGGATCGCTATTTCGGTGATACCAGAATGGCACTGGCTGCATATAACGCGGGAATCACCGCAGTAGATCGATACAATGGTGTTCCCCCATTTCAGGAAACACAAAATTACGTATCCAGAATCATCAGCTTGGTCAATGGTGAAGACAACGTGAATTCCGGTACCGTTTCCCGGCCTCAGAGGACAACGATTTACCGTTACAAGGATGCAAATGGCCGTATCTGCCTGACCAACATTTATCCCGGGAATGTCGCCGGTGTCCAGGTCGTACATCAATGAGCTTGCCACCTCAATCCCTTCCGGTGGGCCCGTTCCGCCTGGACGGTGGTGCCATGTTCGGCGTAGTGCCTCGAAGCTTGTGGGAAAAACTTTATCCGGTAGAAGAAGATAACCGCATTGTCCTGGGGTTGAATCCTGTATTGATTCAGGGAAATGACCGGATTATCCTGGTGGATGCCGGTTCCCCTGAATCCGGGAGCAGGCTGTTGAATGAACTTGCGAAACGGGGGGTTTCACCCGCTGCGGTTACCGATCTGATCTTTACCCACCTCCACTTTGACCACTCAGGTGGCGCATTTCCAATCGACAAAAACGGAACCGTTGTTCCTCTTTTCCCCAACGCCACCGTCCACGTAACCCGGGAGGAATTGGAAGACGCGCTGAACCCAGATGAGCGAACCCGGCACTTTTACCGTACGGAAATTGCATCGTATATTTCCCGCACCGGCCGTGCGGTTCTGGTTGAGCAGCCGACGTTTGTCGGGGAGGATGTGGAATTAGTTCCGGCACCGGGGCATACGCAGGGACATCTTGCAGTCTGGGTGTACCGGGAACGCCAATACCTGATTCCCGGTGATCTGATTCCCACGTATCACCATCTGAATATCCATTACATGACCAGCTTTGACGAAAATACCCGCCTGAATATTCAAACGAAAAAAAAGCTGCTGGAAAAAGCCGCAAACCGTTCGACTGTTATCTTCTTCTACCACGGAACAAGGTGCACTTCCGGTGAGCTATATATGGACGGAAAACACTTCCAAATCAACAAATAGCATAAGTTTTATTTCTTTCGGATAATTTGAATACTGTCGATGGCAGTATCAAAAATCGGCCGATATCTTTCAAATTCCATCACCGGTGCTTCAAGGACGATGTCGAAAATGCTGAATCTGCGAATGATACTCAGGTGGTATTCCTGGATATAGCTCTTGTCATCTGCCTGGTAGCTCCGTTCCCAGGAAACCGCCTTTAATCCGGAAATGTTTTGCGAAGAAATGGCGTAAATTCGTCCATTTCGCTTTTTCATGGAACTGTTCATAGCCTGATACCAGTTGTAGAGAAGTGAGGCCTCCTTCGCCTGCTTGTCAATCTTCCAGAAATTTCTAAGGTCACTGAAAAGATTGATCGTTATCCCAACGTGGAAAATGTCGGCCGGCTTTTCGACCTTTTCCCTTGAAACAAACGTCTGGTCTGCATCTTTTGAGCGTTCCCGTCTTACAAACCAGGCGGAGGGAACCTTTAGCTGGAGCTGATTCCCTGCACATAAAATAGTTCTTTCCGGGCCTGGTACCGGAATGTTCTGAAACTGAAATGAATAGAGGGCCTGTTGAAGGGCCGGAAGAAAGCTTTTTTCCGTTTTTTTATCTGCCTGGCTTTCCAATTCAACAAAGAGTCCCCCGTGGGTGGTGACAAAAGAACGAATTGCAGTGTTGCCTGCGGCGATTCTGGTTTTGACGTAAACTGTTCCTTTTATCTTTACGCTTTCTCCGATTTTATAGGTGAAGGGCAGATTTTTTTGTTTGTAGATTTCCTGAAGGTACTTAAAATACCGGGCTGCGACATCTTTCAGAGCCAGTTTCGAATCGGCACTGCTCATGCGGACCATTTTTACAAGTACCAGTGCTTTCGGGTTGCTTCCGGTCGCCATCTCTTCCGACGTCATTTTCCCCACTGAGAAAACAAATGTTCTTTCTCCGGAAAAGGGGATATACAGCATGTGCCAGTCTGCAGGAACTTTGATCGAGAATACTTTACCCGGGTCCTGAAATACAGATGTTCCGGTTTTTTGTGCCGCAATTAATTCCATTGAGACAATAAAAATTAATGTTCCGAGAAACAATTTTCGCATTTCAACCTCCCTTTCCCATCCGGGTTGAAATTGATTGTACTCCGGCTCATCCTGCTTTACCATAATTCCAAAATCATCCAAAAAAAGAGCCGCCTGAAAGGCGGCTCTGTAATTTGTCATTTTAACCGGAGTCAGATCAGTCGATTTTACCCTTTTCTTTCAGTTCTTCATACCAATCCGGACGAGCATGTTTTATTTCTTCCACCGGCATTTTACCGTCAAGGAAGGTGAAATCCAGCGGATACGCATCCGGGTGAGCAATGATGAAGAAGAAGTGCCAGAAGATAATGGATAGCGTTGCGAGGATGGCTTCCATAAAGTGAATGGTTTCCGCAACTTTGATGGCCCATGCCGGTAGGAAATGGAGGAATTCGGTGGGGAACCAGAGAATCAGGCCAGTCAGGACCATCACCAATGTTCCCCAAATCAGCGCCAGGTATTCCATTTTCTCTACGTAGGTAACTTTGCCGAAATTCGGTCGTTTTTCAGTACGAAGGAAAATGTACCGCATATTTTCCTTAAAATCCCGGATATCTTTCAGCTTCGGCAACATTGCGAGAAATGCGCCCCGGTCTGCTCTGCCCATGGCGATACGGACAAAGTGAACCCCGAAGACGAGAATCATGATGACAGCCGCGATCCGGTGAATCAGTGCCCGGGCCCCTTCTGAGAGCCAGATTGTCAACATATGGAACAGCGGAATATTACTGAAGCGGAGAGAGAATCCGGTTACAACCAATAGAAAGAAGGCCAGGAAGTTCACCGTGTGAATAATGATTTGCCCCTTGGTCATCCGGGTAATCATCTTTTCGTCTTTCCGTTTGCGGTAGCTCCGAATCACCGCCGCAAAGTAGGTCAGGATATTGTGGAGAATCATGCCGCCGATTACCATCAGAATCAACCAGATGTAGCTGACCCGGACATAATAATTGATGATATTGCCGCTTTTCAGGCTGGACTTGTGGTCATAGCTGAGGGCAAATTTCTCCGTCGCACCCTTGTGACATTGGCCGCATGTTTGGGCCACATGGGCCGGGTTTACAGACGAATCCGGGTTGTTGGTCTTCAGGATATTATGAGTAGTATGGCAGTCTACACAGGTGGCCGCCTTACTCCCTTTTCTGGCGTTTGCCATGGAATGATAACTGTCATGATAGGTAGAACCGATGGAACCGGTCAGCCCGTATCGCTGAATCAGCCGTTGGTCTTCGTGGCAGGAAAGGCAGATTTTTTCGGATACCCGGCGCTTGTTGGTCAGGGCCTCCGGGCTGTCTGTGGGGAGAACCAGATGAGAGTTGTGACAACAGGTGCAGGTGGGAGATTCATCCCAGCCCCGCTGAACCGCTTTCCCATGAACAGATCTGTCATATTGAGCTGCTATCTTCTCATGGCACTGACCACAGGTTTTACTGAGATTCAGTTTATAAATGCTGGATTTCGGATCTGTCATGCCCCCAATATCGTGGCTGCCATGGCAATCGGTACAGGTGGCAGCAGCAGAACCATCCTTTTTCTTTTTCAGGTAATGAGCGCTCTGCCGGTAATGCTTAAGGATTCCGTGGGTCGGTGGAAGTTTCTTGGCCAGGTCCAGGTTCGGACAGGCTTTCCCCCCCTTTGCATTGGCCGAATCCGCGTGGCATTTTCCACACATTGCCATGATGCGGTCCGCATCACCGGAAATAGGCTTATCCGGATCCAGGGTGTGAATGTCGCCATGGCAATCTGTGCACGAAAGATCTTTATGAACACTGTGTTGTTTGCTTTCAACCACGTCTTCATGGCAATCGGTACAGGAAGGTTTCTTCAGATTGTCCGGGTGGTTATCCATATCTTTGTCTGCTCCAACATGACAGTCGGTGCAGGACAAGTCCCCGTGGACAGAGTTCTGGAAAACAGAGATATTGATAGCCGGTTCCCCGTCTTCCCCATGGCATTCGGTACAATCGACCCCCGCACGCACCGAAAGAGCAAATGTTGCGCACAGGAAAACGGCAGCCAACCCCAGAAATTTCTTCATGTCGTTCTCCGGTTATTATTATTTTTCTATGATTTTTACGATGATTAATACAACATCCCCAACAACGCACCCGCACATGTAATAAATTTATACCACAGTTTACTGGATGGTTCTACACGATTCTGCCCCAATGTGAAGGATAATGCAACAA
>Ga0164318_10007987_pt1 | contig 10262 bp, 6 predicted proteins | sample GuaBasSedimGuay9_FD_113734 | JGI IMG/M metagenome (GOLD analysis project Ga0164318, IMG submission 113734) | Subseafloor sediment microbial communities from Guaymas Basin, Gulf of California, Mexico - Guay9, Core 4571-4, 0-3 cm | ecosystem: Environmental > Aquatic > Marine > Hydrothermal vents >...
AATAAATTCCATTATTTCCCTCTTTGGAGGGAAAACAAAGGAGGATCAATTAAAAAGATATTTGTTTTCTGATTTACAAGGTATTTCATAATCATCCACGTAGTTAACTTTAAACAACTTCATATTGAAAACTGGTCGTTTAGTTTAGATTTGAAAATTATTTATCTCACCATCACAAACCTTTTTAAAGGGGACAAAAAAGCCCATTGATGCTTACTAAACCTGCCATTCAATAATATTCCGAGCTTTAAATAGAGGCTCACTAAACTCATTCATTTAATAAGAGTCTGATTTTTTTTGTACTTTCAACGCCACAATACAAATACTTGTAATAGTTGTTTAACAGTTACCTTATGTCATTTCTTAAATATATTAAATTCCGGTTCGCTGTTTTATTAGTTGTAATCTTTATTGGGGGCATTCCGTTAATAAAGTCATTATTCGCCGAGCATGCTCAAACAAAAACTGATACGCTGTTAATCCGACTCAAACAAATCTATGTAACACAACCTGATGAGGCTGTTAGATTGGCAAAAAACTACCTCATTTCAAACCAACATATCAATCCTGAAATCAAAATCCGGTTATCCATTTATCTTGGAGCAGATTATTATTACCTTGGCAAACCCGACAGCTCATTAATGTATCTTGACACGGCGCTCAACTTAAGTAATAAAATAAATAATCAAAGACTGTTGGCCAACAGCTATAATGCACAGGCTATCATCCATATACACCTCGGTAATTACGAAAAAGCGCTGCGCATGAACAAATCGGCCTGCAACTTGTATCGGCAATTAAACGATACCATGGCCATGGTTAACAGTTTGAAGGGAATTGCCAATACTTTTTTAAGAATGGATCATAATGACAGTGCCATTTACTACAACATTCAAACCTTAACAATTCTGGGAAAAAAAATTGACACTACCGGATTAAATTACAAAGCCGGACTTATGATGAATATAGGAAGTCTGCTAGACAAGCATCAATTTAATAATATATTACGTTATTATTTGAACGCCGAACAACTTTTTGTTAAAACCGGAAACGAAAAAGAACTTGCCCGATTGTACAACAATATAGGATCGCTTTATTACGATATGGGCAAAACCGACACGGCTTTGTCCTATTTATCGAAATCGGTATCCCTGAAAAAATTAAACCGGTTAAAACGAAACTTAAGCTCCTCCCTGCTGCTGATGGGCGACTGTTATAAAAGGCTTGGAAAACCGGATATGGCCAAACAATATTTTAAAGAAGCTTATAAAACAGCCGGCCAGGTTGAAGATAACTACTACCTCACCTTATCAACGGTTTCAATCACTCAAATTTACCTGGAAGAACAAAAAACCGATTCGGCACGATACTACTTAACTAAACTCAACACCCAAAAAGCAAACATCGAATCGTTATTCTTAAAAACAGAAATCAATAGAATAAAATCGAAGTATTACCTGCAAACAAACAATTACAGAAAAGCATTTCAGTATTATAGGCTTTACAAAGTTTTTAGCGATTCTCTTTCGGATATTAAAATGGCCAAAGCCACACTGGAACTGGAAAAAAAGTATCAAACCGAACTGAAAGAGAAAAAAAACCAGCAGTTGCAAAATCAATTACTGATAAAGCAACACAAAGAGAAGCAGCAAAAATTGTATTTGATTATCTTGGTTTCAGGCTCCATAATATTGATAATGGTTGTTTTGTTGTTGATAAAACTGCTGAATACCCGCTCCAAATCCATACAATGGTTAAAGCAGCTGCGGAAAACCGAAATGGAAAAAGCCCGGCTCGAAAAACTGGAACATGAGCAACGGATGGCCTCCGAAAAAACTATCAGAAAGTTACAGGAGGAAAAGCACCGGCAGGAGATTGAGCTGAGTAACCGCAAACTGGCCACGCTCGCCATGCAGATTATGAATAAAAACGAAATACTGCGTGAAATAGAAGTCAAACTCAATACTCCCAATGGCAAAAACAACCTGAGAAATATCAACAACCTGATCAAAACAAGTTTCAACTTCGACAAAAATTGGGAGATGCTTAAAAGACATTTTGAAAAGGTTCATCCCGGATTTTTTACCTCTCTGAAAAAGAGACATCCTAACCTTACCGATTACGACCTACGACTTGCCGCTTACCTTAAAATACACCTAACCACCAAAGAGATTGCCCAAATCATAAACGTTACCCCGGCCGCCATTAATAAAAGCAGACAGCGGCTTCGCAAAAAAATGAATCTGTCAGGGGATGTAGACTTTGGAGAGTATTTTAATGCTATTTGTTAACATCAATATCCCGATTTGACGCTATCACGGTATCCTGTCCCGGAATATTCTTTAATATTTTTTGTACTAACCAGATATAGAAGCCTATATCAAATTTCGGTGTCCTACCATTGTCCTACCTGTTTATTTGTTTCTGTTAAAAGTTGTATGGTTATTTGTGGTTAAGATTTTAACCAACATCTATCGCCATGAAAAAAACATTAGTCCTGCTTGCTATCTCCATTATTTTCATTTCTGCTAATCTGTTTTCACAAATACAGGTTGGAACCGGTAGCGAAACAAACAAGGGGCTTCCCATTGAGCCTTCCATGTCGTACACCTACTCGCAGGTCATCTACCTTGCCGGCGATATTAACGATAGCGACGGGGGAACCATTACGCAGTTAAAATGGTATTTCAACGGAACCAGCCTCAGCAATAGCAACAACTGGACAATCTACATGGGGCACACTACCAAAACATCATTCACCTCCACTACCGACTGGATACCGGTTTCTTCCATGACACAGGTTTGGAGTAACACGTTTCCGTCTCCCACGGGTGCAGGATGGATTACTTTCGACATAACCGACTGGAATTATAACGGTACCGACAACATTGTAGTGGCCGTTGACGAAAACAGCTCAGGAAGCGATGACCATACCAACGATTTTTACTGTACTGCCGTGAGCGATTACCAAAGCATTGTTTATGAACATATTTTCAATCCCGATCCCGCTTCACCACCCGAAGCAACCGCCCGGCGGCTTATGATTGCCAACATTATTTTCGACGGGTTGTCTGCCAGTTGTCCGGCACCCTCCAACCAAACCGAAAGCGACATAAAATTAAAAAGTGTAACACTTAACTGGGCCGAAAATGGTACCGCCACGCAATGGCAAATACAATATGGCCCCGAAGGTTTTACCCTCGGTAACGGAACCGAGATTGCCGTTTCCTCCAAACCCCATACCCTGACAGGGTTAAACCCAGGCACTTACTACGACTGGTATGTGCGTTCGGATTATAATGCCGGAGGTTACTCCGACTGGAGCAACAAACACACTTTTCAAACCGAAAGCCTTCCCGGTAGTATCATTTCATCATTTCCTTATACCGAAAGCTTTGAAAGCGACTTGGGCGACTGGCATCAATTTGTTTACGATGACCTTGATTTTACCCGGCAAAGCGGTACCACGCCAACAACCAATACCGGGCCTTCGTCAGCTTACAACGGCTCGTGGTATTTATACACCGAAGCCACCGGAAACAACCCGTCAAAACGAACAGATATTATTGCAAAATTTGATTTCAGCACGCTCACTGTCCCGCAGTTCACCTTTAACTATAACATGCATGGTTATTACATGGGAACACTCAGGCTGTTAGCTACAACCGATAACGGAGTAAGTTATACCGAGCTTTGGAGCCTGACCGGCGACCGTACTGCCGATTGGCACCAACAAGTGCTATATTTAAAAAACTATGGTAGCACCAATAATGTGATTTTAAAAATAGAAGGGCTTACAGGTGATGAAACTTCCGACATGGCCATTGATAATATTGATGTGCGTGAAGCGCCGTCGTGCTTACCTCCCGAAGCACAAACCGAAAGTAGTTACACAACCTCATCGGTAGTTTTGAACTGGACAGAAAACGGCAGTGCCACCTCATGGGATATTGAATACAGTAACGAAGGTTTTACACAGGGAGAGGGAACCACTGTCAACACCGGATCAAAACCTTACGGGCTAAACGGACTTTCTTCAACCACTCATTACGACTGGTATGTACGAGCCGATTGCGGAAGTGGCAGTAAAAGCTCATGGACAGGCTCCCGTCCGTTTTTTACCTCTTCACCGGCTCAGGCAACACCCTATTTTGAGAACTTTGACACGGAAACACCACCCGTACTGCCTGAAGGAGTAAGAACAGAAAACAATAACAACGATTTTATTAGCTGGGAAACAAACAGTCTTTCTCCGTTTTCAGGAACAAACTCTTTACGCATTAGTGCCAACGGTATGCTGGATATGAACGATTGGTTTTTTACGCCGGGAATACAACTAACCGGAGGTACTGAATACGAGCTGGGATTTATGTACCTGTCGGGGTGGGATGAAGAGCTGGAGATAAAGTATGGTACCGAAGCTTCGTCGGCAGAGATGACCAATACCATCAATAATTCCGTTACCGAAGCTTCGTCGGGTTATGAATACAGGTGCGAATCGTTCACCCCTTCCTCAACGGGAACTTATTACATTGGATTTCACGGCACCACATCCGGTGATGGCGACACCATCCATATCGATGACTTGTATGTTACCGTACTAAACTCCGGAACTATTACCTGGAACGGAACAACCGACGAAAACTGGTGGAACAGCAGCAACTGGATTGGCGGTAACCCTCCTTCCAGCTACGCCGATGTAGTTATTCCTCCCGGTAAAACATTCTATCCAAACGTAACACAGCTGGCGCCGGTAAACACATTTGTTGTTCAGTCGGACATGGCCGGGACAGGTTCCGTAATTTTTTCCGATAACAAATATTTACAGCTTGCTTTTGACGAAACAGCACAATTTCAGCAATACATCGGCCAGTGGACCAGTGCCCTGCACGGCTGGCATAACATTTCCTCACCGGTGGAAAGTCAAAACATACAACCCTCGTTTGTTTCCAACCCTCCTTCTACCGACGAAGATTTATACAAGTGGGACGAAGCTAACAACCAGTGGGTAAACTGCAAAACAAGCCAGGGTGGCTGGAACAGTAATTTTGAAACAACTTTTCAAACAGGGAGAGGATATTTAATTGCCTATTCCGCCAACCAAACTGCATCATTTTCGGGCACCCCAAACTACCAGGATGTTGCCGTAAGCAACCTGAGTTACACTTCATCCCTATCATCACCCGGATGGCACCTGCTTGGCAATCCTTATCCCAGTGCACTTTACTGGAACAAAACCGACTGGAACCTTACCCATGTAGATGCTGTTGCCAAGGTGTGGAAAGAGTCAACGGCAAGCTATACTGATATTTCTTCCGGAACCGGAATAATTCCCGCCATGCAGGGATTCATGGTGCATGTAAACAGTACCGGCGGCTCGCTCACCATCGACGCTTCCGACCGTACCAATCAAACAACAAACTGGATGAAAGATACTCCCGCCAACCAAATAAAGTTAACGGTATTCGACACGGAAGGCGAAACCGCACAAGAGAGCGTGATTAAAATAATACCGCAATCCACAACAGGCTTCGACCCACGATATGATGCCAGATTCTTACCCGGATATGCCCCTCGATTCTACTCTGTTGCCGGAGGCGAAAAACTATCAACCAACACGCTTCCTTACATCACCGCGTCAACCGAAATACCTCTCGGCTTTGTAAAAAACAATTCTGACAACTATTACCTAAAAGCCGAAAACATCAACAACCTGGAGCCCGATTTAAAAGTATATCTCACAGACAACAAAACCGGAAAAGTACAATACCTGAATCAAAATCCGGTTTACTATTTCACTGCCAAAAAAGGTGATGCCGATATCCGGTTCACACTCCATTTTCAACCTGTAGGAATCAACGAAACAGCGGTTTCAAACCCGGTAACGGTTTTCGACAGCCGTGGCAATATCATCATCAATACCGAGCAGGCTGTAACGGCAGGCCTATTCGTGTACAACATAACCGGACAGTTAATAAGCATCTCTTCCATGCATCAAACAAATTCAGCAGTTGTAAAAATGAACGGTTTTAAAGGAATTGCCATTGTAAAAGTGGTTAATGCCCAACAGATTTACACCGTTAAAGTATTCATTCAATAAAATCACAAAAAAACATGAAGCAGATAACAACCATTTTATTATTGGCAGCCCTGTTAATATTGTCAACCCCGGTATTAAGCCAGGGGCCGCCACCGCCACCATCGGGCGGACACGGTCAAAGCGGTAATCAAACCGGCGGCAATGCACCTTTAGGAAAAGGTGTGTTCACGTTGTTAACTTTAGGCATTCTGTATGGAGGAATAAAATTAAATGTATTTAGGAAAGATATTTCAAACAGAAAAGAGCGCAAGTGATTGTTAAAACCGCTATTGTTTTAAGTTTGATGCTTCTTGCAGTAACGAAAAACTTTGCACAAGTTACTGGTATTACGGAACGAAAATTGAGTTTTACCATTTCATACTACGGTAATATGCTTATTAAACCGGGTATTAAAGCAGGTGCAGATTATGTAATAACTCAAAAAAGATGCTCTGAAAAAGAGAGAAAAAAAGCAGCAGCAAATTCAATGATAAAGCAATTGGTTGTTTCCGGCGATGTAGGCTCTTTTTGGCATCCGCACAGCCACGTAGCAATTTTTAATTACTACACTTTAAATTACCGGATAGTAAAGCCAACACAACAGAAATTCAACACCATAGGCTTAGGCCCGGGAATTTACCGGTCGGTTTATCCAGAAACCTATGAAGTTGACGACTCCGGTGAAATCAGCCCGGTTTCGATGGCGGGCAGGTTTTATTTTGCTCCCGTATTAGTATTAGGTACTGGTAAGTTTATGGCAGGAAAAACCATTCAGTCGTGGCACTTTAATACCAATATTATGTTTTTATGCAACTACAACACGGGTGTTGTTCCGCTACTTAGTTTTGATATAGGTATTGCTTTTTCATTTAACAAAAACAAGTTTATCCCGTGAAATCAAAGCAACGCTTATTTATCAGCATAACAATTATAGTTGCCATATTGCTTGTTGTTTCATGCAAAAAGGAGGATAACACCCATATATCCGACATTATTTATGTACGTCATGCCGGGGCTGATATTCCGGCCTACCTGTATGGCAACCTGGAAAACAACACTTTTATAATCACGCTGCACGGTGGCCCCGGCGATAACGGACTGGAGCTACGGCAGGGTAAGGCAGCCGCGGAGCTGGAAAAAAAATTCGTGATGGTTTACTGGGATCAGCGGGGGCAGGGTCTTTCGGAAGGGAAATTTTCAGCGGATGATGTTACCATCGATTTGATGGCTGAAGATCTTCATGCACTTATTTTAGTTTTAAAGTATAAGTACGGCAGCAACATCAATCTCTTCTTACTTGGCCACAGCTGGGGTGGAGAACTGGGAACCGCTTTTTTGATAAAAAAGAATTATCAGAACCTGTTAAAAGGATGGATTGAAGTGGATGGCGCTCACGATATTCCGAAAGTAAATAAAGAGGTTGTTAAGATGATTACTACCATTGGAAACGAACAAATTACCCTGGGCAACAGCACCAAAAAGTGGGAAGCATTGATTTCAGAAGTCAGTACTATTGACACCGGTAACATCTCCATAAAAGAGGGGCGCGACCTGAATAAAAAAGCCCGCCTTGCCCAAAAATATCTCCTGAATGACGGGTTCATTCAAAAACCGGAAGCAGTTACCTGGCGCGATGCAGGGATAATTTATCATCAGGATTTCCTGACAGCAGCCCTCTCGGGAAGCTGGTTCTACCTTTTAAACAATAATTTTTACAACGAAATTGAAACCGCCTCCTATACCGGTGAGCTTTACAAAATAGAGCTGCCAACTCTGCTTTTATGGGGAGAATATGACTTTATTGTCCCGCCGGAACTGGGTTTTAGCGCATACCGGACGATTAGTTCTTCCGACAAAAAAATGATTGTTTTTCAAAAAAGCGGCCATTCACCTATAAACAACCAGCCGAAGGAGTTTGCTGATGAGATTATTCAATTTGTAGAACAACATCCTTAGCAGCTACATTACAATACTTACATCAAACCCGGCAACTCTTAAAAAAAGAATAAACTTTAAATCGACTCAGGTAATTACACCCCGGCGCGTTTCGATACCAACAGCAATCCATCTTCAAACGCTTCCCGGCGTTTTTCAGGTTCATCAAATTCATCAATAATTTTTTTACGATGTGTTTGTTTGTTAATAGCGTAAAACTGCTGTTTCCAGTTGCCGTTTTTAGAAGGTTTTGTTATATCTTCCGGTTTACGAGCCGCGTACATCAGCTCGGGATGAGTATTTGATTTATAATTAAAAACCAGGTATTTCGGAGTTTCAAACAGGCAATTGCCAAGCAGCATCTTAAAACGGTTAAGGTTAACCGGAAAAAGAAGTTGAATGGTTTTGTTATTAAAATAAACCTGATAAGCAGAATCTTTTGTCAGCAGATGGCAGTTTCCCATGCAATCTTTAAAAATACTTTTTGGATGTTTTACGGTTGAGATATTTAATTTGTTTATGGTGTCAAACTGATCGCTGGTAACAATTAGTTCGTATTTTAGTGTGTTCATGTTCCTGATAAGCACCAGCAAGTTGGTGTCGATAAAATCGTAGTCAACCACCTCCTTGTTTTCATCCTTTAAAACTTTGTATTTTCCGCTTATAATCTCGGCCTCGTTAAGGTTTACCGGGCGTTGGTTTAACAACACTATTATCGTATCAACATCGTCAGTATTAATGACTATTGATTTTTTATAGTAGGAAACATGCGAAAACTGTAAAACAGCCGGGAAGTCAAAAATCCGTATTTTGAAAATTCCCCTGGAATCTGAAATGGTTCCCCGAGTGGTTTGATAAAGCGTTATGTTAACATTTTCGATTGGAAGGCCGGTACCGGCATCTTTAACTATTCCTGTAATAAATCCGGGAGGTTGTGCTTTCGGAGCCGAGATAAAAAACAGAATCAATACCAATTCAAGTAACAAGTAGTTAATAATCAAAGTATAAGATTTCATAATCAGCTAAGGTAAGAAAAAACTAACTAATCTTAGCTCATGGTTTGCAACCGTGAGCGATTTCAATTTTGACAGTTTTAAACTGTTATTATAATATAGGGTTACGGTTGCAAACCGTAACCTAAATCAAATCACACACATAACCTAAATCAACAACAAGCGGTCTGTTAAATTGTTCTGTGCTACCGCATTGAGTTTAAATAATAAAACAAAAAGAAACTGTCCCTGCATAGTGCAAGATAGTAAAAACCTGGCAAAATAGCACTGATAATATTGAATTATACGTCTAAATTATTTTCGTTTCCCTGCCACCCTTTGTATAACGCAAAAACGGCAGGCCGAGTGGCCTGCCGTTTTTAAAAATATTTGAAACTATCTTAACTATCCTTTCAACGCCTCAGCCCCGCTAACAATTTCTAAAATTTCGTTGGTAATGGCAGCTTGACGGGCTTTGTTGTAACTAAGGTTAAGCGCTTTGATAAGCTCGTCAGCATTGTCGGTGGCCTTGTGCATGGCCGTCATACGGGCACCGTGCTCAGCAGCAAAACTATCAAGCAGTGCTTTATAAAGATGCAGCTTAATAGCTTTGGGAACCAAGGCTTCCAAAATCTCGGCTTTACTCGGCTCGAAAATAAAATCAGCCTGCATTTTGTGAAGTCCTTGTTTAGCGGCACTTTCCTCTTTATGCTCTTCGCTTTCGGCAACGGGCAAAAACTGTTCGGTTCTTATAATTTGAACGGCAGCATTTTTAAACTGGTTGTAAATTAAATAGATTTTATCAAAATCCTTATTAACAAATTCCTGCATCAACTGTTCTGTTAAAGGTACCGAGTTTTCAAACGTGAGGTTATCAAAAATATCCTTATTGATACGTTCAGGTGCATACCCTCGTGAAGTGAGCAAATCGCCTCCCTTTTTACCCAGCGCCAAAATAGAAACATTGCCCTTTTTATATTGTGCATCAAATTTGGTTTCAATCAGGTTGATGGTTTCTTTAACCACGTTAATATTAAAACCTCCGCACAATCCCCTATTCGATGATATGGCGACTATCAAAATTTTCTGATCACCTCTGTCGGCAGCATAAATACCTTCGTCAGAACCATCCATGCTGGCACTCAGGTTTTGCATTATTTCGGTAAGTTTGGCAGCATACGGACGCAAGCTAATAATAGCATTTTGTGCTTTTCTCAGCTTCGACGCGGCCACCATTTTCATGGCACTAGTAATCT
>Ga0164318_10007988_pt1 | contig 10261 bp, 9 predicted proteins | sample GuaBasSedimGuay9_FD_113734 | JGI IMG/M metagenome (GOLD analysis project Ga0164318, IMG submission 113734) | Subseafloor sediment microbial communities from Guaymas Basin, Gulf of California, Mexico - Guay9, Core 4571-4, 0-3 cm | ecosystem: Environmental > Aquatic > Marine > Hydrothermal vents >...
TCCCCCCAGAGTTGGGGGGGTAGGGGGGCCAGGCTGAGTAGTAACCCTTCGACTACATTCCGCCATTGAGAATGAGGGGATTCTTTCTCCCGTTAGCATGACCTTTGACCAGATTGGCAGAAATCGCATAACGCTCAAGCCTACTTTCGTGGGAACGATCTTTACCCTGGAGATTACCCATAAATCCGTTTTGGACAGCCAAAGCGGTTGACTACCCCCACATCTCGTGGTGATATCTGTCTACAACCCTCCATATACTGAGCGCATTTTGATTTTGTGAATTCTGTTGGTGGCGGAAAGAGTACCACGGATGCGGAAATACACGACGTTCAATCGCAAGCTGAGACAAAACGTTCCCTTTCGGCCCTCAAAGGCGTGGTTATCGTATATTTCTTTATCCGAGGTACTCTCTCCCCACACGCGCAAATCCACGCTTTTCAAGTGCGCTGAGTATATCTGGGGCTCCTCGAGATATGGGTAATCTCCAGCGAAGCCGAAGGGAAATTGCCAGCTCTGATGAATTGTGGTATAATATAACTAAACGTTATATATTGGAAAGTACTATGACTACCAGTACTGTCAGTTTTCGCTACTTCATCCTGGGCTTGCTGACCCAACAGCCAATGTCGGGGTATGACATCAAGCGCCTTCTAAAAGGCTTCAGTTGGCTGATCGGTAGCCCCAGCTTCGGCAGTCTTTACCCTACCTTGCACGCTCTGTTGAAAGATGACCTGGTAACCGTGGAGATCGTCCCTCGTGAGGGTAAGCCACAGCGGAAGATCTACAGTATCACAGAGGCGGGCAGGCAGGTATTGCAGGAGTGGATCGATCAGCCGGTTGCGTCAGATGCCCCTTTGAAGGCCTTCGTGATGCGCCTGATTCTGGCCAGCAACTTCTCGTACGATGGGTTGATTGCCTATTTACAGCAACGTCGCTCACAGGTCGCTGCCCATCATGCTACCCTGAAGCAGATTGCCGAGGCCCTGGATGAGATGGACCTGGGACAACGTCTGGCGCTTGGCTACGGGTTGGCGATCGCTGCCACGGAGTTGGCCTGGCTGGATAGTACATTGGACCGGTTGTCTCGACCACTTCAACAACCGCTACCTATGGAGATCGCACAGGGCGACTGAGCTACTCCGACAGTTCGGAGTACTCGCCTGGAGGATTGTTCCTAATTTCTGCCATCGATTTTGCATAATCGGATCCAGGATTGGCTGTAGACCTGGTTCATGCCGAGATGGTACGGATAGCGGCTGACCAGGTCTATTTTATTGGTTTGGAGGAGACTGTGCAAGGTAGACTCTGCAAGCGCAAGCCGGACGGAATGCGGGCTCAGATTGCTGCGCTGGAGATGGCCGCCGAAGAGAGTTCCAATTACGGCCCTGGCAAAGTAGACCCTATGGTCACGCGGCGGGAACCGGAGGCCGACATGCCCGTCAGCCTGGCAGATGAAAATCATTGATAGAGGGAGGTGAATCGAAATTGGCAACAGTTGTGCTGCAACCTGGAGAGTCACAGGCAAGCCTGCTCAAGCGCTTTCGTAAAAAGGTGATCAAAGCTGGCATCCTGAGCACAGTGAAGAGGAAACGCTACTTCGTTTCCAACAGCGAGAAGCGCCGTATTGCTCGTCGCAAAGCAAGACGCCGGGAAATCAGGCGTAAAAGGCGGAGACAACGACGGTATGGCAGATGAGCAAGGTGAAAGGGCCAGCCTCGCGGCCCCCGTCAGCGAGGCCGGGGCATCGCCCTGAATCTATCTGTACAGGGAGGAAGCAGTATGTTGGCTGAGCATCCAACAGAGGGATGGCTGACCAAGCCGTATGAATACCAACGCCCTCGCCGGGGGCAGGTCCGCAAGGGCATGGTGCTCAAACTTGAAGAGCGAGGAGCCATTATAGACGTTGGCCTGAAACGTGATGGCTTCGTACCCCGTGCGGATATCGAGCGTCTGGGAGAGGAGGCGTCGTCACGGCTGGAACCCGGCCAAGAGGTTGTGACCCGCATTGTGCGACCCCGAGACCGGGACGGCAATCTCATTCTCTCGTTGTATCAAGCACGGTTAGAGAAAGATTGGACGAAGGCTCAAGAGATGTTGGAGAGCGGTGATGTCTGGCAAGGAAAAGTCGCCGGGTACAATCGGGGTGGCGTTATTGTGAAATTTGGCCATCTCCGCGCCTTTGTCCCGGCCTCACATCTTTCGGCGCTGGGCAGACGACATTTGTCACCCGACCAGCGTGAGGCAAAATTGGAAGAATGCATCGGGCAGGAGCTGCCACTGAAGGTCATCGAAGTAAATCGAGACCGGCGTCGTCTGATCCTGTCGGAGCGACTTGCCAGGCAGCAAATGCGTGAGCAGAACAAAGAGCGCCTTCTAAATGAGCTTGTGGAGGGTCAGGTGTGCCGGGGCACAGTTACCCGGCTCTGTAATTTCGGCGCCTTCGTTGACCTGGGGGGAGCTGATGGGCTGATTCACATCTCGGAACTGGCCTGGAGGCGAGTCCGGCATCCCCGGGAAGTCTTGCAGGTAGGCGACGAGATTGAAGTGTACGTTCTGCGCCTGGATCAAGAACGTAAGCGTATAGGCCTAAGCCTGAAGCGGCTGCGACCCAATCCCTGGGATTTGGTAGACATGACGTACACTGAAGGTCAACTGGTGTCTGGCATAGTGAAAAATCTCGTTGATTTCGGCGCGTTCGTCACTCTGGACATTGGGGTGGATGGTTTGATCCACATCAGTGAATTAGCCGATCCACCACCATCAAAGCCGCGAGAGGTCGTGCAGCGGGGCGACGAGCTTGTGCTCCGCATTCTGCGCATTAACTCATACCGTCGTCGCATTGGGTTGAGCCTCAAGAGGGTATCTACGCAAGAGCGTGACGACTGGCTGGCTCAACAGGCACGCGGTCAAACCACTGAGACAGATGATGTCATTGACTCTTCATCTAGTGCCCTATCAGTTGTCCATACGGCGGAGGAGTCTGCGCCTGGTGTGCCTGAGCGAATTGTGGAGGAAGAAGTTCTTGAAGCACCGCCGTCTGCCTTTATCAAACCGCCCGATGATGAAAAGTTCTGGATCAGTCTGTCGAAGGATGAGGAAGCAATAAAAGAGTGATAGCTACCCAACGTAACAGAGGATAGATCACAGCACCAGGAAGGAGTGATGGACAATGTTTTCAGTAGGCGACAAGGTGATACATCGTGTTTATGGTGGGGGCATCATCACTGCGCGGAAGGAAATGCAGCTTACCGAGACACCGCATTGCTACTTTCTGATCCAGATGATTGGATCATCCTCGACCTTGATGGTGCCCACGGACAGAGCTGAGAAAATCTTGCGGCCTGTCTCTAAAAAGGTCGCTTTGCGACACCTTCTGGCAAAAGAGTTGGCTGGTAAGCCGGACAAGTTGCCCGCAGATTACAAAGAGCGGGCAGAGCACATCAAGAGCAAGCTGAGTTCTGGAGAGACGAGAAAGTGGATACGGGTAGTCAGAAATCTTACTTACCAGCAACAGCAGGGCTCGTTATCCTCAGCCGACCGCAAGCTGTTGGGACGGGCCATGCACCTGTTGTCTGAAGAACTTGCCCTGGCGCAGGGGATTGATCAGGGGGAGGCCGAGGCCCGCCTTTTGTCCATTATCAAACGTGCCGCCGATGCTAACGATGCCGAACTGACGGTCGCTATGGCAAACTAGCCTGACGAGTGACACGAGAGATGACTTCAGAGAGAGAAAGATTAGAAGCCGATTTGCGAGAGGCTGGAAGAGAACTACAGAAGTTGGAAAAGCGGTTGGATGAAAAGCTGGAATTCGGCCTCGGTAAGGGGAGCAGCGGTGTCTATTCGTGGGAGATGGCACTCGCCCGTAGGGAAAGGGTCACGGCACGTATCAGGGCCTTGCAGGAAGCGCTAATCAGAGTGCATGCAGGCACCTACGGACGCTGCGATCGCTGCGGGGCGCAGATTGACCCTGAGCGCCTGGAGATCCTGCCCGCCACAACGCTGTGCGCAGCTTGCGCAGGAGCGGCAAGCACGGTTCTGATGCCCACGCCAAGCACCAGTGCTCAAGTTACCATTTCGGAAGTGATAAAGGATCAACACTATGCCCAAGATGAAGACACATAAGGCGACAGCAAAACGCCTCAAGGTCACCGGCAAACGGAAGCTGCGGCAGTGCAAACAGAGTAAGGTACACTACCACCTCGCCTTCAGCACGGTTTATACCGAGCTGAGGGTTATTTTTGGTTGCGCCTCTACAGACGGGCTCATCTGGGCGCTCCTTATGTCCGGGATGACTTGAGTAAAAATCCCCTGTTGCCAAAACAGAACTTTTGTGCTATCATTGGAGTAGAATTATTATCTCTCAGGAGACAACTATGCCCACAGCTTACGACACCAGCGACATTCAAGTGCTGGAATACCCAGAGAACATCCAGCGACGACCAGGCATGTACGTCGGCGGTACTGGCCTGGATGCCTTGCACCACCTGGCTTACGAGTTAGTGGACAACGCCGTTGACGAGGCCCTGGCCGGAGCCTGCACCCACATTGACGTAGAGATCCACCCTGACGATTCCCTCACCGTGACCGATGACGGGCGCGGCATCCCCACCGGGATGCACCCTGAAAAAAAGCGGCCCACGCTAGAGCTGGTCTTCACCGAGTTGCACGCCGGAGGCAAATTCAAAGACGGCAGCTATTCGACCAGTGGCGGGCTACACGGCGTTGGCATCAAGGCTACTAACGCTCTGTCCGAGTGGTTGGAGGTGCGGGTGCGCCGGCATGGCGTGATCTACTTTCAGCGCCACGAAAACGGCCTGCCCGTCACCCCGGTGCAGATTCTCGACCCGACCACCAAGGAGGTAGTGGCTCAGGTGGGGCAGAAAGGGGAAGCTAAAGCGATAAAAGCCCACGCCGACAAGAACCTGGGCACCGGCTCGACGATAACTTTCAAGCCTAGTCCCCGCTTCTTGGACACCACCGATTTTGACTTTGACGCCATGGCCCGGCGCTTGCAGGTCATCGCCTTTCTCCTGCCAGGCGTGACCGTCGAGTTCACCGATCACCGCAAAAAGAAAAAGCGCCAGAGACGCTTTCACTACGATGGCGGTCTGGTCGAGTACATCAAGTGGCTCAACGAGGGACGCAAGCCTATTCACCGCGATCCTATCGTTGTTAAAGGAGAACAGAACGAGGTCGCCGTTGAGGTCGTGCTCCAGTGGCACACCAGCGTGGATGACAGCGAGATTGTCAGCTTTGTCAATACCATCCCCACTCCCGACGGGGGTAAACACGTGGCCGGTTTCAAGAGCGCCGTTACCAAAGCCATCAACCAGTTCGCCTCGGAGAAAAAACTTGTCAAAGGCAAGGGGGCAGCCAGCATTCGGGGCAGCGATACCCTGGCCGGGCTGACGGCGGTGCTCAAGCTCTCGATGCACGATCCCCTCTTTACCAGCCAGACCAAGACTTGCCTGGCCAGTGACCAGGTGCAGGGCATCGTTCACAGCATCGTCTATGAGGGGCTGCTGGAAACGCTTCGTAAAAAGGTCTCGCTGGGCAAGACCATCGTCCAGCAGGCCCAGGCGGCAGCCCAGGCGCGAGTGGCAGCCAGCAAAGCTCGTTCGCTGGTCATCCGGCGCAGCGTGCTGGACGCAGTGGACTCGGGCCTGCCGGGCAAGCTGGCTGACGTGAGTAAGGGCACGCCGACTGAGCAGACGGTGTTGTACGTCGTCGAGGGCGACAGCGCCGGCGGCTCGTGCAAGATGGCCCGCGACCGGCGCTACCACGCCATCCTGCCCCTGCGCGGCAAACCGCTCAATGTGGAAGGGGTCAGACTGACCCGTTTGTTGAACAACAACGAGGTCAAGGCCATCATCGCGGCAGTCGGTGGCGGGGTGGGGGCCGATTTCAACGTCGAGGATATGCGCTATGGCGGGGTAGCAATTCTCGTGGACGCCGATGTGGACGGCGATCACATCCGCACCCTGCTGTACACGTTGTTCTGGCGCTACATGCGCCCCATGGTCGAGGCAGGCCGGCTCTACGTGGCCGTGGCCCCGCTGTACCTGCTGCGCAAGGGGAAACAGGCTCGCTACGCTTACTCGGATCGAGAGCGAGATGCCATCCTGGAAGAGTGGGAGCGAAACGGCGTGACGGTCCAACGCTACAAGGGTCTGGGTGAGATGAATCCAGAGCAGTTGCGCGAGACGGTCTTTCGGGTCGGTGATAATGGCCCATTCAACGATAACCTGCGCCGGGTGACCGTGGAGGATGTGCACCACGCCAACCAGATCATCAGCACCCTGATGGGTCGGTCGGCCCGCGACCGGCGAAGCTGGTTACTGGAACGTTGGCGCGAGGAGGAAAACGGCGCAAACGGAGAGGAAGAGGTGACAGAGGATGCTGACTGAGACGATTTCTTTAACGACGGATTTGGAGCAGGCTTATTTTCAGTACGCCGTCGAGACGATCACCGACCGGGCGCTGCCCCGTGTCGAGGACGGGCTTAAGCCGGTGCAGCGGCGTATTTTGTATGCCATGCACGATATGGGACTGCGCCCCGATCGGCCCCACAAAAAGTCCGCAAGAATCGTTGGTGAAGCGATGGGTAAGTACCATCCTCACGGCGACCAGTCGGTCTACATGGCGATGGTACGCATGGCCCAGGATTTCGCCATGCGCCACCCTCTCGTGGATGGCCAGGGTAACTTTGGCAGCATTGACGGTGACAGCCCGGCAGCTATGCGCTACACTGAGGCTCGATTGGCGGAAATTTCCCACTTTATGCTCCATGACCTTGATCAGGATACGGTGGATTTCGTGGATAACTTCGACGGCAGCTTAAAGGAGCCGGTCATCTTGCCGGCGGCACTGCCCAATCTGCTGATCAACGGGGCGACGGGTATCGCCGTGGGCATGGCCACCAACATTCCCCCCCACAACGTGGGCGAGGTCTGCGACGCGGTGATCTACGTCGCTAACCGCTGGCGCAAGCGAGCCAGGATAACGGTGGACGAGCTGATGAAGATCATCCCCGGCCCCGACTTTCCCACCGGTGGAGTGATCTACCGCTATCGGGATGATCCTTCGGGCGATGGCAAGCTGGACACCATTCGCACCGCTTACGAGACCGGGCGGAGTCGCATCGTTACCCAGGCGCGAGTGGATATGGAAGACATTGGCGGGGGCAAGGTCAATATCGTCGTCAGCGAACTGCCCTACGCCGTACAAAAGTCCACCGTGCTGGAGCGCATCGCCCGCGAGGTGCGCGACGGTAAAATCAGCGGCGTCACCGACTTGCGCGACGAGTCAGACCACGAAGGTATACGAGTAGTCATTGAGGTCAGCCGGATGGCCGACGCCCGCGAGGTGCTGGAGAGTGTCTTGAGCCACAGCCAGTTGCGGGAGACGTTTGGCGTCAATGCCCTGGCGCTGGTCTCCGAACGGGTGAATGGCGACATGATTGTGCGCCCGCAGCGGCTCTCGCTGCGTGACATGCTGGTCTATTTTATCGAGCACCGACTGAACGTCATCGTCCGCCGCAGCCGCTACGAGCTGGCTAAACGCGAGGCCCGGCTGCACATCGTCCAGGGTTTGCTCAAAGCGCTGGATGTGATTGATGAGGTGATTGATACCATCCGTCGCAGCCGTACCGGCGAGACGGCGGAAAGAAACCTGATCAGAAAGTTCAAGTTCACCCAACTCCAGGCCCAGGCGATTTTGGCGATGCAGTTGCGGCGGCTGGCAGCTTTGGAGCGTCGCAAGTTAGTTGATGAGGAGAAGGATCTCAAGGCCCGCATCAAATACCTCAAGAGACTACTCCGCTCGGAAAAGCGCCGCCTGGAGGTGGTGGTCGAGGAGACTATGGCGATCAAAGAAAAGTTCGCCACGCCTCGTAAAACCGTGATTCTGACCGACGAAAAGCCGGGAAACAGTATCGTGACCGAGGCCGACCTGGCCGTGCCCGATGGACCGCAGATGGTCGTCGTGACCACCCGAGGCGTGCAGCGCAACGACGCCAACCGCTTTGGATACCGCGTCAAGCCGGGGACTACCAGCCGGGCGGTCGAGGCCCATCGGATGCACCTGCGGACTGAGCCAGAAGACACGGTAGTGTTGGTCTCCGACCGGGGACGGGTTTGGTGGGGCACGGTGGGCCGTCTGCCCAGGTCGGCCAGTTTTGAGGAGCTAGGATTGGATAGGGGGGAGCGGGTCGTCGGTGGGGACATACTGTCAGATGAGAGTTACCTGGTACTGGGCACGCGCCAGGGCCAGGTTAAACGTGTCAAGGCCGAAGATGTCAAGTCCACTGCTGAGACCTCGTGGGCCACAGTGATCGGCCTGACCGGCAAAGGTGACAGCGTGCTCTTCGCCGGCGTCGGAGGCGATGAAGCTCAGGTCATGTTCTTTAGCACCAGCCGGGCCAACCGCTTCGTCGCCGGCGACGTCAATCCCCAGGCCACTCCCTCCGCCAAAGGGGTGACGGGCATCAAGGTGCGCAAAGGGGATCAGTTATTGGGCGGGGGGGTCGTCAGTGATCCCACTGCTGACCTGGGCGTGGTCGTGGTCAGCAAGAAAGGCTACGTCAAGCGGGTGCCGCTGGACGAGTTTCCGGTGCGAGGGCGGGGTAGTCAGGGCGTGTTGTTGCTCAACCAGACCAAAGAGACCGGGCCGGTGATCGCGGCAACGGTGGGAGAAATGAATGGCTCGGTGGACTTGATTACCTCGGGCGGGAAGCGACAGCGCCTGGGTGAGGTGCCGGTGACGCACCGGCCCAATCGCGGCGACAAATTGGTCGAGCTAGAAGATGTGACCGAAGTAGTGGTGCTGTAAGCGTCTATCCCCTACCACGGAGACACAGAAAATCTTCGTATCGAGTCAGTAAAACCCCGCCGCTTGCGGCGGGGTAGTTTGTTGGGCGAGGCGTTAGCAAAAGTACGCCCAGGTAGGGATTGACGAGGTGCGCGCCGGTCTGCTACCAGAGGAGAAGGTGGCCACCGTACCCACCACACCAACCCCCGCCTCCGCCCGGCAGACGTAGATTTCGGGCGCGGTGCCCGTAGCGGCCTGGTACGCGGCGGACACGCGCTCACGGAAAGCCTCCACCGCGCCCTCGTCCACCAGACTCACCGTGCATCCCCCGAACCCCGCGCCGGTCATCCGCGAGCCGTACACCCCCTTCACACGCCAGGCGGCCATAACCAGCGCGTCCAGTTGCGGGCAACTAACTTCGTAGTCGTTGCGCAGGCTGGCGTGCGATTCGCCCATAAGCTGACCGAAGGTGTCCAGATCACCGGCACGCAGGGCAGCCACGGCCCGCAGAACGCGGTCGTTTTCGTGGACGACGTGGCGACAGCGTTGGCGCACGCCGTCGGGCAGCCGGGCCTGGTACTCCGCGAACTGGGCGGGCGACACGTCGCGCAGGGCAGTGATGCCGGGCAGATAACGTTGCAACAAACGCACGCCCTCCTCGCACTCCCGCCGCCGGGCGTTGTATTCCGAGGCCACCAGGTCACGGCGCACCCGCGTGTCGGCGACGACGACCGCCGTATGGGCGGGTATGGGCACCAGCTCGTAGTCCAGGCTACGGCAGTCAATGAGCAGAGCGCTATCCCGCTGGCCCAGCGCGGAGATGAACTGGTCCATGATTCCGCAGTTCATACCCACGAACTCGTTCTCTGCCCGCTGGCAGAGCAGGGCCAACCGCACCCGGTCGAGCTCCAGTCCACCCAGCACCTGCCAGGCGTAGGCGGTCGCTACCTCCACCGCCGCCGAGGACGACAGGCCCGCGCCGATGGGCACGTCGCTGGTCAGCGCTGCGTTCAGGCCGGGCAGGGTGAACCCCTCCCCCTGGAGCACCCAGGCCACGCCGCGTTGATAGTTGCTCCAGGGATGCTCGGCGTCGGGGGCGATGGCGTCCAGGGAGAACTCGGCCTGCTGATCGAAGTCGAGAGCGTGGACGACTACCCGCCGGTCTGATCGGGGGGAGGCGGCCAGGAGCACGCTGCGGTCAATGGCCACCGGCAGGACGTACCCATCGTTATAGTCAGTGTGCTCGCCGATGAGATTCACCCGCCCGGGCGCGCGGACCACCACCGCCGCCTCCGTGCCGAAAAACTGGCGGAAGCGATTCTGCAATGAGTCCGCCCTGTTTTCCACGCTTCTCCCCTTTCTACATCTGCAATTCTATCACAGCTCGTAGGTCAGGTTGACAACCCGACCTCCTCCTTGACCAACGCCGCCCGTGGCGAGAGTATTTCGATCA
>Ga0164318_10007989_pt1 | contig 10261 bp, 5 predicted proteins | sample GuaBasSedimGuay9_FD_113734 | JGI IMG/M metagenome (GOLD analysis project Ga0164318, IMG submission 113734) | Subseafloor sediment microbial communities from Guaymas Basin, Gulf of California, Mexico - Guay9, Core 4571-4, 0-3 cm | ecosystem: Environmental > Aquatic > Marine > Hydrothermal vents >...
TACGAAGACCTCAAGCTCCTTGATAAGGCCAAAGAAAGAGTCATTAACCACCTCTCCCATGAGTTAAAAACACCGCTTGCACTTATTTCAGGTGTGTTTAGCAGAGTTTCCAGAGAGCTCGGAAAAACAAATCTTTCAGCCTTGGAAAAGACAATAAACAGAGGCCAGCGTAATGTAGATCGCTTGCTTGATCTTCAGGCCAAAATTGATGACATACTCAATCAGAAATCAGTGGAAGAAAAAGAAAAGATAATTAGCCTTATTGAAGATGCTGCCAGTTTTGTGGAAGAACTCAAAGAGGAAGAACATAGCCAGAATACAGAAATTTTAAAACATATCTCTAAGCGAATAGAATCTCTCTTTAGGATAGAAGAAATTCACATGGAAAAGATCCTGCTCAATAATTTCTTAGATGATATATGTAATGAAGCAATCACATCAATGAAGGGAAGGGATTTAGACATCATCAGGAATTTTGAAAAAGGAATCCATATCACTATGGATAAAAATATCCTCAAAAAGGTCTTCCTCGGTCTCCTCAAAAATGCCATAGAGAACACGCCAGATGAAGGAAAGATAGAAGTCACTATCCAATCCGAAGACAATGAGATACGGGTAGATATTCGCGACTATGGGGTTGGAATAACCTCCCAAAACCAGAAGATGATCTTTGGAGGCTTTTTTCATACACAAGACACAGAGTTGTATTCCTCAAAGAGACCCTATGAATTTAATGCCGGAGGCTCTGGTTCTGATCTGCTTAGGACAAAAAGTTTCTCTGAAAGATATGGATTCTCTTTAGACTATGATAGCACACGTTGCAAATTCATACCCAAGGATACGGATATATGCCCAGGGGAGATTTCCTCCTGCCCGTTTATAAAAGAGAAATCAGAATGCTTCTCCTCAGGTGGGAGTACCTTTTCGATCAGATTCCCAATGGAGAATGTCATACACGAATATACAGAGGAATAAGATACTAATAATAGTAATAACTGAAAGGAAAAGCCTCTCCTGAACAGTTAGAGACCTTCTATTCAAAAAGTTAAAGCATCTCTTCAAGCTCTTCTTTTGAGACAAGATAGGTTTTATCGAATTCCTGCCAGAATTCCTTGTGCTCTTCTTTCCAGCCGGGTCCAAATTTCTTGTCAAAAAATTGTTTGAGTCTGGCAAACCAGGTCCCATGCTTTTCAATCCCTTTTTCGCGGGCCTTCAGTATATCTGTCAGATAGGTAGTAACGTCAGAGATCTTCTCTTTGGGTACATAAGATTGAGCGCCCTTTTTAATGGACTTCACCAGATTGTTGGGAGTAAGGGCATGGGCTGTGAGCATTAATGAGGGTAGGTCTTTTTGGTTTGCAAGTTCCAAGAGATCATAGCCTCTGACCCCCATAATATCAAAGATTGCCACATCATAGGTATTTTTGTTAAGAAACTTCTGAGCAGTTTCAAAACTAGGGGCGGTGTCAACAATACACATGTCCAGCAGTTCTGTTAACTGTTCTAATACATCAGGCTCATCATCCACGATCAAAATTTTTTTCCCTTTCAATATGTCATCCATGTTCAATCCTCCCTTGTAATAGTTAATTATTATAATCAATATGAGTGAAATGCAGATTTATAGTCAATAGCTTCATAAAATTTAACTAATTTTATTAAAACCCGCCTTTTGGTAAGAGGAGCTGTAAGATAAACCCGCTTATATGTCAAAGGAGAAAGTGTCGCAAATATAATGGATTGGCGTAATCCATTTATCTGAAAGCTCAGGAGATAGGGTGCAAACGCTAAATTGCGATTGAGGAGGGTAGGCTGTATGCTATTATCTTATCCAATTCATCCAAATCCCACTGAAGATCCATTTCTTCAAACAATGTTCTTGCCTTTTCCAGATACTCCTCAGCCTTAATACCGCTCAGTTCATGAAATCTGCTCTTTTCCTCAAGTAATCTTTTACCAACCTCCATATAGGTCCTCGCAAGTTCTACCCTTGCTCCAAGACGCTCACCCTCTTTTATGCTGTTATGCCACCAGTTAAAGGCCTTATCTTGTCTGCCGATAAGCCAGTAAAAAAGACCCATTAATTTAAAGGTCTCTGTTTTATCAAGTGCATATTTGTCAGAGTTCTTTAATGCATTCTTTCCACTTTTATACGCATTCTTTCGGTATTTTGATATATCTAACTTATGATCAGAAATGATTGCTTGTTCCAATAGGTAAAGATCAAGTAAAAACTGGCCCACTAAATAGTTGCTCAAAAAGTAAGGAGGTATGCGTTTGTGTTTTAATACCAACTCCTTTCGCTGCAGTAATGATTCCTTTGCTCCATTGATATCCTCTAAGTAAATTTGTATTATAGCTTTAAGTCCAAGATTATCAGAAAGTGACAATTGCCTTCCGGTTTGATCTAAAAATGATATCCATGAATCTGCTTCAATTTGAGCATCATAGAGTTTTCGGGATTTCATTAATAATTTTGTTTTCAAAACATACATATAATCTTTGGCATTTTCATTTTCGTAATCTTGCCATATCTCAGATAATTTGCTTATTATAATTTCCGTCTCTTTGAATGCCCCCTGATCAATTCTTGTAAAACCATGAAATGCTATATAAGTTAATAGATGCCAGGAGGCTCCAATTCTTAAATTGCGATCTACTAATTTTTCATCATATTCTTTAATCTCACGCCAATTTCCTGCAAAAAAATTGTATAAAAGCTCAAATAGATTGTAATAAAGAAGGTCTTTAATATCATTTTTATCGATAACATCTTTCATGTAGTCCAATATTTTTTTGCTTATTTTGAATGAAATCCCAGTCCAGGAAAAAAGACCGCTTGTACTCAACCATATTCCAACTCCATTTTCTATTTTTGCTATATCGAACTTATTAAGCATTGTTAATGCCCTGAGGTACTCAATAAAACATTTTTTATTATCCACATAAACTAATAATACTGATCTCTTATAATGTAGATCAAAAAATTCATTAGTCTTTATGCCTGGAATCCTTTTTGTCTTTTTTGATGGAAAATAGAGATTTTTGATCAGGTTTAGAATATCTGAAATAAGCCTATATACTATGATAATCTGGTTTTTTGATGATCTCTCGCCCAGGCGGCTCAAAACCCTATCAAAATACTCTAAGGCATTTGCATTCTGGCCTTTATTAAAAAAGGCGAGAGCAATGTTTTTTTCAAACATTGCCAGTTTATCAGAGTCAGCAGCATCGCCGTATTTCGTAAGATATAATTTCAGACCTTCCTGATAAAGGTTTATAGCTTCACTTGATGCTGAGGATTTTAATGCCTCCTCGCCTGCCTTTATTAAATACTCCTCAGCCTTATCTAAGTTCTCTCCATTACTGTAATGATAGGCAAGGATTCCGTAAAAGTTATGCAACCTATCTTGAAAAACAGATTCAATTGACCCTGCGACTTTTAAGTGAATTTCCTTTCTCTTGTTTAACAAGATAGACTCGTATGTAGTTTCCTGAGTGAGACCATGCTTAAAAAGGTACTCAATCTCTCCCATCCTTTTTCCTTCACGGATGAGTTGCACATTTTTCAGATAGTCTAGTTTTTTATCAATATCCTTAATATCTTTTGCTACCCCTGCCAGGATCCTATAAAAAAAGTTTCTCCCAATTACAGATGCTACCTTGAGCAAATTCTTGGTTTCCTCATCCAGTTTATCAATCCTTGCCATCAAAACATCCTGAATTGTCTCAGGTATGATAACTGAAGCAATTTTATTGGTAACTCTAAAATTGCCATCCTCAGACACCACAATGCCTTCATCAATAAAAGAACGGATTACCTCTTCGATGAAGAAAGGATTACCTTCAGTACGCGTTATGATTTGTTCCCGTATAGCAGATGGAAACACTCTAACCTTCATCAGGTTATTGGTGAGAACTTCGCTCTGGTATTTATCCAGTGCTTTCAGATAGATCTCTGTATTGTAATTGTCATACCTTTCCCTTACTGTTTCTAAGAGACGATCACTCGTTTCTTTATAATTGGGCCTGAATACATTGATAAAGAGTATTCCGTGTTCTGCTGCTAATCGAAGAAGGGATTCAAGAAATTCAATGGTGGTCAAATCTGACCAATGAAGATTCTCAAGTATGAAGACAGTGGGTCTAAGTTCAGCAGCTTTTACTATAAGCTCTCGGATGCTTTTTAAGATAAGCTTTTCCAGGGCCTCACCCTCGATTCCCTTTAACCTCTGCGCATGCCTTCCTGTAAGCTTCATACCCATGAGGGTGGCAATGAATGGAAATACCTCTTCTACTTCTTGAGGGTAAATACTCTTTACAGCCTTTTCAAGTTTTTCGATCGATTCTGCCTCACTGTCATCTTCCCTTATACTCGCCCATCTTTTGAGGATATCGATGATGGGATGAAAACTTAAATTTTTTCCGATAGCCAATGCCCTTCCCTCAAGGAGTGTAACCTTTTTTATCTCATCTTTTTTCTTTAACTCTGCTATGAGTCGAGATTTCCCAATACCTGCCTCTCCAATAACATTAACAATAGACCCTTCTCCATTGATGGCCTTCATGACTTGGAGGTTTAATTTGTTTAATTCATTGTCTCTACCAACCAGCTCGGAGTAAATTACCCGACCCAAGCCTAACCGGAGTCTATCAATCTTTTCTTTTAGCTCGTATACCTCCAGAGGCCTCTCTTTTCCCTTAACCTTAATCTTTCCCAGAGGCTCAAATTTAAAGTATTGGCTGACCCTCTTGTGGGTGGTTTTAGTAAGCAAGATGCTGCCAGGTCTGGCAAGATTGCTCAGTCTGGAGGCTAGATTGATCGTCTCTCCAGAAACCCCGTGTGTTCCCTTTTTAATATCCACCTCACCAGTGACCACGAGACCGGTGTTAATGCCAGTATGCATCGATAAGGGTTGGCCAATCTTCTCTTGAAGTTTGGGACTCATGGCTTCAATCAAATCGTGTATTTCTCTTGCTGCCCTGATGGCCCTCACTGGATCATCTTCATGGGCCTTTGGGACACCAAAAAGTGCCATGACTGCATCACCAACAAACTTCTCTATGAACCCCTCGTATTTGTCAACTACCCGGGCAATTTCCCCGAAGATTCGGCCTATAACCTCTTTGAGCTCTTCCGGATCTAATTTTTCAGACATGGCTGTATATCCGGATAGGTCAGAAAAGAGGACGGTAACATTCTTTCGTTCACCTTTAAATGCCGGAGGAATTTTCATTATTTCTACTTCTTCATATAATCTATGGCCACACTCATTGCAGAACTTGGCACCCTCTGGATTCTCAAACTGGCATTTTGGGCATTTCATTTTTGATACCTCAATCACAACCAAGTACAAAAATTTGCTCAATCGTGGAGACGATATTATCAAGGTCCTTTTTGGGCAGGAAGGCCTTGATCCTAAAGCCATTAAACTGACTCAGTGCTTCAGGGGATGTGACATTGTCAGAAAGGACCAAAACTGGAAATTTGCGGCTCAGAATCAAATCCAGGAGATTAGATCCAGGGGAACTCATGATGTCTAAAATGACCAGATCATACGTGACCATAAGCATCAACTGGCGCCCATCCTCGAACGTAGTAGCCATGTCGAGATGACATTCCGGAAACCCACTCAAAATCTCCTCCTCCAGGGTCAGGAGCAGATCCACTCGGCTGTCTACGGCCAAAAATCTTCTGGTTTTCATGGTACAGTCTTTCATGTACTAATTCTCTTTGTGCCTTAGCGCCTTTGTGGTTGATGGCTTAAGATATATGAATGAAAAGATTTTGAAAACTACATTACCTCATACCAAATAGCCGGTTTCCAAAAGGTTACCATCCTCGCGAAGCTATCGGATCAAAATGGTTGAAAATGGGATTAGTGGGATAGAGAAATTCCTTAAGTAATTCAACAAGATCATGGTTTATTTAGTTTCTTAAGGACGGAAGTCCTGATTTTTTGAGGGTGCTGGATGGATTATATATTTGGAGGCTTTTCCAAGATTTTTTTGTACAAAGAAACGGTTACTTCATCGGGTTCAGTGTCGAGGTGATCCTGCATGGCTTTTTTACACGCTTCATAGACCTTTAAGGCCTCGTTTCGTTTGCCCTGTTGGGAATAAAGCGTCATTAGCCGCTGATAGGCCTTCTCTAAAACAGAATCAGTGTTGGTAGCCTTTTTGTAAAAGAAAATGGCTTTTTCTATAGTCCCACGATCTTCATGGAGCTGGGCCAGCCTAAGCAGGAGGTTGATATAGGTTCTTTTTAATTCTTCCCTCTTGATATCAGCCCACGGGGCGTAAAGATCTTCTGAAAGGAAATCTCCCTTGTATCTCTCGGCAGCCTGGGTATAGAGGGAAATGGCTGTTTTTATGTCTTTTTCTTTCTCCTTTGATTTTCCCTTTTCAATGAGGGATAAAAAGGAATCGACATCTACCTCACACAATTCCCTATTTAAGGATACGAGGTTGTCTTTTAAATGAATATAAGAGGATTTGAAATCCTTATCCATTTCAGGTTCCAGGGACTTTCGCAGTCGATGGAGGGCGACCTTAAATTTCCCCTCCATCGTTTCATATTCCCCCTCGGGCCAGAGATCTTCCATAAGGAGATCTCTGGGAACCTTTTTGGCCCCACGGGCCACGATTGATTTCAAGAGGCTCTTTGGCTGGCTTCGCTTCCATTCACTCTCATCCATAGGAGAATTTTCCCGGAGCACCCGAAACCCTCCCAGGGTCTCAATATGAATGCGAGGGAGTTTTGAGAGATAGATGGTCCTGTGGATTTCCTGGGCCTTCTCTCTTAAATCTTGATTGGGATGTTTCGATAATCTTTTTAGTTCAGATTCTGCGAGCGATCCCAGCCGATTTATGAGCAAATGGGCAGCATATTTCTTGGCTCCTTTCACGTTCAACTCAAGGGCGAGGAGACACAACCTCAGAAGATCAAATGATCCCAAATGCCAGAAGAAATCAAGTCCTCTTTCTTCAGCAATCTTGAAGCCAAGACGAAGGTGCAGACTTGCTTCGGAGGTATTCCCCTGCTTCCATTTCAAGAGGGCCATGGTAAAGTGACCTTCCACGAGAAAAATATAATCTGATATAAGCTCAGAATGATCGAGAATTTTCTGGATTTCCTTCTCATGACTACGAGTTGTATTCTGCAAATGATATGAGATCAGGCCCATAACAATTCTAAAAGTCGCAAGATGGTATTCGGACCTTGATTCCCTTGAGGAGAGAATTTCTAAGGAAGACTCCAGGGACTCTTTAGCTTTTTGAAAATCCCCTTTCTTGTAAAATCCGATCCCCCGAAGACCGAGGGTCGCTCCTTGCAAGAACGAATTACCCAGGGACAATGAAAGGTTGAGCATGCGGTTAGCGACATCTTCTATTTTATTATGTTTCTCAAGATTGACCTGCAATATAAGCTCGTATAGAAGCGTATAGGGATGCAAATAGACCAGACTGTATTCCTCTATCACATTTTGTGCTCTACGGATAGATTCCTCGCCCTTTTCAAATTCCCCCTTGAATAGCCACAACGAGGATTGATGTATAAAAAAAAGAGCTTGAAGCTCCAGATAGGGATATTTTATTAACAGCTTTTCAATTTTTTCAATAAGTTCCTCTGCCAGAGGAAATTCTCCCAGGAATGAATGGGACTGTAATGCATTCATTAAGGCGCTGGCCTGGAGCAGAAAATGTCCCTTACTTTTTGCCAGCATGTATGCATTCTGGCTGGCCAATAGGCCTCTTCTGGCATCACCTCCCCTAACTGTAAGTCCAAAAGACATTTGAACCCAGAGAACTGCCCGTTCATAGTGATACTGTTCAGGACCCATTGACTGAAGGAGACCTTCTCCTTGATCGATTAAACGGCTCAGAGGGGTCGCATCATGTCCCCTGATCATGCACGCTTCAATATGATAGGCCAAAGAGAGCAGTTGTCCTCTTACATCCCCATGCTGTTCGAATTGAGCGAAGGCCTTTTGCAGACTGCCGAGATTCTCTTCCACTGCTGTATAACGCCTGGTTAAGGACAGATACAACAGAAGCCATGGATTCCCCTGAATGAATTCTTCAGGGAAAGCACGGAGCCATTGAGACAGGTCTCCTTTTCTACCCACATTCAAGACAGTCATGCCGATGCGCTCAATAACTGCGGCAGCCCGTTCAAAGGCCTTGGCCTTCAGGTATAAGCCCACGGCCTGCTCTAACTTACCTCTTTGCTCATAAAGACAGCCTGCCTTTCGGAATAGGGTTTGTTTTTCTTCCTTATCCAGCACCTTTTTAAACCTGGACTTCAGAAAATCCCTGAATAACTGGTGATATTGAAACACCCAGCCATTTCTTTTATCGTAATTAGATTGCACAAAGAGATTCTTTCTCGCATGTTCTTGAAGAATTTCCTCGGCGTTTTCGATGTCCAAAAGCTCCTTCACAAAACCCGGTTCAACGATATTGAAAATAGATGACTTGATGAGAAAGTCCTGAATCGGACCTGGTTGAGAATAAAGGATCTCCTCGCCGAAATATTGAAAGATGTCCCTTTTGAATCGATCAGGTATATCTTCTAAGATATATTTTTGTCTTGAACCCTTAGGTAATCGTTCCAGGGACTCAGAAAGCAAAATCAGGCCACCGACCCATCCCTCCGTAAACTGGTGGATTTTTGTTAACTGCTTGGACAAAAAAGATAAGCCTCGAATCTCCCTTAAGAATGCCTTGACCTCATCCAGGGTAAAGGCGAGATCCTCATTGGTCAGTACGTGTACCTCCTGTTTCACCTTGAGTCCTTGTATCCCCAGAGGTAGTTCTTCTCTTGAGAGCATAATAAGATGTATGTGCGAGGGCACCTCTTTCACCAGGACCTGAAGGAGCCCAAATGAGGGGGCATCAGATGATAGGCGGTCCAGACCGTCCAGAACGATCTGGATTGGCACTGATATGCGCTCAGAGATGGCGTTTGACCATTCCCGGTAGAGAGGAATCTCCAGTCTTGGTCCCATGCTTACTGACGGATAAGATAAGAGGGTTGAAAGATCGATATCCTTGAGCACATACTGAAGGGCGTGGATCATCGAATAAAAGAGGTTGACAGGATCTGAATCATCCTTGCTCAGGTTTACCCAGGCAGATGGGATTGTAGAGGCCGTCACATAGGAGGCAGCCAGGGTCGATTTCCCCTGGGCTGCCTGACCCAGTATTAGGATTAACCGTTTGTTTTTGTTATTTTCAAGACGGTCAATCAGACGAGAACGGTGTAAAATGTGAGGTAAACGAGGTGGAGTAATTTTTGAAATATTTATATATTGCTTCATAATCCTTTTACTTGGTTCAATCTGAGTTTAAAAAACATTAGCTCACATGCTTTTACTGCAGACTTCCGTATGCTTTTTTCATCTTCAAATACCGGAGGGCTTTTCTTTGTTTCTACTGCTTCATATAATTTCTTGCCACACTCATTGCAGAACTTGGCGCCTTCTGGATTCTCAGATTGGCATTTTGGGCATTTCATTGTTGGTATGTCCTGGAAAAGACTTCTCGATGATTTAAATCGCTGCTAACTGGATTTCTAATGATTAAAAGCTTTCAATCTCATCCTCATGTTTTCTTTATCGAGATACTGGATTTCCTTCCTAACAGAACCAACAAGGCTCTGTTAGGAGATGAGCAGGCACATTTTAAGGGGTTTTTCCATGAAAAAATGGTAGTTATAAATTTTTGTGATTTCTGTTTTGAAAATACAAAAAGTTGAAGAAAAAAACAACCTGAATTGTTCCTCAAAAAATACAAAATGAAAATAGCATTTAGGGATATGCATGTTCTTCACGAGGGTCTCCATTTTCATATAAATTATCATTGTTTAGATTTCAGACAATCACTGTCTTCTTTATGTGTAAAGCCATCTCTAAGTTTTTATCATGTTTAGGCTCATAGAAAAAAACAAGATTGAATCCAAACCACTCTATGTAATAAAGCCACAATTTGCAAGTTTGCGGTACCTTCCCTATGTCTAAAGTGAAGCCAATACTAGGTTAGCGAAAACAGTCGATTAATGCAGCAAAGCGCTCATCTTTGCGCACTCTGCTCCTTTCCCTACTCCCCCACCAAACCCTCTGCTTTTCTCAATTCACAATCCCTCAATGCCTCAATCCCAAATCCCGTCTGCACCTATATTCCTTGACAAATCACAAACAGGGACGTAATCTTGCCACAAAATAATGAATTTCCTCGCAGCAACCTACGATATATCGAA
>Ga0164318_10007992_pt1 | contig 10260 bp, 6 predicted proteins | sample GuaBasSedimGuay9_FD_113734 | JGI IMG/M metagenome (GOLD analysis project Ga0164318, IMG submission 113734) | Subseafloor sediment microbial communities from Guaymas Basin, Gulf of California, Mexico - Guay9, Core 4571-4, 0-3 cm | ecosystem: Environmental > Aquatic > Marine > Hydrothermal vents >...
CGAAAAATAGACCCCCATAGATTTCAAACCCTGTTAAACATAGAGGAGATTAAATGAACAGGATCATCATCGCGCTCATATTGACACTTGCCGCATCCACCTTTGCCAGCGATTTGAGCCAGCTCTACGAAAAAGCCTACTACCTCGAAACCGCCAAGGGGCGGACCGAAGAGGCGCTGGAAATCTACAAACAGATCATCGCATCGGATGCGACGGATGAAATGCAGCCCATTATTATCCAATCATTGGAAAGAATGCTGGTGCTGCACAAGCGAAGCCGCAACAAAACGCTTCAAGAAAAAGTGGATAACTTTAAAATCTCCGTTGCCATCGAGGATCGGGTCATTGCGGCGTTTGGGAATCCAGAGTCCTATTTGGGATCCAATAAAATCTACTCCAAAACAAATCTGCCCTCCATGTTCATCATGTCGTATCCCGACGATTTCTCTGTCGCTATCATGAGCGGAAGAATTCATGAACTGCGTTTTCGGCAACCCAACTATGCCTATGATGGGATTCGTGTGGGAACTTCTCTGGAAGATGTTATCGCCCAATATCCACCCAAAGAAATCGTGACAGTAAACCAATCCAACGCTGCAAAGCGGGTTGAAAAAGGGACGCTTTATAAAAATTTCTCTATCGAGGGAACCGCCTCATACGATATCGGCACGGGCATTCGTCTATTCTTTACACAAGAAAAAGTGGCGCGCCTGTCCCTCTATGCCCCCAACTGGCCAAGACCTTCGCCCCGATGACCCTGTCGCGAACATCCTATTTCGCAGGCGGCGGCCTGGTTTTGTTGATGATTGGGCTCTTCGGCACGACGCTCCACCTGAACAGAGGAAACTACTCCGCCTCCATCTCGACTGTGGAATCGTCTTTTAGCCGAACGCTTGAGCAAGAGGCGCGGGCGTTGCGGAATCGAATTGCGAAGCAGGAAGCCCAGGCTTTCGCACTGCGGGGAACGGAACGCGAACTGGAAGAGGATCTGTTTTTCATCTCGGCGGAGCGCGTTGTTCCGGCCTGCGTAGCAGACCTGTTCGAGGCAATTCCAGAGATGAAAGCGCGGAACGCGTTTGCACAAGGAATCGAACTCCTGCCCGACGATGCGGCTCTACCGTTTTTTAGGGAAGCAGCCAAAGGCGCCGTTGCAACCGCTGACGACGCATACCGTAAAATCAGTGCGCTCTTCAATATCCTGGAAATCGAGCCGAACATACAAACGACCTGTGGAATCCTCTATCTGCTGAACAATGAGAACTCCCTCTTGGATGCATCACAAACCCGTTTCTTCCAGACAATGCTCGAAGGGTTTGTTCCAGACCTCGCGACAATCGAGCCTAAAGTTTCTGCCCTCGCGCAGACTGCAAAAGAAATCGACGCGGAGCTCACGCGGCGTAAAGGCGCATATCGCGACAATCACCATGGCAGGATTCTATCAATCCGAAAGGATGGACTCGCCACGCTCTACGCCTTTTCTTTCACCATTGCGGAACCAGTCGAATTGACCCAAAAACCGCCGAAAGGCCCCAGCGTGGAAATCATCAAAGGCATTCATGCGATCATCCCGTCCCAAGTCGTGGCTCAGGCAAAGGCTGACATTCGGAAACAATACTACACAGGCAATATTGTTCTGGGGCTAATGCTTATTCTTGGAATAGCCTTGGCCATCGGCATGCTTGCCGCCGTCAGACGCCAACGCCAGCTCGACGCCATGCGTACGCAGTTTATTGCCACCGTCTCGCACGAGCTGCGCACCCCGCTCTCGCTCATTCGCCTACATGCCGAAACCCTGCACCACGGACGCATTCCTCCGGAAAAGGTGGCCGAGTACCACCAAACTATCCTGAACGAAACCGAGAGACTCACCGGCATCGTCAACAACGTGCTCGACTTCTCCCGCATGGAGCGCGGGAACATGCAAATCCGCCTTGAGCCAACCAACCTATCGGAAATCACCGGACGTATTGTGGAATCCTTCCGCTATCGGCTTGAAAAGGAGGGGTTCGACCTCGAGCTGGCCATCGAGGCGGATGTGTTTGCCAGAGCCGATGCGCTAGCCTATTCCCAGACCCTCTTCAACCTGCTCGACAATGCCCTTAAATATTCAGACGCTGAAAAAAGCATCTGGATCGAACTCGAATCCTCCACGGATTGGGCTACACTTCGCGTTTTCGACCACGGCATCGGCATTCCCGATCGCTTGAAGAAAAAAATCTTCAACGATTTTGTGCGATCCAACGACCGCAAGGTGACCGCCCAACGTGGTAGCGGAATCGGGCTGAGCGTCGCCCGGCGGCTGGTCGAAAAAATGAAAGGAACCATCGAGGTGGAGGACAACCAACCGAACGGATCGGTCTTCACCGTCAAACTGGGAAGCAACAATGAAACTACTGGTGGTTGACGACGAAAAGGCGATGGCCAATGCCATCCGCGACAATCTTGAATACGAAGGGTTCCGGGTGGACTGCGCCTATGGCGGACAATCCGCACTCGATCGACTATTGGCAGAAAAATATAGCCTCGTCGTGCTCGATGTCATGATGCCGGACATCGACGGGTTTGATGTGCTTTCCAATCTTCGGAAAAATAATGACACCACCCCCGTCATCTTTCTTACCGCCCGCTCGTCCGAAGCCGATAAGTTGCGCGGCCTGGGTCTCGGTGCCGACGACTACGTTGTAAAGCCCTTCAGCATCCTCGAACTCATCGCCCGCGTGAAAGCCGTGCTCAACCGCACCGCCCCCGGCTCCGAAATCAAAACCATCCAGATTGGAACCGTCAAAGTGGATTTTGCAAAGCTGACCGCGAATACGATGGAGATCGGCCGCTACGAAGCGGACATCCTCCAGCTCCTCGCCTCTAAGCCCAATCGCGTTTTTTCGCGCGAAGAAATTCTCGATCAAGTCTGGGGGGTGGAGGCCTTTCCCTCGAATCGTACTATCGACAATTATATCGTCAAACTCCGCCAAAAGATTGAACCCGATCCATCGGCTCCCCAGCACCTATTGTCCATCTATGGGAAAGGCTACAAGTTGACCCTTGGCAAAAGCCATTAGATCGGAAAACCAAAACAAATAGCCTCGCGACATTTTGGATAGCAATATGGCTGTACGCAAGAGATCCCCTCTCGCCGTTACTGTGCTTCGACCTTGAGATGGAAAAAGCTGTTGGTGATTCCTTCCATCGAAAAATGGTTGGTTACGCTTTGTGTGTCGGCATCGATGAAGGCCACCCCGGCCTCTACCAGCCCGGCGCTGCTCCAAAGGTTGGAAACCAGGTCGGGGGTCTGCTCGGGGGTGTAGAACAGGCTGCGCGAGGCGGCGTCCTGCCGGCGGCGGTAGACATACTCGAAGGTCTCGCCGGAAATTCCAAAGTTTGGAAAAACCGTGGCGGGGTCGTCTACGACGGTGGGGTTGGAGCCAAACGCAAATTCGAGCAGGTTGTTGATGCCATCGAGATCGTAGTCGTCGCTTGCCCCGCCATTGACGGCGTTGGTGCTGCCGAAATGGTCGGTTTCCCAATCGTCGTCCATGCCGTTTTCGTTGAGGTCGCGCAGGGACGGGAGCGGCTCGCTTCGCGGGGCTTCGGAGGGATGGGAATAGTTGTCGATCAGATCCACATAGTCGACCATTTTAGAGGTCATGCGAGCCACGCGGGCGGCTTGCGCCGGATCGTTGAGCAGGTCGTTTGTTTCCGCCGGATCGGTGGCAAGGTCGTAGAGATAGAGAGGGACATCGTTGTCCAGATCCCAGATCAACTTGTAGCTGCCCTCGCGCAGGGCACGCCCCTTGAAGGCGAACGGATCCACATCCTGCGTCCCCTTGTTGATGGAGTTGCCACGGCAAAGCAGGTTTTCGCGCACGGGGGCGGTATTGCCTCGCAGCAGCACGGAGAGCAGGCTGACGGCATCGAGCCCCTGCTGGGTGCCCTGCGGTTTTCCGACGAGCTGGGCAATGGTGGCGTAAAGGTCGTGGATGCCAACCATATGATCGTATTGCCCTGCGGGGATTTTATCGCCCCACTTGATAAACATGGGAACGGCGTGACCGCCTTCCCAAATACTGGCTTTGTAGCCGCGCAAGCCTTCATTGGGATTGTGGCCACTGTCGGACTCGTTAAGTCCCAGCCCTCCGTTATCCGAAGTGAAAATAACCAATGTATTGTCAAGTAGCCCCTCGACTTCCAGTTTGTGGATAATATTGCTGAAGGACACATTCATTTCGTACAGCATATCTGCGAAGGCGTCGGGCGTGGCTCCCTCCACGGGGGTTCCAAGAAAGTCGATGGGCGGGGTATGGTGCGTATGCACCGACTCCGCACAATAGTGGATAAAGAACGGGGTGTCCGTTCCATTCACCTGATTGGTCGCCACGTGGGCGTCGATGAAATCAAGCGTCTTTTGCGTGAGCGTCGGCCCGACATCGCACGTGTACCAACCGGACAACCCAACGCCGGGGCGATAGGTCCAATGGTCTCCATTCGCTGTATAAAAATGGGGATTGTCCCAGACCTCCAAATTGGAGGGATCCCCCACAAGATAGTCGTTCTCAAAATAGGCATAGAGCGGATCCTGAATGCCGCCATAAAGCATGTAGGAATAATCAAATCCGACCAAGGCGGAACTCACGCCGTTGCTTACCGGTTGCGACCAGTCCGTTAATGTGGCGTCGTAGTATTTATCCTGCTGGGAAAGATCGCCCCCGAGATAAGCCTGGGCATCGGCCAGCTTCCACACGATTTGGCGTGTATCTGGAACGTTGTTGCTCTTGTTCAAATAACCGCCTAGATGGCCTTTCCCAAAAATAGACGTATCATAGCCGGCGCTATTCAAAACATGCGCCAAGGTCTGCTGTCCGGGCATCACCTGGGCACCGTTGTTCATATGCCACGAACCGCCCTCCAGCCGTCCGCGCCAGGGATAGTTTCCGGTCAGGATGCAATAGCGGCTGGGTGCGCAGAGCGCGGCCTGAGTGTGGGCGTCGGAGAAGACCATGCCCGACGCGGCAAAGGCCTCGATGGTTGGCTGTTCCGGCGGCAGGTTGGCCGAGGTGTTGTAGATGCGCGAGTCGCCCCGGCCCATGTCGTCGGCGAAGAAGATCAGGATGTTGGGCCGTTCGACCGCGATCGGCTCGTAGACTTGGATGGTGGCCGTTGCAACGCTGCCCGTCGAGCTTCCATCGAGCGGCGCATAGGTAAAGCTGACGGTTCCGGTGAAACCCACCGCCGGAGTGAAACCGAACGAACCGTTGGGGTTGAAATTCAGTGATCCACTAGAGACGCCTGAAAGTAGAAGAGCGGTCAACGCCTCTCCGTTGGCATCCTCGTCGTTCACCAACACGCCCGGTTCGGGGGTTTCCAGCATGTTTCCGCGCACCACGCTGTACGCATCGTCGTTGCCAACCGGCGGCGTGTTCGTGGGCGCTGTTCCATCGCCCATGTTCACTATAATATTGTCGAACGAAGAGTTGAAGTTGGCCGTATTGTTCTTGTTCACCTGTCCGGTAATCTTGAAGGTCACGGCCTGGTTGGTGGCCAAAACGCCCAGTCCCGACAAATCAAAAGATATATTCTGGTCTGTGACGGAAGCCGGATCAAGTGCCCAGCCGGTCACGGTGGTCGTGGTTCCCACCTCGTACATGTCGAGACTTCCGGCGCCGCCGGAATTTACCACGGATTGCACGCTGCCGACCTGGGACGTCGCCGTTCCAACCATCGCATAGAGTCCAACATAGTCCGCAACCGATGCTCCATCGCTGAAAACCGCCACGTCCAGGCTCAGCTCCCCTGCGCTAAAATCCAGCGCGTCGCCGCTTGCAGGCACGATGGTGAATTTCATTCCGGTTTCGTCGATGGTCATTGGCGACACATCCCCGGTTCGCGAAAACGAGCGCTGGTTGATGAAATAGACGATACCCCCCGTTCCATCTGAACGCTCGGCCAACAGTTGGGCTCTTGGAGAGGTCAGCGCAATGGTTGTGGACTCTTCATAGGAGAGTCCGCTGGCCGACATGCTCCCCCCCGCAACCACGGCAGAAAAATTATTAAGATTGAAATCGTACGTAACCGTAGCCGCTTGCAGCACTGTCGCAAACGCCAACCCATATCCTATGATCCATTTTTTCATGTTTTTCCTCTCATTTGTATGTTCAAAGACATTTTTCCCCGCAGGCCCGTTCGACCCCATCTGACACTTTTCCCGCAAAGACGGCGGCAAAACGGAATATTATCGCATATATGCGTTGTTAATCGTTCATTTTGGGAGCCTTCACATAGCTCTGTATGGCTTCAAGTCCGGCAACTGTTCGATAGTTGCCCCTGCACAGGCTGGCGAGCTTCCGGAAATGCTCCCCGGATCGGGGAGGCTCCTCGCCTTCCTTGACAAACTGGATAACGTTGAATGAAAAGTCGAACTTGTGGCTCTTTTTCCTGGCCAGGCCGCTCTTGGTTTGAATGGCCGCAGGCTTGTGCCGGGCCCGCATTTCGAGGAAAGCATGGGTAAAATCCAAGGGCGTAAAGTTGTACCACGCCCGTTTCGGCGGGCGTTCGATATTCGGGAAGTACGCCATGTTGATGGCCCATGAATGCATTGCAATCACACGCGGCGATTCGCCGCGGGCAGCGCGCTCCTTGTTTTCCTCCTCCAGCAGTTTTTTTCCCTCCTCGAAGCACTTCTGCCACTTTTTCCCGGCAGTCGTCTTCCGCCATTCCGTGTTTTTTTCATCCACGGCAACGCGCTGGTTGCCCCAGGCGCAGGTGAGGAGAAAAACGGTATCGGCCTGCTGCTGCATCGCAATCATGGCCGGGCGGTACCATCCTCCCTGCCCGGAATAACCCTTTTCCTTGAATTCCGCGATCCGAAGATCGTCTTTGCGCTGCACTCCTCCCTTGCCAAGCGTGCGTACACCGTAGTCCCTGTCCCCCATTCCGGAATGCACCGCATTGAGCGGTGCCAGCCAATTCTTGACCTGCTCCGCATTGGCAGCATTGGCCGAAACCATGGACGGGAAAGCCAAATGGGGGTTGCCTCCATCGAAAACCACCACGTTGAAAAGCGTCGTGGCCCCCAGCCCTTCGACAATCCTCACCAGCTCGTCCTTGATAATGGTATAGGCAGGGATGCCTCCCATTTCGTCGTACATCATGCGGGGGGAGGAATCGAGGATCAGGAAGATTTTCTCCCCCTTGCCCTTAATGCCGAAAATCTCGATTTCCGGCAGGGAAAAACCCACCCCTCCCGCGCCTCCAAGACCGCCGGAACCCATTGAACCCATGCCCCCCTTGAGGCCGACGAGCTCCGGCATTTTGATGTCCGGCATATTGCGATCCAATCGGGTCTTGACCGTAATTTGCTTGCGCATCCTGGGTTTCGGCCTCTTTTTCTCGATCTTGACCGGAACCTGTAGCTTTTTCAGCGCCATTTTCGGGCGAACCACCCGCCTGGATTCAAAATTATGCCCATCCCTCTGGATGACCGTAACCGCCACAAACGAGAGCGCCACCACAACAAGCACCGCATGCACGGCCAGGCTCACCACCATCGCGCTGGACTTGGCGTGTTTCGTGAAAAATCGCTTTTTCGATGTCGTCTGCATCTTTCCTTTGGATCGGAACCCCAATGGAACCCGGGAATCCAACACGTGCTTCTTCTTTCTATGCGAATAGGTTTGCAACATAGGATGTAACCGCATACATTGTCAAACGCTATTCACAAAGTTTTGTCTATCCCATGTACTTGGAGGGTTTATGAACCGCAGGAACTTCATTCAAAACACCGCAATTTCAGGCATTTTTGCGTCCACCGCGCTGGCGGCAACACCGGGCCGGAAGCCTAATATCCTGATTCTTTTTGCGGATGATCTTGGATTTGGCGACGTCGGATTCAACGGCTCCAACGAAACGTCGACCCCGAACATCGACTCGCTCGCGAAAAACGGAATCGTCTGCTCCAACGGCTATTCCTCCTGCCCCGTCTGCGGTCCCTCCCGCGCCGGACTGCTCTCGGGCCGCTACCAAAACCGGCTCGGTTTCGAAGACAACCCCGGCCCCTTCCGCCAAACCAAGGAAACCAGGCTCGGCTTCCCGCTCGACCAGAAAACCATCGCCGACCGCATGAAGGCGCTCGGCTATGCCACCGGCATGATCGGCAAGCAACACGACGGAACCGCGCCAGAACTCAATCCGATCCACCGCGGTTTTGACGAGTTCTACGGCTTCAATAACGGTGCATCCAATTATTTCAAACCCAGCAAACTCGTTCGCGGCCTCGAACCCGCCACCATGCAGAACCCCTGCCTGACCGACGACTTTGGCCGAGAAGCCGTCGATTTCATCCGCCGCCACAAGCAAGACCCCTTCCTGCTCTATGTGGCTTTCAACGCACCGCACGGTCCGATGCAGGCGCGCGCCGACCACCTCGAAAAATTCAAGCACATCCAAAACGAAAAGCGCCGCGCCTGCGTGGCGATGATCCATTCGATGGACGAAAACGTGGGGCGCATCCTTTCCGAACTCCGGAAGCAGGGGCTCGAAGAGGATACGCTCGTCTTTTTCCTGAGCGACAATGGCGGCGGTTCCAACCTTTCCGACAACGGCCCGATGCGCGGCCAGAAAGGCGAATTCTACGAAGGCGGCATCCACGTTCCCTTCGCCGTGCAGTGGAAAGGCAAACTGCCCGCCGGAAAAACCTTCGATCCCGCCGTGATCTCCCTCGATATCCTGCCTACCGCCGTCGCCGCGGCCGGCGGAACGGTTTCCAGGGATTGGAAGCTCGATGGCGCCAACCTCCTGCCGCACCTGGCCGGGAAGATGAAAACGCCGCCGCACGACGCGCTCTACTGGCGCTTCCTCTTCCAGCACTGCATCCGCACCCCCGAATGGAAGCTCGTCAAGGCGAAGGAAAAGAAAGGCGGAAAAGTCCGCGACTGGCAGCTCTTCAGAATCGCCGAAGATCCTTCCGAAACCACCGACGTCATCAAGCAATATCCCGAAGTGGCCGAAAAACTCATGAAGAAATATGAAGGATGGACCGCCGACCTCCCCGACCCGCAATGGGGCTGGCAACCCGCCTTCTGCGGCAAGATCCGCATCGACCCCAAAAGCCCGGAGAGGGATTGGTAATGAAAAGGCTCCTCGCCTTCTTTCTGGCGGTGACGCTCCCGGCCTTGGCGGAAAAGCCCAATGTCGTGTTGCTGTTTGTCGACGACCTCGGCTATGCCGATGTCGGCTACAACGGCTGTCCGGACATCCCCACCCCAAACATCGACTCGATTGCCCGCAACGGCGTGGTCTTTGAAAACGGCTATGTCTCCGCGCCCGTCTGCGCCCCCTCGCGCGCCGGCATGCTGACCGGGCGATATCCCACCCGCTTCGGCTACGAAGACACCCCCGGCCCCTTCCGGCAATCGGCGCAGGTGGAGATCGGCATTCCGTTCGCCGAAAAGAACATTGCCGAGCGCCTCAAGCCCCTCGGCTACGCCACCGGCATCGTCGGCAAATGGCACGAAGGGCGGCTCGAAAAATTCCAGCCCTGCAACCGAGGCTTCGACGAAGCGTTCTACTTCAACGACGGCTGGACCCACTATTTCAGGCAGGACGACCCGCTCCAGCAGCTCAAGCGCGGCACGCAGCCCGTCGACCTCCACGGCGAATACCTCACCGACGCGCTCGGCCGCGAGGCCGCCGAATTCATCGACCGCCATGCCAACGAACCCTTCTTCCTCTACGTCCCCTTCAACGCCCCGCACGTCCCGCTCGAAGCCCCTGCGGAGTTGCTGGAAAAGTTTGAATCCATCGACGATCCCGGCCGCCGCACCCTCGCCGCCATGGTCTATTCGCTCGACCTCAATATTGGCCGCATTCTCCAAGCCTTGGAAAAACACGGGATTGCCGAAAACACGCTCGTCGTCTTCATGAGCGACAACGGCGGCAAGCCCGGCATCCCCGGCCAAATTGAAACCGGCGGCGGCGCGCCCAACTTTTCGCTCAACACCCCCCTTAAAGGGAAAAAAGGACAACTCCACGAGGGCGGCATCCGCGTTCCCTTCGCCATGCAGTGGAAGGCTCGGTTGTCCGGCGGAAAAACCTACAAAAACCCCGTTAGCGCACTCGATCTGCTCCCCACCATCGTGGCCGCCGCGGGCGGAAAAATTTCCAAGGATTGGAAACTCGACGGCGCCGATCTCCTGCCCCATCTCGATGGACGGATCGCCACCGCACCGCACGAAACGCTCTACTGGCGCTTCCTCTTCCAGCATGCCA
>Ga0164318_10007993_pt1 | contig 10260 bp, 8 predicted proteins | sample GuaBasSedimGuay9_FD_113734 | JGI IMG/M metagenome (GOLD analysis project Ga0164318, IMG submission 113734) | Subseafloor sediment microbial communities from Guaymas Basin, Gulf of California, Mexico - Guay9, Core 4571-4, 0-3 cm | ecosystem: Environmental > Aquatic > Marine > Hydrothermal vents >...
ACTTATAATTTCTTTTTTAATAATAGCTCTTACATCCGAAATTGGGGCGTATATATCAAAAATAACTTTTTTATAACCAAACTCGGTTTCGTAAACAATTTTGTCAAAGTCAATATTATTTTCTTTAAGAGCATTTTCTATTCTTTTGGCGATCTCTTTCACTTTCACTTGAAAAAGTCTTTGATACCTTGCTTGACTCCAGCCCCCCTTTCCAGGGTGACGAGCTCTTGTGATGACTACCCTAGTATTATAATTTATTACTAAAGAAAAACCAACCTTCTTCTTTGCTAATTTAGCACAAAAATAGGCAGTTTCTATGGACGTTGGCTTATGGTCGATCTTTACATTAAATTTCTTTTTTATTATAGAAACTATTGATTCATAAGTATAGCCAGGTGCGCCAGTTATTTGGACAAGTTTTGTATCCTCAGGAATGTTCTGTAAGAAATATAAAAGTTCTTTTTGACTACCAAACTCGGAAAAATTGTCTATAGCAACTATTTTTGGTCTATATTTTCTTATAGCAAGTATAACAAATTTTAATGGTATCCCTTCCTTACCATAAATAACTTTATTGGTGCGATCGTCAATAATTATAAGTGAGAATAGATTTTTAAAGAGAGGATGCGAGTGTTCTTGCGTAGAATGATAATCTAATCCAGCAATAAACAAAGATTCTCCTCCATATAATTATTACACACTCGTATATCATTACGTTTTGGTATGTTATGCTTAATAGAAATATAGAAATCATATTAAAGAATTTATCTATTTGTCTAAACAAATATTTTATTATTGTACTTTTTCCTTCTTTAACCAATAGAAAAGAAAAAAGTTATTATAGATTAAAAGTATTATAAAAACAGAATTAATTTATTCGATAGTTAGGTGAGATTAAATGGATAATGACTTAATTGTAAACGATGACACCGTCGTTAAAGTTGCAAAAGCACTAGCTTCGGAAACTAGGTGGGCCATACTAAAGCTTCTTCAAAAAAGGCAAATGGATGTCAGCAGAATTGCTAAAGAACTAAAACAAACAGAAGCAAATATTAGTGCGCAAATAAAAATTCTTGAGGATGCGGGGCTTATAAGAAGTCACTACGAACCAGGCGATCACGGAGTAAGGAAAGTTTGTGAGACTGCTGTTGATAAAATAATTATTGAGCTTGTTTCTAAGAGTGAAGATTAAAGTGTTTCATATTTTTTTGCAATTTCTTCTATCGACTCTTCGAATGGTGCAACTTTTATAAATTGACGTTTTCTTATTTTAACAAATATAGGGAAATTAACAACTTCACCTGTAATTAATGCCTCACCAACTGATAAAGAAGATATCATGTCAAGAGTACGCCTATCTATATGTTCACTACTTGCACCTATATGTTGTAAATCGTATGGGTTTGTTATTCTAAGTATAATCTGAGTATTACACTGTGAGAGTGCCGTTGTTGACAATCTCACTGGACGTTGTGAGATAAGACATAAAGAAAAATAAAACTTACGACCTTCTCGAGCAATTGTTTCAATTATTCCTTTAGATATAGCTTCTTCTCGTCTGGCTTCTGGACAAAACTGATGAGCTTCCTCTATAACAGCTATCACAGGAGGTATTCTATTATTTCTTCTTAAACTGAATAGACGATGAAGGACATATGTGACAACTAATTGTTTTTTATATAGACTTATGAGATTACTCAGATTTAGTATTATTAGCTTTCCTGGTTTCATTAAGTTCTCCCAAAATGGATTTTCCGTATCACTAAAAAAGTATGTTTCCTTTAGCATATAAAGCCAACCTAGCAGTGCCTCTTTCGTTCTAGGATTAATATCATTTGAAATTTGTATTTTTGATATTATAGATTCTAATGTAAATTTTTTTTCTGCATTACGCATTTCAGAAATCACTCTCATTAATTCTCTAATTTGAATCTCAGACAGTTGTGGAAGAAAACTTGAGAAGAGCGATCTATTGATGTATTTCATTGAAAACTGAATTTCACTAGCGTTAATAACATGCACATTGTTGATAAATGGGCTATCATTTAATGAAAATGGAACGTATTCTCCGTGAACATCAAAGACTATAATACTAACACGGCCTTCGGATGGCTTTCTAAGCATCAATTCTTCTAAGAGTACAGATGTTGTATATGATTTGCCCGCACCAGACATAGCAAGAATTGCAACATGCTTTCTAAACAGTTTTGTTAAATCTAACTTAACCTCATAGCCATGACCAAGAAGCTTCCCAAGGAAAATCCCTTTTGTATTAAATCCTAAAATTTTGCTTAAAGTCTCATAGGAGGCTAAAAAGACTCTATCACCAGGGCTAGGTGGAATATTACATGAAGATAGTTTTCCTTGCGACTTATCAAGAATCCCTAATGACTTAATCTTTAATAAGGTATATTCCCAAAGATCAATTGGAAATAGAGAGTCTAAAGCACTACCGCTTCTTTCAAATTCAGCTACTGATTCTATTTGACTAAAATAACGATTTGTCTTGATTATATCAACTATTAAGCCAACTAATAATTTCGCTTGATATGGTATTTCCACATATAGTCCTTTTTCAAGGTTTGAAGCTATTTCTGGTTCTGCTAAAACATAAAATTCTTGCGTATTTGGGGTTTCCCCCAAACTAATAACTCGACCTATTTTCATATTATTTATCCCCGCATACTATTCCATGTATATATTTATCCTACATTTAATGGGAAAATTCCCTTTTCTCTACGTTTTTTATGTAAGAGTTGAATGAATTGAGTTTTTGATAAAAGCCTACGATATATTAACTCAGCATCTTTTTGAAGTACTTTTGCCCTGTTATCAGCCTCAACAAGAATACTAGGGAAAGAATAAATGGAACTATAAGAGGATAACCCAATTAGAATTGAAGCTATTTTTATAACGGAATTTATAATATCGTTATCGGGTGAGAAAAACTCAATACGAAGAGGAAGATCGAAATCTACAGGCTTTAGATAGAATGTTCCTAGATTAGAGTATATTTTTTTAATTATTTTATTTAATAAAGGAGATTGAAGTTGCTTTAGCTCGTAGGGTGCGAATACTGCTGTTCTTTCTGATTTGTTAAGAACACTATGTAAAAATATTACATCATTAATAGTCTTTAAAATCCCTCTATAATCCATATCCAATATTTCTCTCAAAGAGTCAAAATATTTAATCATCATGGGAAGAGCTTTTAACAGCCAGTTTATAAAAGAACGTTTACGACTGTCCTTAATTACACCAACAACATATACATTATATAAATTACTGACCTCAAACAATTCGGAATATATACTAAATACTTCTTCAATTAATTTATCTATATTGGCATCATGAGCGTACATGGAATACATGTAAAAAAAAGGATTAGAAAATATACTACCATCAAGGAGTAATACATTCGGTGTATCATCTTTAATTATCTTTAGAGCTAATTTTTTTTCTAGTAGTTCTCTATGAAAGGAAGCCATAACATCGAGATCTGAACCATGAACCGCTGAAAAATTAGGAATTATTTCAAGATCCTTTGGTTTTGCACTAACATACTTAACATTAATTTTCGAATCATGTTTATATGTATATATGACACCTGCAGCTCGTGTAATAATGATATCAACACCAGAAAGAGATTTTGAGACAAGCCCACCATCTACAGCAGCTATTGTTAGACCATCGAGAGAGATTGGTGATACATCAAAGAATAAATAATTTTCATATACGCATTCTCTTAATTTTTCCGGTAAAGCAGAGATAGGAGCCTTTTGCAGTTTACTTCTTATAATGTAAGCTAATTTTTCCTTTTTCTTTTCTATTTCCATAAGTTGTTTTGCAATCTTGTCTATAATTATATCTATTACGCTCAAAATAGTTCAACCTCTAACACTTATGTCTAGCTAATAAAATATTTTCTTAAATTTTCCTCTAGAAAGCAATGTTTTTAAACATATACATATAAACATAGAATCCACTAGGAGGAGGCACCTCCTTGGCAATAAGCATAAATATTAATAATTTTCTTGACAACAGTTCATCTATTAGTATAAAAAAAGTAAGCATTAGATCGAATATTAAATGTATAGTGATACGTGATAACATCATGCCTATTGTAAGTATTATACATTTAGGTGAGAAAGAAATAACAATAAATAATAATTTACTTGCAGAAGAAGAGAATTTTGTTGATTGGATAAAAGATGAAACTAAAAATTCTACTATATTGGTTGATGTTAACTTAAATGCTAAAAATTTAATAAATTTACACCTTAAAATTTATAGGAGCTGATTTTTATGTATTTTGTCTTTATTGTAGGAACTGCTGGTAGTGGTAAAACTACGTTAACTGCAACGTTTTTAGATTGGCTAAGAAACCAGAATATTTATGCTATTTCTGTCAATTTAGACCCTGGCGTAAAACGAGTGCCATACTATCCAGAGATTGATGTACGTGAATATATAGATGTCGATAAAATAATGGAAGAATATCAATTAGGTCCCAATGGCGGGCTTATCGTTTCTATGGATTTTCTTGCTCTAAAAATGAAAAAAATAGTGGATGAGATACTCTCATATGATGCAGAATACGTATTAATAGACACACCGGGTCAATTAGAGTTATTTGTCTTTAGAGATGTGGGGCCTTATCTCGTTGACGAATTATCTAAAATAGAAGCTGCACGATCAGCAATTCTCTACCTAATTGATTCAAATTTGAGTAAAAATCCAGCGAATATAATTTCAGTTCTCTTGCTAGGAGCTGCAATTCAGTATAGGTTTATAAAGCCCCAATTAAATCTTCTGACGAAAATCGATACTTTAACAGAGAAAGAATATGCAAAAATATTAGAATGGACAAATGATCTTGATGATCTAATAAAAGCGGCAGATGAAGAAACAAAAGGGATACTAAGAGAAATGACTATTAAAATTGGGGAAATGCTTAAAGATTTCGGAACGATTTCAAGAATACTACCTATCTCTGCCTATGAAAGAACCAACATGGATACGCTTTATGCTGAACTTCAAAGGATATTTGCGGGCGGAGAGGATTATTTATCGTATGAATAAATAAATTTAAATATGCCATTTTTGTGTATCTTGTGTAAATTTGTAATGGTGGTAATCATGCCAAGAAGACCTTCAAGATGCTATAGATATTTTGACACTCCCCCGTATACTAGGAAAGAATACATACGTGGTGTTCCGCAGCCTAAGATCCAAATTTTTGATATGGGTTCAAAGAATAAAGAATTTCCAATATATTTAACATTGGTATCTCTAGAGCAAGGAAATATAACACATAATGCGTTAGAGGCTTTGAGAATAGCTGCTAATAGATATTTATCCAAGAAATTATCAGCAGAAGGCTATCATTTAAGGATCAGAGCCCATCCTCATCATATTCTGAGAGAAAATAAAATGATGGCCTTTGCAGGTGCTGATAGGCTACAAGAGGGCATGAGAAAAGCATTCGGAAAACCTTTTGGAATGGCAGCAAGAGTTTTCTTCGGTTCCCCGATTGTTACGATAGGCGTGAATGAAGATGGTATATCGATAGCATTAGAAGCTTTAAGACGAGTCTCTATGAAAGTCCCTATGAAGACAAGAATAGTAATAGAAAAAGCACCAGAACATATAATAAAGAAAATAGGATTTCCTTTAATATCTGAATTTAAAAAATAATTAAAAAGAAATATTGATTCATTGCGGTAAATCTTCATCTGGATCTTCATAGAAATGACCTAATAATTTCTCCATGATTATTCTTTGTTCGATTTGAGCCACTTTTTTCCTAGCTTCTATAGCGACATCTGGATTTACACTTATGCTATCAATCCCAGCCCTGACCAGAAATTCTATGTAACCTTCTATCGTAGATGGAGCTTGCCCGCATATTGATACTGTTTTTCCTCTTTTATGTGCATGTTTTATTAGATATTTAATTGCTCTCCTTACTGCTAAGTTTCGTTCATCAAATAGATATGCTAATTTTCCAGACTCCCTATCTACACCTAATATTAACTGAGTCAAATCGTTAGATCCTATGGAGAAGCCATCTATGTACTCGCAGAATTTGTCTACCAAAAGTATATTAGAAGGAACTTCAGCCATCAACCATACTTTAAAGTCGGGTCCACGTTTAAGACCTTCTTCTTCCATTATTTTTATTACTTTCTTAAGATTCTCTACCGTACGAACAAAGGGAATCATAACCCATACATTTGTCAGTTGCATTTCCTCTCGTACTTTTTTAATAGCCCTTAGCTCCAGTCTGAATGCTGGTTCATAATCGGGGTCCACATATCTAGATTGTCCACGCCAGCCCAACATTGGGTTTTCTTCTTCAATCTCATATTTTTCGCCGCCTTCTAGTTTTCGGTATTCATTTGTTTTGAAATCAGAAAATCTTAGCACAACGGGTCTAGGATAGAACGCTTTAGCAACCATGGCAATGCCTTCGGCTAGCTTATCTATGAAAACTTGTTCATTACCCTCCTCTATTAGCTTCATTGGATGTTTACCAATATATGTAGCTACTATAAATTCTTCACGCATTAAACCAACGCCATCAACAGGCAGCTTAGCATATTCTTCAGCTTTTTCAGGAACACCTAAGTTTATGTATATCTTTGTACCCGTGATAGGAACAGCTTCGCCAAGTGTAACGGCTTTAACTTCAGCGGCTTTCTCTTCTTTTTTAACATATTCTTCTATTGCACCCTCATAAACAACTCCTCTTTTTGCATCAACCGTTATTAACTGTCCCGTTTTGATGACTTTTGTAGCATTACCTGTACCTACGATACATGGAATACCTAGTTCTCTACTTACAATAGCAGCGTGTGCTGTAAAACCACCTTCATCGGTGATTATAGCTGCTGCCTTTCTCATTGCGGGAACCCAATCAGGAGTTGTCATTGTTGTAACTAATATATCACCATCTTTCATCAAATGAATGTCCTTAACATCTAGAATCACTTTAGCCCTACCTATAGCAATACCTGGACTTGCAGGTAGTCCTTGAACTAGAACTTTCTTTTCAACAGTTATTTCGACTTTCTCTTCCGAGGGCTCAACTGCTCTTTCACTAAATACAGTTTCTGGTCTAGCTTGTAGAATGTAAATTTTATTATCTTCACTTTCAATTGCCCATTCAATATCCATTGGGCGTCCATAATGTTCTTCTATTTTGATACCATATTTAGCTAATTCGATAACTTCTTCATCAGAGAGAGATGGCTTATCTTGAAGATCCTTAGGGACTTCGGTCTTTATAGTTTTTCCTGTCTTTGGATCGCGGATTACTTGAATTTTTTTAGTTGGAATATGGCGCTCTACTATTTCCAATGATTTTTTATCAACAATAAATGTATCAGGAGTTACAGATCCACTTACAACAGCTTCACCTAAGCCCCAACTTCCTTCAATCATTATTTTTGTTTTATCCCCCGTAGATGGATGAATTGTAAACATAACACCCGCTGTCCTAGCGTTAACCATCTTTTGAACTGCAACACTTATTAAGACTTTATCATGTTCAAATCCTTTTTCTTCCCTGTAAAAAATAGCACGTGGTGTAAAAAGACTACTCCAACATTTTCGTACTTTGTCAAGCAAATCTGCACGACCTACATTTAAGTATGTTTCTTGCTGACCTGCAAAGCTTGCTCCTGGTAAGTCTTCTGCAGTTGCAGAACTACGTGTTGCAACAAGAACCTCATCAACTCCTTCACGCCTACAAAGTTCATTGTATGCATTCATTATTTCCTTTTGTAAATATTCAGGAATAGGAGTTTTCTCTATTAGTTCTCTAATTCTCTTACTTGCATTTTCTAAATCCTCTGTATTATGAATATTTGTATTCTTAACAATTGAAAGAATCTCATCTTTAATTCCAGTATCTTCAATAAATCTACGATAAGCATATGCTGTTATGGCAAAACCCGGTGGAACTGGCACTTTAGCTTTTGCTAACAATTCTCCCAAGTTAGCATTTTTCCCGCCAACGAGGGGTATGTCTTCTTTGGTGAGTTCCTCAAACCAAAGAACAAATTTTTTAGCTTTGTCACTCATTAAGAAATACACCTCACTTTATTGGATTAATTTGAGTCAAAATTAGACTATCTTTTTATAAATTTGTTGGTTAAAATAATAGAAATGAAACATAAACAGATAAAACATATGATATGATGTAGAAAAATATTATTTATTTATCAATGGATTACAAAAATATAAAGTAAAGTTAAAAAATGTATAACTTAACTTAACTTTCTAAGAAAACTAAGATTTAGCTTGCTTGCAAATGGAGCGTTTGTTTCATCTTCTATCCGTAGTAATTGGTTGTATTTGGACGTTCTATCACTTCTGCAAGGAGCTCCCGTTTTTATTTGGCCGACACCAATTCCGACAACAAGATCTGCAATGAACGAATCTTCAGTTTCACCACTTCTATGACTAACAATTACTGCATAGTTATTTTTTATTGCAATTTCTGCGGCTTCTAAAGCCTCTGTGAGTGTACCTACTTGATTTACTTTCAATAAAAGAGCATTTGCTGCACCAATAGATATTCCTTTTAATAGGCGTTGCTTATTTGTAACGAAAAGATCGTCGCCTACAATTTGGATTCTATTGCCCACTTTTTTCGTAAGTTCGGAAAACAATTCAAAATCATTCTCATAAAACGGATCTTCAATTGATTTTAATGGATATTCTGAAATGAGGTCGAGGTAATAATCGACAAGCTCAGCAGGTGTTAAATGTTTTCCATCAATATTATATTTATTTGTCTTCGCATCATAAAATACAGATGCCGCAGCATCAATAGCTAGTAATACTTCTTTTCCCGGAGTATAACCAGCTTCTTCAACGGAAGACATTAAAGCAATAAGGGCATCACGAGTTTCTTTCATTGGAGGTGCAAAACCTCCTTCATCACCGACATTTATTGAAGAAGGACCAAATTTTCTCTTGAGATAGTTTTTTAAAGTGTGATAAACCTCCACGCCAACTCTTAAAGATTCTCTGAAGCTATCATTAAAACGTGGAATTATCATAAACTCTTGAATATTTAATTCATTTCCAGCATGTTTTCCCCCATTAAGAATATTCATCAGAGGATAAGGCATAGCGATTTTGCATGGAAGGCAGGAATATTGCTTACATATATATCCATTAATATAATAATATAATGGTATCTTTAGAGAGTTGGCAGCAGCTCTTGTAACAGCTAAAGAAACACTTAGTATAGCATTAGCGCCCAATCTACTTTTATTGGGAGTCCCATCATATTCTATCATTAGTAGATCAATTTCTTTTTGCTTTAAAACGGAAATCCCTTTTAATAATGAGGAAATTTCTTCATTAACATTTTTAACTGCGGTAAGAACCCCTTTGCCTTTATATCGTCTAGGGTCATTATCTCTGAGCTCAATTGCTTCAAAGGCTCCAGTTGACGCACCAGACGGTACGGATGCACGACCAATAATACCTTCTTTGGTATGAACTTCAGCTTCGATTGTTGGATTTCCACGGGAATCTAAAATTTCTCTTGCAACAATACGTTCTATAGCAAACATATCTTCATTGGTCATATTAATCACCTACATCATCAGAAAAACAGAGTGAACAATTTAATTTAAATATATTTATTAAAAGATCGAAAATAGTGATTATTATGGTTTTATTAACAAGGAAAGAATTAGCCATCATATTAGAGAAAGTACAGCCGCTTAAAAAGCCCAAGATATCATTAGAACAGTATACGATTCCTAGCGAGTTAGCGGCTACGATACTACATATAGTAAATTTTACATACGATGACATAAAAGATAAAATAATTTGTGATTTAGGTTGTGGAAGTGGAAGATTTGCTATAGGTGCAGCATTGTTAGGCGCAAAAGTTGTATACGCTGTTGACATAGATAACGATGCCATTCAACTCGCTAAAGAAAACGCTAAAAAAATAGGAGTAAAAAATATAATCTTTATAAGATCAGATGTTAGAAAATTAGAAGAACTAACATGTGATGTAGTTATTATGAACCCCCCCTTTGGAACAAAGAAAAGGCACAGTGATATCATATTCCTTGAAAAGGCAATGCAAATAGGAGATATCATATACTCTTTGCATAAAAGTGGGGAAGAAATAAGAAGATTTATTACATCATTTGTAAAAAGTAAAGGAAGAAATGTTGATGTTATTTTAAAATTTGTATTCGAAATACCACATATGTTTGAGCACCA
>Ga0164318_10007994_pt1 | contig 10260 bp, 21 predicted proteins | sample GuaBasSedimGuay9_FD_113734 | JGI IMG/M metagenome (GOLD analysis project Ga0164318, IMG submission 113734) | Subseafloor sediment microbial communities from Guaymas Basin, Gulf of California, Mexico - Guay9, Core 4571-4, 0-3 cm | ecosystem: Environmental > Aquatic > Marine > Hydrothermal vents...
GAGATTATTGAATAAGATCCCGTTGTTTTTCGGGAATGATGGACCATTAACGGAGAGTAATTCATGATGACTGCAGCCAACCAGAAGTTCAGAATCAGGTTGAAGGCCTACGATCATAAGATTCTTGATCAGTCGGTCGTTGAAATTGTCAATACCGCCAAGCGCACCGGGGCCCGGGTGGCCGGTCCCATTGTGCTGCCGACCAGGATCAACAAGTACTGTGTCCTGCGTTCTCCCCACGTGAACAAGAAGTCGCGGGAGCAGTTCGAGGTGCGGACCCACAAGCGGTTGATTGACATTCTTGACCCGACCCAGCAGACCGTCGATGCCCTGATGAAGCTGGACCTTTCCGCCGGTGTTGATGTGGAGATAAAACTGTAGAATCGCTGGTGAACAGCAGCAGATAGATTGAGGTTGAAGCAATGGCCCAGATACAGGGATTGTTAGGAACAAAAATAGGCATGACCCAGATCTTCAGTGAGCTGGGGGAGGAGATACCGGTAACGGTGGTCAAGGTGGGGCCGTGTACGGTGGTGCAGGTCAAGCGGGATCAGACCGACGGCTACAACGCGGTGCAGCTCGGCTATGGAGAAAAAAAGCTGCAGCTGGCCACCAAGCCGATGATCGGCCACTGCACCAAGGCCGGCAAGGGGGTTTTCCGGGTGCTGCGTGAAGTGCGGGTGGACAACCCGGATGACTTCCAGGTGGGCGACCAGCTGACCGCGGACCTGTTCGCCACCGGCGACCTGGTGATGGTGACGGCCAAGAGCAAGGGCAAGGGTTTTGCCGGGCCGATGAAGCGTTGGGGATTCCATGGCGCCGGCGCTTCCCACGGGGTGCACAAGGTGCATCGTTCCGCCGGGTCGGTGGGTACCTCCGCCTGGCCCAGCCGGGTCTGGAAGGGCAAGAAGATGGCCGGCCAGATGGGCAACCAGATGGTGACCATGAAAAACCTGACCATCGTTGGCGTGCGCCAGGAACAGGGGATCGTGCTGATCAAGGGCGGCATCCCCGGCAGCAAGAACAGTGTGGTTTTTATCCGGAAAGTCTAGGTGCGCCGGGCGGGAAAAAGCGTTTCCCCCGGATGCCTTGAGAATAAAGAAATTGAATGATTCGCTGGAGTGGCATTATGGCCGTGGTTGATTTGTATAATATGAAGAAGGAGAAAGTTGGCGAGGTTGAGCTGGCCGATGCGGTGTTCAACGCCGAGGTCAAGAGCCACCTGGTCAGCGAAATGGTTTTGTGGCAGCTGGCCAAGCGCCGCAGCGGCACGGCGGCGGTGAAGAACCGCTCCAAGGTGCGCGGCGGCGGCAGCAAGCCGTGGCGGCAGAAAGGCACCGGCCGGGCCCGCAGCGGCACCAGCCGTTCACCGATCTGGCGGGGCGGCGGAATCATTTTCGGTCCCCAGCCGCGCGACTACAGCTTCAAGTTGACGAAAAAGGTGAAGAAGCAGGCGCTGGTTTCCGTTTTGACCCAGAAGTTTCAGGAAGGGAAGCTGTACGTGCTGGAAAATTTTGATCTGGAAGAGATCAAAACGAAGCAGGTTGCCGAGCTGCTGAATACCTTTGAATGCGGCAGCGCCATGCTGGTCTGCGACGACAACCGGAACCTGCAGCTTTCAGCCCGGAACCTGCCAAAGGTCATGGCGGTTGGTTCTCCCGGGGTTAATGTTTATGATCTGCTCAAATATGAGACGCTGATGATTTCGGCTGATGCTTTGGCCAGAATCCAAGGAGCTTTGGAACAATGAATAAGTCATCATATTATGATTTGATTCGCTTCCCCATGCTGACCGAAAAAACCATGGAGGCCAAGGAATCATACAATCAGTATGCTTTTGCCGTTGATCGCCAGGCGAACAAGGTGGAGATTAAGAAGGCGGTAGAGACGCTTTTCAAGGTGAAGGTGCAAAGCGTCAGGACGCTGAACGTCAGGGGCAAGGAAAAACGGGTGGGACGCAATATCGGCCGGCGCTCGGACTGGAAGAAGGCTATTGTGACCCTGGAACCGGAACAGAAGATCGAATTTTTTGAAGGCATGTAGGCCGTTCGGCGGTTGCTGACAAGAGGGAGATTCATCAATGCCATTAAAGAAATATAAACCGACATCACCTGGAAAGCGGTTCCAGACGTCATCCAGCTTTGAGGAAATAACCAAGAAAACGCCGGAGAAGTCCCTGCTTCAACCCTTGAAGAGCAAGGGAGGACGCAACAACGCCGGACGGATCACCGTTCGTCATCGAGGCGGCGGCGTGCGGCGGAAATACCGGGTGATTGACTTCAAGCGGTCCAAAGACGGCATTCCGGCGACGGTGACGGCGGTGGAATACGATCCCAACCGCTCCGCCCGCCTGGCCCTGCTTCAGTATGCCGACGGGGAGAAGCGCTACATCCTGGCGCCGCTCAAGCTGAAAGTGGGCGACCGGGTGGAGTCCGGTGAAAACGTTGACATCAAGCCGGGGAACTGCCTGCCGCTGAAGAATATCCCTCTGGGCAGCATCATTCATAATATCGAGCTGAAAATCGGCAAGGGCGGCCAGATGGTGCGCGGCGGCGGAACCTATGCCCAGCTGATGGCTAAAGAAGGCAGCCACGTACAGGTGAAGCTGCCTTCCGGCGAGGTGCGCATCGTTCACAATCTCTGCCGGGCCACCCTGGGGCAGCTTGCCAATATCGAGCATGAGAATATCTCCCTGGGCAAGGCCGGACGCAGCCGCTGGCTGGGCCGGCGGCCTTCGGTGCGCGGCGTGGCCATGAACCCGGTTGACCATCCCCACGGCGGCGGTGAAGGCAAATCGTCGGGTGGCCGACATCCGGTCACCCCCTGGGGGGTGCCGACCAAGGGTCGTAAAACCAGAAACAACAAAGCAACTGACAAGCAGATTGTTAAACGACGCAGGTAGCTTGCAAGGAGGAATTCGTGGCGCGTTCAGTTCGTAAAGGTCCGTTTATCGATGATCACCTGTTGGCCAAGGTCAATAAGCTGGTGAACAGCAACAATAAGATGATCAAAACCTGGTCCCGGCGGTCGACGATTATCCCGGAAATGGTTGGTTATACCATCGCGGTTCACAACGGCCGCAAGTTTATCCCGGTGTTTATTACCGAGGAAATGGTGGGTCACAAGCTGGGAGAGTTTGCTCCCACCCGGACCTATTACGGTCACGCGGCGGATCGAAAATCAAAAGTACGGCGCTAGGGGCGCCTGAAGATAGAAGGAGAATAGCCCATGCAGGTTCGAGCACGACTTCGGCATTACCGGGTGGCGCCCCGCAAGGCCCGTCTGGTGACCGATATGATCAAGGGAATGGATATTGCCAAGGCGATTGATACCCTGCGTTTTGCCAGGAAGAAATCTGCCCCGGTTATTATGAAGCTGCTCCAGTCGGCGGTGGCCAATGCCGACCAGCAGGGCAATATCGACGTGGACGCCCTGTATGTCCGTGAAGCGTATGTTGATGAAGGTCCGACCCTGCGCCGCTTCCGGCCCCGGGCCATGGGACGGGCAACCAGAATTCGCAAGCGCAGCAGCCACATCACCGTGGTCCTGGATGATGAGCGCTAGGCCGGACCGGTTGGAATCGTTGTGGTGCTGATACCACATGAAAAAGGGAAATTTGTAAAACCTGTATATAAGGAGTGGCGATTTGGGACAGAAAGTTAACCCCATCGGCTTTCGCCTGGGCATTGTCAAGACCTGGAGCTCGCGCTGGTACGCCGATAAGGAATTCAAACAGTTTCTCCATGAAGATCTGCGGCTGAAGAAGTATCTGAAAAAGAAGATGTATCATGCCGGTATCTCCAAGATCGAGATTGAGCGGGCGGCCAAGCGCATCCGGATTAATATCTACGCCGCCCGGCCGGGGATCATTATCGGCAAGAAAGGCGCGGAGATCGAGACCCTGAAAAAGGATCTCCAGAAGTTTACCACCGGTGAGCTGTTCATCAATATCAATGAAGTGAAAAGGCCGGAGACCGATGCCCAGCTGATTGCCGAGAACGTTGCCCTGCAGCTGGTGCGGCGGGTGGCTTTCAGGCGGGCCATCAAGCGCAGCGTCGGCATGGCGATGAAGCTTGGGGTCAAGGGCGTCAAAGTGGCCGTGTCCGGCCGCCTGGGCGGGGCGGAGATTGCCCGTTCGGAGTGGTACCGGGATGGACGCGTGCCCCTGCATACCCTGCGGGCCGATATCGACTATGGCTTTGCCGAGGCGAAAACCACCTATGGCATCATCGGGGTCAAGGTCTGGGTGTTCAAGGGAGAAATCGTGGCCCAGAAGGATGAGTTGACGGCCGGGCTGTAGTTGTCAGCCGTTAGCAATTAGCTTTTAGCTGTTAGCTTTATGAAACGGGAAGGTAGGATTTTGCCATGTTAATGCCTAAGAAGGTAAAATATAGAAAACAGCAGAAAGGAAGAATCAAGGGACTGGCCCATCGCGGTTCCAAGCTTTCTTTCGGAGACTACGGCCTCCAGGCCCTGGAAGCCGGGCGGATTACCAATCGCCAGATAGAGGCGGCCCGTATCGCCATCAACCGTTACATCAAGCGTGGCGGCAAGGTGTGGATCCGCATTTTTCCCGACAAGCCGTTGACCAAGAAGCCGGCTGAAGTGCGGATGGGCAAGGGGAAGGGCTCCCCGGAAGAATGGGTGGCGCTGGTGAAGCCCGGGAGAATCCTCTATGAAATGGAGGGCGTCGACGACGAAAGGGCGATGGAGGCTCTGCGGCTGGCGGCGCACAAGCTGCCGATCAGGACTAAAGCGGTGAAGCGGGAGACGGGGATATGAAAGCTAAAGACGTTCGTTTGTTGTCGCCGGATGAAATGCGGCAGAAAGTGGAAGCCATATCCGAGGAACTGTTTAATCTTCGTTTTCAGAAGGCCAGCGGCCAGTTGCAGGATACGGCCCGGCTGAAAAACCTTAAACGTGATCGGGCCCGGATTAAAACTATTCTCCGAGAACAGGAAATGCAGGGATAAGGCAGGTAGAAGATGCAGGAGACCAAAAGACGGATTAAACGGACGATGACCGGCGTGGTGGTCAGCGACAAGATGGACAAGACCGCGGTGGTGAAGGTTTCGACCAAGGTTAAACATCCGACCTATAAAAAGTTCGTACAGAAAAGTAAGAAGTATAAAGCCCATGATGCCGGGAACGAGTGTTCCGTGGGGGATCGGGTGCAGATAACGGAATGTCGGCCGCTCAGCAAGGACAAGTGCTGGCGGGTCAGTAAGATTGTGGAAAAAGCAATTGGCTAACGGCTGATTTCTGCTCTCCAGTTGATGCAGCTGGGAAAGGGGAAGTGAGATGATTCAGGTTGAAACGGTTCTGGACGCAGCCGATAATTCCGGGGCCAAGAAAATACAGTGCATCAAGGTGCTGGGCGGCTCGCGCAAGCGGTACGCCGGCATTGGTGACATTATCAAGGTAACGGTGAAAGAGGCGATGCCCAATTCAAAAGTGAAGAAGGGCGACGTCATGCAGGCGGTGGTGGTGCGGACCGCCAAGGAAATACGCCGGCCCAATGGCAGCTACATTAAATTTGACTGCAATTCGGCGGTGTTGATTAACAACCAGAATGAGCCGATCGGCACCCGCATCTTTGGTCCCGTGGCTCGTGAACTGCGGGCGAAGCGTTACATGAAAATTATTTCATTGGCCCCTGAGGTTTTATAAGGCTGCCGGATCTGGAGAATTTGACGATGGCGAAAGCACGAGTGAAAAAAGGCGATAAGGTGATGGTAATCGCCGGTAAAGATAAAGATAAAAGCGGCAAGATCAAGAAGGTTGATTTTGAGAAGCAGCGGGTGATTGTGGAAAAGCTCAATATGATTAAGCGCCACACGAAGCCCGGCATGGGTACCCAGGGCGGCATCCTGGAGAAGGAAGCCTCGATCCATTTATCCAATGTGATGCCGATTTGCGCCAAGTGTGACAAACCGGTGCGGGTTGGCTACAAGGTTTTGGCTGACAAAACCAAGGTGAGGTACTGCAAACGCTGTGATGAGCTGCTGGACAAGTAGCTGGAGGGCGCGGAGGCGTATTGATAAATGAGTATTTTGAAAGATAAATATATGAACGAGGTTGTTCCAGCCTTGACCAAGCAGTTCAATTATTCCAACCGCATGCAGGTGCCGCGGCTGGAAAAGGTGGTGGTGAATATGGGGCTGGGCGATGCGGTGCAGAACATCAAGATCCTTGATTCCGCCGTTGAAGAGCTGACCGCCATTACCGGGCAGAAGGTGGTGGTGACCAAGGCCCGGAAATCCATAGCTTCCTTCAAGCTGCGCGAGGGGATGCCGATCGGCTGCATGGTTACCCTGCGGCAGGAGCGCATGTATGAGTTCCTCGAACGGTTGATTTCGGTGGTGCTGCCCCGGATTCGCGACTTCAAGGGCATTTCTGGCAAGGCCTTCGATGGCCGGGGAAACTACACCCTGGGGCTTCGGGACCAGATGATCTTCCCCGAAATCGATCTGGAAAAGGTTGACGTTTCCAAGGGCATGAACGTGGTGGTGGTGAATACCGCCAAGACCGATGAAGAAGGGAAGGCCCTGCTGTCCCTGCTCGGTTTTCCTTTCCGCAAATAGAGCTTATCCGTAAACTGCCGTTTCCGGACGAGCGGACAGCTGTCAGCTTTTAGCTCTCGGCTGAACAATGTATATTTTTGGAGTTTTACTGACAGCTAACAGCTAATGGCTAACAGCTAACAGCTTAAAATGTATCGAGACAACGTTCATTGCCGGGTGACCCTATCCGGGTGAACACGAAAGAGATCATGGGCAAGGAGAGTTAGATGGCAAAGAAGTCGATGATAACCAAAGCGGCGCGACCGAAAAAGTTTGGGGTCAGGGAATACAATCGCTGTCCCTTGTGCGGCAGGCCTCGTGGCTATCTCCGCAAGTTTGACATGTGTCGCATCTGTTTTCGCGTCTTGGCGTCCAATGGGGAGATCCCCGGGGTTATCAAATCGAGTTGGTAAAAGGAGCTTAGGGTTTTATGTCGCTTAATGATCTGATTGCCGACATGCTTACGAGAATACGTAACGCGCAGATGGCAAAACATGAAAAAGTCGATGTCGTCCTGTCGAAAACCAATCAGAGTATCACCGATATTCTGAAGGAAGAGGGCTACATCAAAAATTACAAGGTCATTAAAGATGATGCCGCTCACGGTATATTGCGGCTGTATCTGAAATACGATGATCAGGGCAAGCCGGTGATTTCGGGCCTGAAAAGGGAAAGCAAGCCCGGTTTGCGCAAATATGTTGGGGCTGATGCTATTCCCGTTGTTCTTAACGGACTTGGAATCACTATCCTGTCAACATCCAAGGGGGTTATCACCGGTGAAGAAGCCAAGCGGCTGAACGTCGGTGGGGAATACCTCTGCTCTATCTGGTAAGGAGAAATTGCCATGTCCCGTATTGGGAAAAAACCAATCCCGTTGGCCAAGGGTGTGGAAGCCCGGATCAAGGACGGGGTTGTTACAGTCAAGGGTCCAAAAGGGGAGTTGAGCCAGACCGTGGTTGACGACCGGGTTTCGGTGGTGGTTGAGGACGGCAGCATCCAGGTGCTGCGCCAGAGCGATGACCGGCGTTCCCGTTCGTTCCATGGTTTGATGCGGTCGCTGATTGCCAATATGGTCACCGGAGTCAGCGAGGGTTTCAGCAAGTCGCTGGAAGTCAATGGGGTTGGCTATCGGGCCGAGGTAAGCGGCAAAAGCCTGAACATGAGTCTGGGTTTTGCCCATCAGGTGAACTGTCCGATCCCCGAGGGAATTGCCGTTAACGTAGATAAAAATATTATTACCGTGCAGGGCATCGACAAGCAGCTGGTGGGATCCGTGGCTGCCAAGATAAGGAGTTATCGCCCGGTTGAGCCCTATAAAGGCAAAGGTATCAAGTACGTCGGCGAATACGTTTTGCGAAAAGCCGGTAAAGCCGGGAAATAGATGGTTTTGAGGTGCTAAGGTGAAAGTTGTCAAGAAGAGAAGCCAGGTGCGGGCGAAGAAGAAGCTGAAAATCAGGAGCCGGGTTACCGGGTCCAGCGAACGGCCGCGGTTGAGTGTCTACCGGACGGCCAGGCATATCTATGTTCAGGCCATTGATGACCAGGGTGGGGTTACCCTGGCCTGTGCCGGCAGCAACGACCGGGATTTCAGTGAAACCTACGGCGGCAATATTGAGGCGGCCAAGAAGGTTGGGGCCATGCTGGCCGCCCGGCTGCTGGACAAGGGGATAAAGGAAGCGGTGTTTGACCGCAATGGCTTCCTTTATCACGGTCGGGTCAAGGCCCTGGCGGATGCCGCCCGGGAAGCAGGACTGAAAATTTAACTTGCAACAGGAACAATGACGTTGTTAACAACCCCGGATGACAGGTGCCGGGATTAGAGGAGGTAGATTGTTGGACGCTGCTAAAGTCGGAGAAATGGAACTGATAGATCGGGTGGTCAAGATAAACCGGGTTGCCAAGGTTGTCAAAGGCGGCCGTCGCTTCAGTTTCAGTGCGCTGGTGGTGGTAGGTGATGGCAATGGCCGGGTTGGCTATGGACTGGGCAAGGCGAACGAGGTTCCCGAGGCGGTGCGCAAGGGGGCGGAAAAGGCCAGAAGGAATATGGTTGAAGTTGCGCTGCTGGGTCCGACCATTCCCTTTCAGGTAACGGGCACCTATGGTGCCGGCAAGGTCCTGCTGCGTCCCGCGTCGCCAGGTACCGGCGTGATCGCCGGCGGCGCCGTCCGGGCCGTGCTTGAATCGGCGGGCATTAAGGATATCCTGACCAAGTGCATTGGTTCCAACAACCCTCATAATGCCGTCCGGGCCACGGTTGCCGGCCTGATGCAGTTGAAGAGCGCCAGCGAGGTGTCCCGCAACCGGAATAAGCCGGTTACGGTTGCTTCTCTGGGTTAACCGGAAAAATGACGTATTGATAACAGGGAAGTAACGAGAATGCTTAAAATAACGTTGAAGAAAAGTACGGTTGGACGGTTGAAGAAACATATCGCCACGGTTCAAGCCCTGGGCCTGCACCGCATCAGCCAGTCGGTGGTTCACCGTGACACCCCCCAGATCCAGGGAATGATCGCGAGGGTGGCCTACATGGTGGATGTTGAACAGGTTCCGGACGAGGAATAGTGGGATAAACGGGCAGGAAAAGCCAGCTGATAGTGTTTTTGCGAGGAAATCATGGTTGATTTAGCGAAATTGGAAAAGAACAGCGGCAGCCAGAAGGAACGGCGGCGCATCGGTCGGGGCGTGGGCTCCGGCTACCATAAAACCGGCGGCCGGGGACATAAGGGTCAGAAGTCCCGTTCGGGCGGCACCATTCCCGTCTGGTTCGAGGGCGGGCAGATGCCGCTGCAGCGGCGTTTGCCGAAGCGGGGCTTCAAGAATATTTTCCGGGTTGAGTACGAGGTTGTCAACATTCATCAGCTGAACCGTTTTGCCGAAGGTGAAACGGTTGACGTTGAAGCCCTGCGGGCCAGTGGCCTGGTGCGGGACAAGAATGCCCCGGTGAAAATTCTCGGCAATGGCCTGCTGTCCAGGAAAATAACCATTAAAGCCCACAAGTTCAGTGCCACCGCCCGGGAGAAGATCATTCAGGCCGGCGGTCAAGTGGAGGAGATAGCTCTTGCTTAAAGGCATTGAAAATATCGGCAGCATTCCTGAGCTGCAGCGCAAAATCGGCTGGACCCTGTTTTTGCTGTTTATCTACCGCATCGGCATTCACGTGCCGACTCCCGGCATCGACGGGCAGGCCCTGGCTTCGTTTTTCAACCAGGCCAAGGGAACCCTGCTGGGCATGTTTGACATGTTCGCCGGCGGCGGGCTGCGCCGACTGTCGGTTTTTTCTCTGGGGATCATGCCCTACATCAGTGCTTCCATTATCCTGGAACTGCTGGCCATGGTGGTCCCGACCCTGGAACGGCTGAAAAAAGAGGGTGAGGCCGGACATCGCAAGATTGTAACCTATACCCGCTACGGCACGATCCTGCTGAGCGTGGTGCAGAGCTTTGGCATTGCCGTGGGTCTGGAAAGCATGCAGGGGCCAGCCGGTGAGATGGTAGTTATGTTTCCGGGCTGGGGATTCCGCCTGCTGACCGTGATTACCCTGACCAGCGGCACCGCCTTTATCATGTGGATTGGCGAACAGATTACCGAGCGGGGAATCGGCAACGGCATTTCGCTGATCATTTTTGCCGGGATCGTAGCCCGGATGCCGGCGGCGATCATCAATTCCATCAGGCTGCTGAAAACCGGTGAAATGAGC
>Ga0164318_10007995_pt1 | contig 10259 bp, 10 predicted proteins | sample GuaBasSedimGuay9_FD_113734 | JGI IMG/M metagenome (GOLD analysis project Ga0164318, IMG submission 113734) | Subseafloor sediment microbial communities from Guaymas Basin, Gulf of California, Mexico - Guay9, Core 4571-4, 0-3 cm | ecosystem: Environmental > Aquatic > Marine > Hydrothermal vents...
AATTGTATTTTACATCCTTCATAATCCATCATTCCGGGAATTATCTCAGTTGTTGTGAAACCATATTCACCTATTCTGCTTTTTGCATTTGTGAGTAAATTAAGGAGGGTAGATTTACCAACTGAGGGAGGACCTATGATGGCAACGCTTGCATCCCCTGACTTCTTCACAAAAAAACCATGTCCCCTGCCCGATTTGCCCTTTTTTGCCTCCTCCCTCAATCTGGCGAGTTTCGCCTTCAGTTTTCCTACGTGATGCTCAGTCGCCTTGTTATAGGGGGTATTTTTGATTTCTTCCTCAAGTCGTTTTATTTCTTCTTCTATGCTCATTCTTGCTGAAATATGGGTAATGATAAATAAAATTATGCATTTGTTTCCATAAAACCATGTTTTTTCATTGAAGCGTAATAGTGGCATATCTCCCTGAGGACACATTTCTCGCACATGGGTTTTTTTGCCCTGCACACCCTTCTTCCATGTGCTATAAGTAAATTGGAAATTTCAAACCATTGATTTTTGGGGAATTTTTTCATCAAATCTTCTTCTATCCTCTCCCTTTTCTCCTCATCGGTTAAACCGAGGCGGCGGCTCAGCCTCATCACATGTGTGTCCACCACTATCCCCTCATCCTTCCTGAAAGCATTGGATAAAACAACATTTGCAGTTTTTCTGCTCACCCCCGGCAATTTTGTCAATTCTTCCATGGAATCGGGCACTTTTCCTCCATAATTCTCCTCTATCATCCTGCACGCCTCCTTTATATATTTCGCCTTATTTTTGTAGAAGTTAATACTGCTGATGAATTGCTGTAACTCCTCCAGAGGGGCAGAAGCATAATCCCTGGCATTTCTATATTTTTTGAATAACTTTTTGGTAACCATATTCACTCTCTCATCCGTTGTCTGTGCAGATAGGATGGTGGCTATTAAAAGTTCGAGCGGGTTTGTATAATGGAGTGCTGTTCCCTTAACATCTGGATATTCCTTTCTCAAAATTTTTATTATCTCCTGGTGCATGAAAATGATTTGGATGGATTATAAATGCTTTGTTTTTGTTCATGAAACCTCTTGAAAGAATGAGCAACAGGCAGGAGGTTCTGACAGATTTGTTAACCAATTCAATAATGAAAATCCTCTGTGATTAAAACAGGAAAATTCTTCCAGAAAGCCATTAAATAATATTCTCCATCGGAAGGGGCTTTTACCTTTATAAAATCTCCCTTTCCTATCACCCCATCTTTAATGGGTCATACCAGTATATTTCATGATATTTATCCATATGGAGTATATAATCTGTAAATTCTCTCCTGCTTTTCTTGATTGCCGCCATATAAAAGGCATGGGAATCATTTTTCCCCTGCATCCTCCATTCAATTTCATTCATATTGAAATTCCCTCCTTCATCTATAAGGAAGGTTATTATGTTACAGGAATCATTTTTTGAGCAAATTTCCACCGACCAGGAATTCTCCACAACCTTCTTCAAATCATTTCCTTCACGTGAAATAATGTTTTTGTATAGGATGGTTATTCCGGTATAGATAAGCAGAACGGATATACCAAGCCCTATTATAAGAAGGGTAGTTTTATCCATTGAATTTTAATTCATAAAATAACAAAAATTTTTCTGAATCAGCATTTGAAAAAGAGCCATTTTCCTTCCTTAAATTTTACCAGGCAGTATCTCCCCTGGAGTTTTTTTCCATAGAGGTAAAAGGCGAGTTTGTCCTCCTCCTTTTCATCCATTTCATACTCCCCTTTATCCCATATTTCAACCTTTCCCGCACCATACATTCCCTCAGGTATTATGCCCTCAAAGTCAGCATAACCCATTTCATGGTCTTCTGTTGGAATAGCAAGCCGCTTCACCCCATGCTTTTTTGGCGGCACCTTGGGAATTGCCCAGCTCCTCAACACTCCATTCATCTCTAAGCGGAGGTCATAATGGAGGCGGCGGGCATGATGTCTCTGTATGACAAAAATGGGCATTATAAAGAATATGAGAATGATTTTAAAAAGTAATCGTCCTTTTGCATGAAATTTTTAAATAAGGAAACATATACCTCTATGGAGAGAATATTCGTGGGTGTTGCATGGCCCTATGCCAACGGCTCACTTCACTTGGGAACAGTGGTTGGCTGCCTCCTTCCTGGAGATATATTTGCGAGATATCACAGGATGAAGGGCAACGAAGTTCTGATGGTTTCTGGAAGCGATGAGCATGGAACACCCATAACCATAACCGCTGAAAAGGAAGGCGTGAATCCTCAGGAGATAGTGGATAGATATCATAAAGAGCATAAGAAAAATCTGGAGGAACTGGGAATAAAATTTGAAAATTTCACAAGGACGAGCAATCCATTCCATAAAAATGTGGTGAGAAATTTTTTCCTTAAACTGTATGAGAATGGATATATATATCCAAAGAAGGTTCATGCTTTCTACTGCAATCAATGCAATCGCTTTCTCCCCGACAGATATGTGGAGGGTATATGCCCCTATTGCCATGGAAGGGCAAGAGGAGACCAGTGTGAGGAGTGCGGGAGGACATTGGAAATAAACGAAATCCTTGAACCTAAATGCAAGATATGTGGCTCCACCCCCATTCTTAAAGAAACGGAACACCTGTTTTTCAAACTCTCCGCCTTCGAGGACAAACTTCTGGAATGGCTGAAGGACAAGGATTACTGGAGAGACAATGTTCTGAATTTCACAATAAATTTCATAAAATCAGGATTGCAGGATAGAGCCATAACACGCGACCTTGAATGGGGTGTGGAAGTGCCCTTGGAAGGTTATGAAAATAAAAGAATATATGTCTGGTTTGACGCAGTGATAGGATATTTATCGGCATCCATGGAATGGGCTGAAAAGAATGGTAAACCGGATGAATGGAAAAAATGGTGGATGGAAGAGGCAAGACATTATTATTTTCTCGCAAAGGATAATATACCATTCCATACAATCATATGGCCCGCCATGCTCATGGGACATGGAGGGCTGAATCTTCCCTATGACGTGCCAGCCAATGAATATCTCACCCTTTCGGGTGAGCAGTTCTCCAAGTCAAGAGGGATAGGAATATGGATTCCTGATATACTCAAAAAATTTGATGCCGATATGATAAGATATTATCTCTCCATAAACATGCCAGAGAAAAGGGATACCGACTGGAGATGGGATGATTTCGTTGCCAAAATAAATAATGAACTCGTTGCCATCTATGGCAATTTTATCCACAGGGTTCTGAGTTTTATACACAAAAACTTTGGAAAAATACCTCCCTACACGAAAAAGGGAGAATATGACGAGGAAGTGCTGAATGATGTTAAGAAAGATTTTCGTGAAATTGGAGAGCATATAGAGAAATGTCAGTTCAAGGAAGGAATGAAAAAAATTATGAGGATTGCACAGAGTGGGAATAGGTATATGAATTCAAGCGAACCATGGAAGCTTATAAAAGAGGATAAGGAAAGATGCGGAAGCGTCATGAATGTATGCACTCAGATTGTCGGAATCCTTGCAATTGCCTCCGCCCCCTATATGCCTCAAACAGCAGATAAAATATGGAAAATGATGGGGTATGAGAGGAGCATACATCAGCAGGGGTGGGGAGAAATATCAGAAATGGAGGAAAGAGTCATACAGAGACCATATCCTCTTTTCAGCAAACTTGATATAAAGGAGATAGTGCAGGAAGAAAGGGATCCATTTTCCCGATTAGATTTAAGGGTGGCAAAAATAATGGAGGTAGAAAATCATCCAAATGCCGATAAATTATATGTCATCAAAATTGATGTGGGAGAAATGGGGAGGAGGCAGATAGTGGCGGGGATAAAGCCGTGGTATTCCAAGGAGGAACTTATTGGAAAGAAAATAGTTATTGTTTCAAATCTTAAGAAAGCGATAATAAGAGGTATGGAATCCAATGGAATGCTCTTGGCTGTCGATAAAGGTGGAAGAGCATTTCTACTCATTCCTAACGCAAAGGAAGGTGAGAGGGTTTATGTGGAGGGCATTGAGACAGAGCCAGACAGTGAAGTCCCATTTGAGGATTTTAAAAAAATAAAAATGTTCAGCAAAAATGGCAAAATAGTTTATAAAGACAGATTTTTGTGTGATGATGGAGGAGAGGTAAAAATAGATGGGGATGTGGAGGACGGCTACCCTGTAAGATGATTGTTCTGTGAGAACAAAATTGTTCTGATAGAACAATTTTGTTCATCGAAGACAATAAATCTTAAATATAATTATCCATTATGGAAATACAATGATAAAATACAGTACCATATCCCTTCCAAAGGAACTATATGATAAACTTCAGGAAATCTTGGAAGAAAATCCTGATATGGGATATAGCAGCGTCGCCGATTTTTGTAAAGAAGCAATTCGTCTGCATGTTCAGGAAATAAAACGAGAATTAAGGGAGGATTTTTTGAGAAGTGTCGATGTTCCTCTCTTAGTAAAGAAAATACAGAGCATATCCGCAGCAGATAAAGGGACATACGGTAAGATATTTGAAAAGATGAACTGCATAGCCTTCCTTTTTTCCAGTAGTTATAAAATGAAATACTGCAATAAAGAATTCTTAGACCATTTTGGATATTCAAGGATAGAGGATGTGGTAGGAAGAGATGTTTCAAAGTTTTTTGAAGATAAAAATCTGCAGAAAAAAATAAAAAGAGGAGGACTTAGAAACGAAGAGGTAAAGGCAGTAAGAAGAGATGGTAAAAAAATTGATTTGCTACTGGATGTGACAAAGATAAATAATAATATGTATGTTGGAACCGCTAAAGATGTGACAGTAAAGAATTATTTGATTGAGAGAGAAAGAAGATTGAGGGAACTTTATGAACAACTTATAAATGAATTGTTTGATAGCATAATGGTTGTGCAGGATGAAAAAATAAAATTTGTTAATAGAAGAATAACGGTCACAGGTTATAAAGCAGAGGATGTTTTGGGGAAACATTATCTGGATTTTGTACCAGAGGAGGATAAGAAAAGACTGGCAGATGCATATGAAAAAATGCTGAAGGGAAAGATAGAAATGAAACCCAGAAAATACAAGGCGATATTCAGTGATGGAAGCATAAGGGAAGTGGAACTTATGTCAAAGAAGATAAAATATGAAGGAAAAGATGCTCTTCTGGTGGTTGTAAGAGCCATAGGGAAAAAGGTTAATAGGGGCAAAAAATAAGATTTCATGTTCGACCTCCACATCCATACCTGTTATTCTGCCGATGGTAAGGAAAAGCCAGAAAAAATTGCTAAATATCTCAAAAAAATGGGTTTTAAAGGAATGGCAATAGTGGACCATCATACCATAAAAGGGGCGATGAAAGCAAAGAATGAGATAAAAAATTTTTTGATAATCCCTGGTGAGGAGATTAATACAGAAAAAGGACATATACTTGCTTTCGGGATAGAAGAAGAGATAAAAAGCAGGATTAGCAGGGAAGTGGTGGAGGAAATACATGATAAGGGAGGGATAGCCATACTTGCCCACCCATTTCGATTTTCCAAGCCACAAATAAAAACCGATGCCGTGGAAGCCATGAATGGCAGAAACTTCCCCATTCAAAACAGAAAATCAATGAAATATGTGGAGGAAAAGGGTCTGCCCTTTACTGCAGGAAGCGATGGCCATAATTTATGGGAAATGGGGAAGACATATACAATAGTGGATGGGGAAAGTGTTGATGAGGTGATTGATGAAATAATGAAAAGGAGGGTGAAGGTGGAAGGAAACGAATCCTTTTTGCATCCCCTGAAATGTCAATTTTACTCCCTTATTTCCTTCATGGAAAGGGGTTTCAGAAGAATATGATTTCAAAAACAACAAAAATAAATTCTAATCCTTTATTTAATTCAATGGATGGAAAATTCATAACCTTTGAGGGAATAGATGGCTCGGGTAAAACAACCATTGCAAAAATGCTCCATGAAAAACTGGGTGAAAAATCAGTGCTCACCTTTGAACCTACCGACTCATGGATAGGAAAGACTGTTACTAAAGCAATGGAGGAAAAAAGAAATGCCATAACCATTGCCCTTCTTTTCATGGCAGACAGGAATGAGCATATAAAGGAAATAAAAAAATGGATTTCTCAGGGCAAGATTGTCATATGCGACAGATTCATGGATTCAACCTTTGCCTATCAGAAGGAGCATCTGGATATAAAAAATGCTGAAGAATGGCTCAGAGCAACTCATTCTCCTTTTATGCTCATCCCAGATATAACCTTCTTACTCCACATATCTCCCGAAAAGGCGATGAATAGAATAGAGGGAAGAAAACATGCAGTATATGAGTATAAAGAATTCCTGGAGAGAGTGCAGAAAAATTATATGGAAATGGCTTTAAAGGAAAAGGGAAGGTTTGTTGTTATAGAGGCAGATAGGGAAAAGGAGGAAATTGTTGAGGAATGCATGAAGATTCTTGAGGAAAGAGGATTAATCTAATTCAAGTTCCTCTCCAGGGCGGAGAATAACCACCTTTCTTCCTCTCTCTTCAGCCAGTTTTTTGAACTCCTCTGGATTCTGCTTTATGGCATCGAATGTATTGTAGTGCATGGGTATGCTGATTTTTGCCCCTACCATTTCAGCCGCCATGGCTGCCTGGCGCGCATCCATGGTATATCTTCCACCTATGGGGAGGAGAGCCACCTGGGGCTTGTATAACTCTCCTATGAGTTTCATGTCTGAGAAGAGGGAGGTGTCTCCAGCATGATAAATTGTGGCATCAGATTTTATTATCAATCCAGCGGGAGAGGTGGAAAGAGTATAATTTGCTTCATCTATGCCGGAAGAATGCCAAGCCTGAACCATGTAAATCTCTGTTTCGCCCACTTTAACCCCTCCCCCCATGTTTATCCCCTCTGCCTTAACACCTTTGCTTGCAGCATAGACGGCAATCTCATGTATTGCCACCAAGGTTGCATCATTATTTTTTGCTATTTCTATCCCATCTCCGAGATGATCTCTATGGCCATGTGTTATTGCCACTATGTCAGCCTTTACTTCCTCCACTTTTGCAGGAGAAAGAGGGTTATCTCTTATGAATGGATCCACCACCACTCTTTCCTTCCCCTCTATAACAAAGCAGGAATGCCCCAAGTATTTTAACTTCATGATGGTGTAATGCATAAAATAAAAAAAATTTTACTGTCCCATATTATTGGACAAGTGATACGCGCGGAAACGTGGGTTTTTTATATCAGCCAGGGATTATTAACATGAACGTTATAAAGGCTATTGAACTGGTTGGCTCTTCCACAGAAAGTTTTGAGGGGGCTGTAAAGCATGCTATTGATGAGGCAAAGAAAACGCTCCACAACATAAGGAGAGTGGAAATACTGGATTTTGAAGTGCTGATGGAAAACGATGAAATAAAGATGTATCAGGCAAGGGTAAAGCTATATTTCATGGTTGAAAGGGAATAACTCAATGTAAAAAACATCTCTGCCCCGTGAAAACCATTATTATTCCATATTCATTTGCTGCCCTGATTACTTCCTCATCTCTTATTGAACCTCCTGGCTGAACTATGGCTTTTACCCCCGCTTCTGCCGCCACATCCACAGCATCTCTGAATGGGAAGAAGGCATCGGAAGCCATTATGGAGCCCTTTATTCTCCCTCCGCCCTTATGGGTTGCTATGAATGTTGCATCCACCCTCGCCGTCTGCCCGCCACCTATGGCAACAGTCCTTTTTCCTTTAACAAAAACCACGGCATTGGACTTCACATGGCGAACACATTTCACAGCAAAAACCATTGACTCAATATCCTCCCTGCTGGGCTTTTTCTCGCTCACCACCTTCCATTCTTCGGGACTTATTTCTTTCACATCCCTTTCCTGAACCAGGAGTCCGCCATCCACACTTCTCAATTCCATGCCAGCCTTCCTCTTTTCCTCTCCAAGCCCCTTTAATTCCAGAAGTCTCAGATTCCTTTTTCTTTTGAATATCTCCCTAGCTTCATCACTGAATGAGGGGGCTACTATCACCTCAAGGAATATTTTGCTCATCTCCTCCGCCACCTTTTCATCTATTTCCCTGTTCATGGCAACAACCCCTCCAAAAGGAGAATAAACATCCGTTTCATATGCATGTTTCCATGCATCAAAGAGATTGGAGGCGGAGGCTATCCCAGAGGGGGTGGCATGCTTCACTATCACCGCAGTAGGTTCATCGAACTCCTTCACACATTCAATGGCATGGTTGGCATCCAGGATATTATTGTAGGAAATTTCCTTCCCCTGTAATTGGATGGCATTGGCTATACATGCATGTTTAATTCCTTCTTCAACATAAAAGGCTGCCCTTTGATGAGGATTTTCTCCATACCTCAGGATTTTTTTCTTTACATATGGAACGCACAATAAATGGGGAAATTCCAGCCCATATTTCTTTAAAATCATGGCATCATAGTGGGATGTTCTTTCGATTGCTTCAATGGCAAGTTGTTTTCTCACATCCTCATCAAATCCCTTTGCCACATATTCCTTCACCCTTCCATACTGACTTGGGTGAGATATGACAACAACATGCTTCCAGTTCTTTGCTGCCGCCCTTACCATAGCAGGTCCCCCTATGTCCATGCCTTCTATACCAAATTCATAGGGATAAAAGTTGCATACAACCATATCAATGGGAGGTATGCCTTCCCTCTCCATTTTCTCTCTTTCCTCCTCTCTCGCAAGAATGGCTGCATGAATGGATGTGCTCAGGGTTTTCACTCTCCCCTCAAGGAGTTGAGAAAAACCGGTGTATTTTTCTGCCCCTTCTACCCCTATACCATGCTTCTCCAAATAATCTTTTGTTCCGGAAGTGGCATATATTTCCACTCCATTTCTTTTAAGAAGACTGCAGAATTCTTCCAGTCCTGTTTTATCATAAACGCTAACCAGCGCCCTCTTTACCTTCATCTATATCCCAGTGTAATAGTGCATCGCAAAAAAACTTTTTGCTATTCCACCCTCACCATGGAGGTGACCACAGGTGGGGGCGTATCCAGATTTTCTGGTTTTTCTATTTCCTCCACTTCCCTTATATCCACCTTTATTTCTCCATTGAATCTTTCTTCAAACTTCTTCTTCATTTCCTTAAATATCTCCCCCATTTCTGGTCCAACATTTCTCAAATCTTCATCAACCACCACAAGAATGTCCACCTCCCTTTCACTTTTCTGTACTATCTGAAATTGAATTATCTTTTTTGTTCCCAATTTTTCCATAACCTTTGCAGGTATTCCTGTTATAGAAGAAGGTGGGATTATTCTTCCAGATGGAAGGACTATGGAATCTGCTCTCCTTCCCCCTATTTTTTCTATTAAAGGAGAATTTATCCCGCACCCGCATTTCTTTTCCAAGGGAATAACAAAGTCATTGAGCCCATCATATCTTATTATGGGGGTTGCATCCCCATATAATTTCGTTACTATTATCCTCCCAGGTTCACCATGTTTAACATTATTTCCGTTCTCATCAAGAAATTCAAGGTGAACCATGTCATAATGTATATGGTAATTTCCTCTTTTACATTCAAAGGCGATTGGTCCTCCTTCTGTTGAACCATAAACATCAAAAACCTTTGTGTTGAATGCCTCCTCTATATATTTTCTTGTGTAATCATCAAGAACTGCTCCCGATGATGCTATGTATTCAGGCTCAATGTTTTTTCCATAACCCTTTCTTTTCAAAACAGCCAGTGCTCTTAGAACGCCTGGATAACCTCCTATGAATTTTGGTTTGAAAGCATCTATTTTTTCAATCATTTTTTCCACATTTTCACCGACATGCAACAATTGCATGTTATTCATGGAGAAGAAGGGTTTTAAATTTGGTATGGCTGTCTGGTTGAGATATGCTTCCTCTGCGCTCCCAGGAGTTAAATCTGCTATTATCGTCATTTTATCCTTTCTCCAGTTTATATTATACTCCCTGATTTCTCTTATAAAACCCATCAATGCCTTAACTATGGTATAAAAATCTGTATAAATGGAGGTGGGCTGTCCTGTTGAGCCTGAGGTGCTCACCACATAAGCCCTTCTTTTATCAAAACCCTCTGGTACAATTCCATCGGGAAAATGTTTTCTTATATCTGCTTTTGTTAATATGGGCAATTCATGAATGTTTTTAAGTGTTATTTTATCCACATCTATACCTCTATATTTTTCTCTGTAAAGAGGAGTTTTCATGGCGACTTTCAAAATTTTGCGGAACTGTTTTTCCCTGTATTTTTCTATTTTTTCTCCAT
>Ga0164318_10007996_pt1 | contig 10258 bp, 9 predicted proteins | sample GuaBasSedimGuay9_FD_113734 | JGI IMG/M metagenome (GOLD analysis project Ga0164318, IMG submission 113734) | Subseafloor sediment microbial communities from Guaymas Basin, Gulf of California, Mexico - Guay9, Core 4571-4, 0-3 cm | ecosystem: Environmental > Aquatic > Marine > Hydrothermal vents >...
CATATAACCGGCCACAGTGGCTTTGTAAGTTCTAGGGACATTGAAGCGTGGGTGCGTTAGGCGGTAGGCCCATTCACCATCGTTCGTAAAGAGCAGCAACCCCATGGTGTCGAAATCCAGCCTACCCACAGGGTACACTCTTTCCTTCACGTTATCCAATAACTCTGTGACAAGGGGCCTGCCCAGGGGATCGCTCATTGCACAAATGTACCCAAAGGGTTTGTTGAGCATTATGTAAACTCTTCCTTCCGGGCCGGGGACTTCTCTGTCGTCCACATGGATTTTGTCCTTACCCCAAAGGGCCTTGAATCCCGGCTCTCGCACGACCCTCCCGTTTACCCTCACCCTTCCTGCGGCAATGAGTTCGTCGGCCTTCCGACGGGAGGTAATTCCCGCTAAGGAAAGAAGGCGGTTCAACCTAATGGGTTCGCGAGCCTCATCCAGGTCGATTGTCTGGGCCGGAGAGCGAAGGGATCGGGGCTTCTTTGCTTTCGGACTCCTGGTCTTCTTTTTCTTGATGAGTTTCTTGCTCATGGCCGGCCAGTTCCTTTATCTCCTTGAGTTTTGGGAGAGAGTTGAGATCCTTTAGTCCAAAGACCTCGAGGAATTTCTTGGTAGTGCCATAGATGAGGGGCCTGCCGGGCAGATTTTTTCTGCCAACTATCCGTATCAACCCCTTTTCCATGAGGGATCGTAATATGCCGCCCACGTCTACGCCGCGCAGTCGCTCAATTTCCTGCCTTAAGATAGGCTGCTTGTATGCCACTATGGCAAGGGTTTCCAATGCGGCGCGAGAAAGACGGGAAGGGGTAGTCTTCAGCATGGAAAGAATAAAAGGGGCAAACATGGGATGGGTTCGAAACTGGTAGCCACCAGCTACTTCTTTTATGGCAAAGCTCCTTCCGAGATGTTCATATTCTTCCACCAGTTCCTGTAACGCAGAGGTGACTTCAGACACCGTAGCTTCAGGAATCCAGGAGCGGATTTCTTTGGGGCTCAAAGGCCTGTCCGATGAGAATAGCAAGGCTTCAACGATGAGTTTCAGTGACCTATTCATTGTTATCATCCTGGTTTTCAAATTTCGCTTCAAGCCTGATATCACGGTCCTGGGTAGGCTGGAAGACCCTGACCATCCCCGCCCGCACAAGTTCCAACAGGGCCAAAAAGGTTACAATCAGCTCAGAAATGGTAAGCTGCCCTTCAAAGATTTCCCTGAAATACACACTCCTTTTTTCCCTGAGGAGCGCAACAAGATACGCTGTTTTTTCCTTCACTGACCACCGGGCAGCCTCTATCTTGAGTCTCGTTTCGTACTGTTCTTCTTCTATTATGCGTCTGAAGGCAGTTATAAGTTGAAAGATATTCGCTTCAACTTCGGGCCCTTCCTTGCTTACTTCATCCAGAAGGGTCCTGTCCAGGGGCCTGGTGAACACGTCTTTTTGAAGGATCTCTCTTTCCGCGAGTTCCTCCGCTGCACTCTTTAGATTCATGTATTCCAGCAAGGGTCGGGTTATCTCCACCCTCGGATCTTCCTCGTCAGTCCCTTGCTCATAATCGGGCAGGAGCATCTTTGATTTTATGTGAACCAATGTGGAGGCCATTACCAGAAAATCTGTGGCAACAGTTACGTTCAGCGCCCTCATCATGTCAAGGTACTCAAGGTACTGATCCGTAATGGTGGCAATCGGTATATCAAATATGTCCACCTCATTTTTGTGAATCAAGTGAAGGAGCAAGTCTAGAGGCCCCTCAAATATTTCCAGCTTTACCTGGTAATCCATAACGGCCTCAACAGCCTGGGTGTAACGGTCTAATCTGAAAATGACTTTGGATGATAATCCTTCTCATGGCAACTTCACTGCCTCCCTCACCGCTTCCATAGTACTCATGGCCACAGTGCGCGCCCTCTGGCACCCATCCCTCATGATTTCCTTTACCCTCGATAAGTTCGCTTCCAGTTCCCTCCGCTTTTCTTTGATGGGCCCCAGGCCCTTTTTCAGGGCTTCAGCCATCATCTTTTTACATTCAACACAGCCAATCTCTGCTTTCCGGCACGCTGCATCTATTTCCTTTACTCTTTGCTCCTCAGAGTATATTTCGTGATAGGAAAACACATTGCAAACCCCGGGGTCACCCGGGTCGTTCCTTCTTTTCCTCTGGGGATCGGTAACCATCTGACTCACTTTTCGTTCTATTTCTTCATCGCTGTCGGTTAAAAAGATGGCGTTTCCATAACTCTTGCTCATTTTTCTTCGATCAATGCCTAAGAGCTTGGAGGTAGGGGTGAGCAGCACATCTGGCACAGGAAACACGTCTGTGTACAGGTGGTTGAAACGCCTTGCTATCTCCCTTGTCAGTTCCACGTGAGGAGCCTGGTCTTCACCAACTGGCACACCATTGGCCTTGTACATCAAAATGTCAGCTGCCTGAAGCACGGGATAGCCCAAAAAGCCATAGGTATATATATCGCGCTGGGTCAATTCCCGTAGCTGCTCCTTGTACGTTGGATTTCGCTCCAACCAGGGAAGGGGAGTGATCATGGAAAGTATAAGGTGCAGCTCGGCATGTTCTTTTATCTCTGATTGTATAAAAAACGTGCAAACTTCTGGGTCAAGGCCGACTGATATCCAGTCCATTATGATCTCGTACGTGCTTTCGCTGATAATGGCAGGGTCCGCATATTCGCTGGTGAGGGCATGCCAGTCTGCTATAAAGAAATAGCATTCGTATTCGTGTTGTAGATTTTTCCAGTTGAGCAATGCCCCGTGCAGGTGGCCCAAGTGCATCTTCCCTGTTGGCCTCATGCCACTCACAATGCGTTTCTTTGCCATTCCGTGAATCTCCTTTCTCACACCAGTGCTAGGTTATTGCCTTGGCCCGATTCGGCAGCTCAGCTTTTCCCTGTGGTCCTGTCCTCGGTGCCAAGTTCACCTTTGTATCGTTCCATAACCAGGGCTAACTCGTCCTCTTTTGACTGTATTTCCTGGTTTAGCCGGGCCTGAAGTATGTCCTCAAAAACCTGCTTGAAAATGGGCCCGGGCTTCATTCCAAGCTTTATCAGTTCCTTTCCTGAAAGCTCCACTTGAGTGCCCTTAAGCTTTGTGAAGTAAAGTGAAATCAACCTCCGCGCCTTTTCACTAAAGGTCTTGGCCATCAGGTAGAGAAGAACCTCTGTATCATAAGGGCTCAGCAATGTATAGAGCCCATAATTGTCGCCCGAAAACCCGTGAAGCGCGTGAACAAGGTCAGGTAACTTTTCGCGCTGAGATACCATAGCCTTGCTCTTGTTGTCTACCATTCCAACAAAATCCATGACCTTTGCAAATTCCGCGTCTTCCAAGGAAGAGGTGAGTCCGTACCAGTACACCTGCCACGGCTCAAATTCCTCTTCAAGATACAGGAGTCGATACCACGCAATAACGCTTTTTATCTCCTCAAGCAGCTTCTTGAGCTTTTCATTGTAAACTATTTGCGGGCTGATATATTGCAATAGGTCAAACTCATTCATCCGTTCAATTGCTCTGATAGGATCGGATTCGCTGAGAATCAGTTTCAGTTCTGTAAATAGCCGGTGCCCCGAGATCTCTTTTAGTGCATCAATCTTCACAGCATTTTTGATGAGCGCCAAGGTCAGCTTGCCGATCTTAAAACCGAATCTTTGTTCAAAACGGATGGCCCTGAAAACCCTTGTAGGGTCTTCCACGAAGGACAGATTGTGTAAGACCCTTATCACCTTCTCCTTAATATCCCGCTGGCCCCCGAAGTAATCAATAAGGGTACCATAATCCCTTTTGTTAAGCTTTATTGCCAAGGTGTTGATGGTGAAATCCCTCCTGTAAAGGTCCATTCTAAGGGAACTGGTCTGAACAATGGGTGGAGAGCCAGGGGATTCATAGTATTCCATCCTAGCTGTGGCAACATCCACCTTGAAGCCGTCCGGGAAGATGAGCACAGCAGTGCCAAATTTCTTATGACTCCGTACCCTGGCCTCATAATGCTTGGCATATTCGTGGGCGAATTCTATTCCGTCGCCTTCTATGACGATGTCCACGTCGAAATTTTCCTTGTGGAGCAGCACGTCACGCACAAGCCCCCCCACAAGGTAGGCATTGTAGCCCAACATATCAGCCACATGGCCAAAGCTCTTCAGCCTGTCAACGAGCTTCCGGGGGAGGCGCTCTTTAAGGATATTTGCCATGTTTTTTGTCCTGACAGGGTGTCCGGTGGCCTTATCTTCTATTAGGAGGTCAGGAACTAAGGGCTCTCCCACCAGGATGTTCAACAAATCCGTCCTGGTGATGACACCAAGAACCTTTCCCCTGTCAACCACGGGCAGCACCCTGAGTTTGTTCTTAATGATCAAGTCTTGAACTTCCTTCAAGGTTGCATCGGGACCGACGGTGGAGAATTCGATGTTCATGTAATCACTGACTTTGAGCTCTTCCAAGCCGAAAAAGACTGCCTTTTCAACAACTTGCCTGGTAATGTATCCCTTCAGCTCTTCATCCTCTATAACAAGGAGTACGTTTATGTTGTAGCGCGTCATGAGATTTGCGGCCTTCTTCACAGTTGCATCAGGGGGAACCCAAATAACTGGTGAAGACATCATGTCCCGCGCCTTGCTTGTCGGTCTAATCCTGTTTCTCAGGATTGCATTGAGGGACCGCTCCACTTGAGCAAGGGTCTTATTTTTGATGGTTGCAGAAGCCGCCTGGGGGTGCCCTCCGCCACCCAGTGCGGCCGCTATATCCCCGACGTTTACCTGCGGCACCCGGCTCCTAGCGACCAGGTATACCCTATCTTCCATCTGGGCGAGGGCAAAAACCACGTCAAGGTTTTCCATTTCCATGAGTTTGTGGACAAGGACTGCGAAGTCCCCCACGTATTCATCCCGAACCACTTTTGTTATTACTACTTCTACGCCGTTAATGGTCTTCCTGGAGGCTGACCGAGTAAGGTCATTAAGAACCCAAACCTGCTCAGCAGTTAGTTCCCTAGTCAGCATGTCCGCAATAATATTGTGATTCGCACCTTGACTGCTCAACCATGCTGCGGCTTCATAGTCCTCGGGTGTAGTAGATGAAAATGTGAACGAGCCCGTATCCTCGTGTATTCCCAGACACATTAGGGTAGCCTCGTCAGGTGTCAGTTCTATCCCTTTTTGCCTGAGCAGTTGCGTGAGAATGGTTGTGTTGGCCCCACACTGCCTAATAACCTCTACATCACCCTTGATATCGTCGTCAGAGTCAGGATGATGGTCGTAAATATGAATCTCAAGGCCTGGTTTGCCCACCAGATCTGCAAATCGGCCTATTCGTGATTTCTGCCTCGTATCTACAAGGATGAGTTTTTTCAGCTTGTCCAGCTTAACGTGTTTAAGCTTAAGGAAATCAAATAGATAAGATGTAGAATTAAGGAAAAAGTTGCGTAAATTCTTCTCTTGGGCACCGGGAAATACCATTGCTGCTGAGGGGTATAGCTTGTGAGCGGCGATCATGGAGGCAAGCGCATCGAAATCTGCATTTATGTGCGTGGTTATGACTTCCTCTGGATGTTGATTCCCGTTTTTCAACATATTTTTACCACTGTCCCCTATTCTTAGTGAAGATCTTAGCACAGGAGGGATATGTCCTTCCAGTACTAACGGGCTGGCTAATCACGCGCTGACGCCGAAGATGGTATTATGTGGTAGGATAAAAGCGCGCGGATCTTTCCGCGCAAGGTGGAAATTCGAGTGGGCGGTAGTCTAAATCCCCCTTAGTTTTTCCTCTGTTTCCTGCTTTTTCTTGCATTCTATGCAAAGGGTAGTAACAGGTCGAGCCTTGAGACGCTCCTCAGAGATTTCTTCACCGCACGACTCGCATATACCGAATGTGCCATTATCGAGCCTCTCCAAGGCCTCCTTAATCTTTACGATAAGCTTCCGCTCCCGGTCTCTGATTCTGAGCAGGAAGTTCCTGTCTGACTCAAGGGCTGCCCTGTCAGTTGGGTCTGGAAAATTGTCTGCCTGGTCAGTCATGCCGCTTACTGTTTTACTTGCTTCTTCCAGAAGGCGGTCAAGCCGCTCGTTCAAGAGTTTACGGAAATATTCCTTTTTCTTTTTGGTAAGCATGGTCTCTGAAAGCTACTCCTCTGTCCGCTATAAAATGGAAATTAGAATATTTATCATCATTCGTTCGGAATGTAAACATATTATCTTTTCATTTTTTTCCAGAATTCTTTGACTTTACTTTTTGCCTGGGAGATGTCCAAGTCCTGGGTCTTGGCAAAGGCCTGCAACAGCTCCCTTTGCTTTGGCGAGAGCCTCTTAGGGATCTTTACCTGTAGCTTAACGTAAAGGTCTCCCCTGCGCCGGCCCGTCATGCTGGGCATCCCTTTTCCAGGGAGCTTCAAGATCTCTTCAGGCTGCGACCCAGGTGGTATTTGCAGTTCAATCCCTTCCTCATCGTCCAGGCTCGGGATCACAATAGTATCGCCGAGGGCGGCCTGAACAAAGGAAATTGGGACCTGGCAAATAAGGTCATCGCCTTCCCGCTTGAAAAATGGGTGTTCCTCAACGTGGATCACCACGTATAAATCCCCCGGAGGGCCGCCATATTCCCCTGGCTCGCCCTCGCCTCTGAGCCGCAACTGTGATCCTGTGTCAACACCAGGCGGGATTTTAACATTTATCCTGCGTTCTATTCGGGTTTTTCCATTTCCCCCACACTCTGGACAAGGGTTTCTGATAATTTGACCTTCACCTCTGCAAGTGGGGCACGTGGAGCTGATCTGAAAAAAACCTTGGGAACGAATAACTTGCCCCCTACCTTGGCAAGTAGGGCAGAGTTCGGGCTGGGTGCCAGGCCTAAGACCCGTACCATTACAGGATTCACAAACGTCCAACCTGTGGAATACGATTTCCTCCTCCTTGCCGAAGAAGGCCTCTTCCAAGGTTATCTTGATATCATATCTCAGGCTATTCCCCTGCCTGGCCCTGGGGCGGCGTCTGCGTCCGGCACTGAAGCCGAAAAATTCCTCAAATATGTCACCAAAACTGGAAAAAATGTCTTCAAACCCGGTGAACCCGGTAAAACCACGCCCTTCAAGCCCCTCGTGACCAAACCGGTCATATATCTGCCTTTTTTCCGGGTCCCTCAGGACTTCGTAGGCCTCGGCTGCTTCCTTGAACCTTTCTTCGGCTTCCTTGTCACCAGGGTTCCGGTCAGGGTGGTATTTGAGCGCTAGTTTTCGGTAGGCCCGCTTGATTTCCTCTTCAGTGGCATTGCGCGAGACGCCCAGCACCTCGTAATAGTCTCTCTTGTACATGGCCTCTTACCTATTGAGCGCTGTTCTTCAGCCTATTCTTCCTCTTTCTCCTGGTCGCTGTCGGAATCCGAGGCCTTTACGGGCTCGGGCAGGGATTCAGGTTCGATATCTGTTTCACTTTGCTTCAATTGCTCGAGTTCGTCCTTTGAAACAGGATAGACCTTGCCGGCAGCAATTTCCCTGAGCGCAATTACTACGTCCTTGTTTTTGGCCTGAACGAGCGGCTCTGCCCCTTTCCTGAGTTGCCTGACCCTTTTTGCAGCTAAATGAATAAGGGCAAATCTGTTTTCCACATTTCTCAAACAATCCTCGACGGTTATTCGTGCCATGGCCTTCTCCTGTGAGCAAAATGGATTAATTTTTGACCCCCGGTTGGGGCTGCAAGATTGGGTTCGAAGCAGCGCTAGGGGGTGCTGTATTAAAACTCTAAATAAACTTTACTTTATAACACGGCATATGCTAGATGTAAAGCGGTTTCGCCAGAAGGCGTTGTCCTGCAACTCTCACGTGGTACTTGAGGAATCTCAATGCTTGCGAAAATCTTGAGCGGAGCCGTCATTGGTATTGATGCTTACATAGTTGAAGTGGAAGTTGACATATCCCAGGGGTTGCCCACCTTTTCCACCGTAGGCTTGCCCGAGGGAGCCGTCCGGGAAAGCAAGGATCGGGTAAAGGCAGCCATTAAAAACTCTGGTTATGAATTCCCTTCGGACCGCATAACGGTAAACCTTGCACCCGCGGACATAAAGAAAGAAGGCTCATCTTTTGATCTCCCAATGGCACTGGGGATTCTTGCTGCTTCTGGTTTACTTGAAAGGGCTTCCTACCAAGATTTCTTGTTCCTCGGAGAACTGTCTCTTGATGGCTTGTTAAGGCCTGTGAAAGGGGTCCTTCCCATTGCCATCGCGGCCAAGGAGCAGGGCATGAGCGGAATTTTCCTGCCGCGGGAGAACGCTCCAGAGGCTGCAGTGGTGGAAGGCATAAATATTTACCCGGTGTCTTTTCTTTCTGACCTGATCGAGATCTTGCACGGGCGAAGGCGGGCAGAACCATTTACAGTTGAGCCGGAGTCGCTTTTCCAAGACCACGAGATTCAAGAAGATTTCAGCGACGTCAAGGGACAGGAAAACGCTAAGAGGGCCTTGCAGATTTGTGCAGCCGGTGGTCACAATTTAATAATGGTCGGGCCTCCGGGCTCAGGCAAGACAATGTTGGCCAAGAGGTTTCATACCATACTGCCCCAGCTTACTTTTGAAGAGGCGCTGGAGACATCAAAGGTTTACAGTGTCATGGGCCTTATGCCAGAAGGCCACGGATTAATCACTCGAAGGCCTTTTCGCTCACCTCATCATACTATCTCTGACGCGGGGCTCATAGGGGGCGGCCAAAACCCCAGGCCTGGTGAGGTCAGCTTGGCCCACAACGGGGTGCTTTTCTTGGATGAACTTCCTGAATTCCGCAAGAACGTGCTGGAGGTTTTGCGACAACCCATGGAGGACGGCCAAGTAACCATCTCGCGCGCCAACTCTCGGGTAACTTATCCTGCCAATTTCATGCTCATAGCTGCCATGAACCCATGCCCATGTGGATTCTTGGGCGATGCCAAAAGGCAGTGCAGGTGCACTATCCTCCAGATTCAGAGATACAGGTCAAAAATCTCTGGCCCGTTGATGGATCGCATAGACATACACGTAGAAGTGCCCGCGGTGGCATATAAGGACTTGGCCGGTACGGCAGAGGGTATGGGATCTGCAGAGATGTTAGAAAAGGTTGTGATCGCCCGTCAGATTCAAGCAGAGCGGTTCAAGGGGACTTCGATACATACCAACGCTAGGATGACTACCAGGCAGATTCGGAAATTTTGCTGCCTTGACGGCGAGTCAGAAGCACTGCTGGAAAGGGCTATGGATAGGCTGGGGCTCAGTGCCAGGGCTCATTCCAGGATACTGAAAATAGCTAGAACGATCGCTGATTTGGAAGAGGTTACAGATATAAGGCCTGCCCATATCGCAGAGGCAATACAGTACCGGAGCCTTGATAGGAAGTTGACCATATAGGAGATGTGTGTAGTGACGAGGCAGGAGGCGGAGCTCAGTGCTCAGTGGAAAAACGCCAGGTAGGCCTCCCAGTATACTACCAAAGCGAGAACGCAGCCATAGAACGCGAGAAGCAGGTTGGCCGGCAGCCTTACCTTTTTCTTGCCAAAGATGTTTTCACTGGCGAGTATAAGAAAGATGGTGGCAGTAGTAAGGAAATATTTGACTGCGAAAAATACAAGGTGGCTGTGCCCCAGGTAATAGGAGAGCACGGGATTTAATTCCGTGGCACCGTTTTGAACAAGATGGATGGTGAAGAAGGAGTCCAATAGTGTAAGGACTATGATTGAAAACACTGCTGCAAGCCTGCCCATGCTGTATTGCGTCTTCCCATCGGCCATCTAGTTCTCTCCCGGACTCCTTTTTGACGAGGCTATTGCCCGGCAGATAATAAGGCAAAAACAGTACCAGAGAGCAGAAAAAATAAAGTCTGTGAATTCACTTGGTTATATTCCTTTCACCCTTGGGCATGTTATATAATAGAAACAATTTACACAATAGCAGAAGAATGTTTTTCACACTAGTGGCAATTTTTTCTATACTCAACCTTGAAGGGTAGGAATTGAAGGAGGCCTTGATTTGCCTAGTAATAGGGTATAAATTGATATGTTGGGTGCATGGGAATTTTACCAGCTTGACGCGGGGGAAATAGGGTGAAAAGGGTCTTTAAGTGGCTCATAATCTTTTTCATTGTTGTGGGAGTGGTGCTTTGTATCAGTGGCGCAGCGCTGTGGTACCTGTGGTCCAGCAACCTGCCTTACATAGGGACCCTTAAGGACTATAACCCGCCCATTATATCGACCATATACAGCAGTGACGGTGAAATAATCGGCAGGTTTTGGGAAGAAAAACGC
>Ga0164318_10007997_pt1 | contig 10257 bp, 10 predicted proteins | sample GuaBasSedimGuay9_FD_113734 | JGI IMG/M metagenome (GOLD analysis project Ga0164318, IMG submission 113734) | Subseafloor sediment microbial communities from Guaymas Basin, Gulf of California, Mexico - Guay9, Core 4571-4, 0-3 cm | ecosystem: Environmental > Aquatic > Marine > Hydrothermal vents...
CTAATCACCTCCTGTTTTTAAAATAGTTCAAATATGCCACTATGTCAACTTTGTGCCGGAGGGAAGGTTCAATTTCTATCTATTTAGAAGAGAGATGATTTATAAACTGCTCACCAATTTTATGCTTATTACGAATTAAATTGTATAAAAATAATTCTTTTTCACAAAAATAGAAGAATATCTTGGTGGGGATGGAGGGATTCGAACCCTCACGGGCGTTAGCCCAGCGGTTTTTGAGACCGCCCTGTCTTCCTGTTCCAGCACATCCCCATAATTTATTCCGTTACTCCGGCACTTTAAGTATTTTAACAAAAAAATTCATATTTTCAATTCTTTCGTTCTTGACAAAACAAAAAGATGATTTTAATATAAACCATCTCTTAAAGGCTAAGCTTGTAAAGGAGGCGAGATGCAAACTACAGTTTACTTCCGGGAGGAAGACGTATATCTATTGAGATTATTACAAAAAGAGGCAAAAAGACGACGAACCTCTGTATCCTCCTTAATCGTAGCGATCTTAGAACAGCACTTCGAAAAAGGCAAAGATCTTGGAGAGATTCTGATAGACTTCGGGGTTCTCACTCCTGCTAAATTAGACCAACTAAGGGAAGAGGCACAAAAGAGAAGCGTTTCAGTGGAAGATGTGTTAAAAGAGCAGATACCCGAGGAGATTATAGAACAGGCTAAACTGGTTCTTTCAAGAGTAGGACAAACGGATTAACAACAAGAAGGAGAGGGCGTGATTTTCATACTGCGCCCTCTTTATTTTTTATTGCATTCTGGATTTGAGCATTTTACCTGTCCTCTTTTTGTTTTCAAAAGTGGCCAGCCGCATTTTGGACATATTTCTCCTGTTGGTTTGTCCCAAACAGCAAAATCACATTCAGGATATTTGTTGCAGGCATAAAAAATCTTTCCTTTTTTGGTTCTTTTTTCAACAATTTCACCTTTTTTGCATTTTGGGCATTGTATTTTCAGGCGATTTTCTTCTAAAGGAGCGGTGTATTTGCATTTGGGAAAATTAGAACAGGCATAGAATCGCCCAAATTTTCCTAGCTTTATAATCACTGGCGCCTCACACAAGGGGCAAGTTTTATCTGTTTTCTCTTCGGCAATTTCTTTTTTGGAAAGCTCCTCCTCTTTTTTCTTTAAATTTTCCTCAAAGGGTTCATAAAATTCCCTGACAACCTCTGTCCATTGTTTTTTGCCTTTTGCAATTTCATCGAGCTCTTCTTCCATTTTGGCGGTAAATTGAATATCAACAATCTCAGGAAAATGTTTTACCAGAAGGTCATTTACTACAATTCCAATTTCAGTTGGTCTAAATCTTTTTTGCTCATCTTTTTCAACATAATTTCTTTCCTGAATGGTTGAAATAATCGGAGCATAAGTTGAGGGCCGGCCGATACCATATTTCTCAAGTGTTTTGATTAAAGTTGCCTCAGTATAACGAGGAGGCGGTTGGGTGAAATGTTGTTTTGGTAAAAGTTTTTCCAATTTTAATTGCTCTTCTCTTTCTAATTCTGGAAGAGTTTTCTCCTCAAATTTCATTGGCCAGATTTTTAAAAAGCCGTCAAATTTTAAAGTTTGTCCTGAAGCCAAAAACGTATATTTTGGTTCTTGATTCTTGGCTCTTTTTTGATTCTTGGCATTTGATTCTTGGCTTTTCCATCTTGGTTTTGCTTCAATCTCAACAATAGTTGAATCGAAGACTGCTTCTTTCATCTGGGTTGCCAAAAACCTTCTCCAAATCAGATCATAAAGTCTAAGCTGATCTTTCTCTAATTTTTTCTCTAAGTCTTCAGGCGTATTTTGGACATATGTTGGCCTAATTGCCTCATGAGCCTCTTGAGCAACTTTTGATTTGGTTTTAAATGTTCTAAATTTCCAATATTCCTTTCCAAGATTTGCCTCAATAAATTTTCTTGCAGAAGATAGAGCTAATTTTGAAAGGTTAAGAGAATCCGTTCGATGATAAGTAATAAACCCTTTTTCATACAAATTTTGGGCTAAAATCATTGTTTTCTTGGCAGAAAACCTAAATCTCTGCCAGGCTTCCTGTTGAAGAGTGCTTGTGATAAAAGGAGGAGGTGGATTTTTCTTTGCCTCTTTTCTTTCAATATTTTTAACTATAAACTCCGCACCCTTAAGCTCATTTACAATTTTCTCCGCCTCCTCTTTCGATCTAATTCCTAATTTTGGTATTGTTTTTCCATCTTTCTTTATAAGTAGAGCAAAAAAATTAGCTTTAACTTTTGAGTTGTAGTTTTGCGCTTTGCGCTTTGCGCTTTGCGCTTTGCAAAGCAACGCTTGGATTGTCCAATATTCTTGCGGCACAAATCTCTTAATTTCTTTTTCCCTTTCAACTATCAGGCGTACTGCCACAGACTGAACCCTTCCTGCAGACAAGCCCCTTGCAACCTTTCTCCACAAAAACGGAGAGAGCATATAACCGACAATTCTGTCTAAGACCCTCCTTCCAAATTGAGAATAAACTAAATTCTTATCAATTTTCCTTGGATTCTTTAAAGCTTCTTCAATTGCGTTTTTTGTAATTTCATGGAAGACAATTCTTTGGTAGTCTTTTAAACCTAAAACTTCTTTTAAATGATAGGCTATCGCCTCTCCTTCTCTATCTTCATCGGTTGCCAGAATTATATTTTCTGCTTTTTTTGCCTCTTTTTTTAGGAAACTTACAACCTTTCTTGATTTTGGAAGAATGATAAATTTGGGCTTGAAATTGTTTTTAATATCAACCCCAAAACTTTTCTCGGGAAGATCTCTTATATGCCCAAAAGAAGAGCGTACCAAAAACTCTTTTGGCAAAAACCTCCCAATAGTGTTTGCTTTGGTTGGGGATTCAACTATAACAAGATTTTTTTTCATGATATTGCTGTGAATATATTTCCTCCTAAATTTTTAATTTTGCCCTCTAACTCCATCTTAGAAATAGTTTGCAATACTTTTGAAGCTTCAAGTTTACTCAATTGAATAATTTCATCAATATGAAGAGTTTTGTCAAGAAGAAGTTGAAAAATTAATTTTTCTTCGGCTGTGCCTTCAATTGCCCCCCTTTTTTGTTTAAAAGAAATTCCAAAAAATTGTAGAATTTCTTTTGGCGAACTTACAAGATTTGCCCCTTTTTTGATAAGAAGATGGCAGCCTTTTGATGTTTCGTTATAAATTGAGCCGGGAATAGCAAAAACAGGTTTTTTCTGTGAAAATGCCCAATCTGCTGTGATTAAGGCTCCTGATTTTTCTCTTGCTTCAATTACCAGAACCCCTTTTGATAAACCAGAAATAATTCTGTTTCTTTCTGGAAAATGAAAGTAATTTGGAGGAGTTGAAGGAGAGTACTCTGAAACCAATGCACCTTGTTTTTGAATTATTTCTTTTGCAAGTTTTAGATTTTCTTTTGGGTAAATTTTATCCAAGCCTGAACCCAAAACGGCTATAGTTTTACCTCCGTAATCTAAGCAAGTTTTATGGGCTAAAGCGTCAATTCCTTTTGCCAAACCACTTACAATTACAAAGCCCGCCTCGGTTAAAGTTTTGACAAAATCAATAACCACTTTTTTGCCATAATCTGAGGGAGTTCTTGTACCAACAACGGCAAATAAAAAATTATTTTTAAAATCTAAATTGCCAATAAAGTATAAAATCTTTGGTGGCGATTTTATCTTCTTTAAACTTTCCGGAAAAAGAGGATCATTAGGGGCTAAAGTTTGAATTTGGTTTGACAAGTTATTCATTTTTATTTGAGGATTATAAACGCTCCTTTTTGTTAAACTCACTCATTGCTTTTTCAACCCCGTCTTTTAAAAGAACCTCAACTGCTCTTGCTCCAACTTTAAAAACATTTTTTAAAACTTCTATTTCTTTTTTAGAAAACTTTTCTAAAACAAATTTTTCTAATTTTTCATTTTTAATTTTTAATTTTTCACTTTCTGATAAGGGCGCTATTCCAATTCTAAACCGAACAAAATCTTTACTGCCTAAACTCTCTATAACCGACTCAACCCCCTTATGTCCGCCAGAACTTTTACCTTTTGAGATTTTTATTCTTCCAATTTCAATATCTATATCATCGTGAACAATCCAGATATTTTCTTTCGGAATCTTATAATGCCTTGCAATCTTTAAAACTGCTCTGCCAGATGAGTTCATAAAAGTTAGAGGTTTTACCAAAAGAACAGTTTTTTGAAACAGTTTTCCTTTTGAGAATTTTACCTCAAGTAGCTTAGATATTTTCCATGGGCCAAACCGTCCAAGTTTTTTTAGATGGTCAATAAACAAAAATCCAACATTATGTCTTGTTAAGATAAACCTTCTTTTAGGATTGCCCAACCCTACAATTAGAATCATATTTTTTTAATATAATATACAGACCTTGAAAATTCAAAGCATTTGCGTATATAATTTAAAATATGAATAAAGCTTTATCATTTTTCTGGGAAATAGTCAAAATTTTTCTCATTGCTTTACTGATAGTAATACCCATCAGAGAATTTGTTTTTCAACCTTTTTTTGTAAGAGGACAAAGCATGGAACCCAATTTCCATGATTTAGACTATTTGATTATTGATGAAATCAGTTATCGGTTTCATGAACCTCAGAGAGGCGATGTAATAGTTTTTAGAAATCCCAACAATTTAAATCAAAGGTTTATAAAAAGAGTGATCGGCCTTCCAAATGAAACAGTCATAATTAAAAACGGACAAGTGATTATACAAAAAAAAGGCCACTCTTTTGTATTAGAAGAGCCTTACTTGCCAGAGGGAACAAAAACACCTGGCAATTTAGAAATTCACTTAAAAAACAACGAATATTTTGTTTTAGGAGATAACCGCGCCTCTTCGTTAGATTCCAGATTTTTTGGACCAGTTTCTAACAATTTAATTATCGGAAAAGTTGCTTTTAGGATTTGGCCGTTATCCGTTTTTGCAGATAAACCTTCTTATTATCCCAATTAATTTTTATGAAAAAACCTAGGTTAAAATTTCAAACGCCCACCGGAATGAAAGATATTTTACCTGAAGAAGAAGCTTATTATGAAAAAGTGTATTCGATTGCTGATCAATATGCCGATTTTTATGGTTTTAAGAAAATAGAGACACCTATTTTGGAAAACTACGAATTGTTTGTAAAATCTACAGGCCCAACTACGGATATTGTAGAAAAACAGATGTATCTTTTGAAAACAAGAGGAGGAGAATATTTAGCTTTAAGGCCTGAATTTACGCCATCGTTAGCCCGTGCTTATTTTGAAAATGGAATGGTCGCTTGGCCCCATCCAGTTAAATTGTACACACGAGGCCCCTTGTTTAGATATGAACGCCCGCAGGCAGGACGGTATCGTCAATTCCACCAAATAAATTTCGAAGTGTTTGGTTCTAAAAAACCAATAGTTGATGTAGAGATCATATGGCTTTTTGTTAAAATTCTTGAAGCTTTAGATATTAAAGACATAATAGTAGAGATAAACAGCATTGGAGATTCTCAATGCAGACCTTATTATAAAAAAGTTTTGACAAGATATTTAAAACGTAATGAAACTTCTCTTTGTGCAACCTGCAGAAAAAGATTAAAAAGAAATCCTCTAAGAGTTTTAGACTGTAAAGAAGTTCGGTGTCAAAAAATTGTAAAACAAGGTCCTCAGATTGTAGATTATTTATGTGAAGAATGCCATGATCATTTTGAAAAAGTTTTGGAATATTTGGAAGCTTTGGGAATTCCTTACATTTTAAATCCTTATTTGGTGAGAGGGTTAGATTATTATACAAAGACAGTATTTGAGATAATCCCACAAAAAGATCAAGAGATAAGACAAAATGCAATAATTGGCGGTGGGAGATATGATGACCTTTTAAAACTTATAGGAAAACAAAATATCCCAGCTTGTGGAGGAGCAGGAGGAGTGGAAAGAATTATTGAGCTTTTAAAAGAGAACAATATTTCTCTTGAGAAAAAAGAATCCGTTCCGGAAATTTTCATTGCTCAACTTGGTGATGAGGCTAAAATTGAGAGTTTAAAACTTATAGAAGAGTTCCAAAAAGCCAAAATTCCTGTTGCCTTTCAGCTTTCTAGAGATTCATTGACTAATCAATTAAAAATTGCTAATAGAAAGAAGGTAAAATATGTAATTATTATTGGTAAAGAGGAGGTTTTAAAAAGGGCCCCAATTTTGCGCAACATGGAAACAGGAGATCAAAAAAGCATTCCGAGAAATAGATTAATAAAGGAGGTTAAAAATGCTTTAAAGAAAGAAAAGCAAAAAAAGTCAAAATAAAAATAATATAATACCAAAATATGGTTGCAGCAAGAAAAACAAAACCAGGCATGGTAATTGAGAAAAAAGATGGGGAAGATTCAAGGCAAGTAGTAAACCGCTTTTTAAGACATTTAAAACAAAGCGGTATTTTAACTCAAGCAAGAGAATCTATGTATAGAAAGAGACCATTGAGCAGAAAATTAAAAATAAGAAGTGCTTTAAGAAGAGAAGAGCTTAAAAAGTATTATCAAAAACTAGAAAAACTAGGAAAGATTTAAAAGCCTTATTAAAATCTCCTTATTTGAAAAGGAGTTTTTTATTTGCTCAAGTTTTTAAGTTTTGGTAGGATAAAGTAAAGCATGTTAGAGATAAATAATCTCACCACTCACCAAATAGATGAGAAGTTTCTAAATGAGATTGCAAAAAAGGTTTTAGAAGAAGAAAAAAAAGACGGAGTGATCTCTTTGGTATTTGTAGGACCAGGGAGGATGAGAAAAATGAATTATAAATACAGGAAGAAAAACAGAGTAACAGATGTTCTTTCATTTCCGGAACCTCAAAGAAAGGATTTCATTATTCCGCCGGAGGCGCAAAAACAACTAGGAGAGATTTTTATCTGTCTAAGAGAAGTTAAAAAAAAGGCCAAAAGAGAGCAATCAGAGTTTAAAAAAGAATTAGCAAGAACTTTCATTCATGGACTTTTACATCTTTTGGGATACGACCACCAAAAACCAAAGGATGCAGAGATTATGTTGCAAAAAGAAAACAAATATTTAGATTATTTTTTCTAAAAACATGACAAGAGGAAATTATGTTGGGGCAATAGATGTTGGGTCCGATACAATAAAAGGAATGATAGCACAAAAACAGAATGGGGCCCAGGAAATAGAAGTTTTAAGCTTTAAAACAGTGCCCTCATTTGGTGTAAGGAAAGGAATGGTTGTAGATGCTAACAAAGTCTCCCAGAAAATCATAGAGTTGAAGAAATTGCTTGAGCAGGAATCCCAAAGAAAAATAAAAGAAATATTTGTTAACATTGGAGGATATCACATTTTTGTTAAAAATACTCATGGGGCAGTAGCAATTTCAAGAGCAGATCAAAAAGTTTCCCAAGAAGACATAGAAAGAGTAATAGAAAACTCACGTTCAATTACTTTACCTTTCAATAAAGAAGTCTTAGAAGTTATACCAAAAGAATTTATTATTGATGGAGAGAAGGGAATTAAAGACCCTCTTAATTTAAAAGGAATAAAGCTTGAGGTAGAATCTTTGGCAATATGTGCTTTTTCGCCCTATGTTAAAAATCTTATAGATGCAGTTTTAAAAGCAGACTTAGAAATTGCCGAGATAATTCCTTCTCCTTTGGCAGCGTCTTTAGCGATTTTAACTCCTCAACAAAAAGAGCTGGGAGTAGCCTTGGTAGATATTGGAGCAGGCAGTACCTCGATTGCTGTGTTTGAAGAAGGGTCTTTGCTGCACCTTGCAATTTTGCCTGTTGGCTCCTCTCATATTTCAAATGATATTGCGATTGCTCTTCAAACAGAAATAGAAATCGCCGAGAAAATTAAATTAAAGTTCGGTGAATATATTTTTAAAAAATCAAGAAAAAAAGAAAAAATAGAAATAGGACCAAATAAAACATTTGTTTTTCCACTCAATAAAATGGCAAAGGCAGGAAGAGCGCGTATTTCAGAGATTTTTGCACTGATTAAAAAAGAACTCAAGAAAATTTCTAAGGCGGATTCTTTACCCGCGGGTATAGTGTTGGTTGGAGGTGGAGCAAATTTACCTGGAATTGTTGATTTTGCAAAAAAGGAATTAGCATTACCTGTTAAAAAAGCATCTCCCAAAGGTTTTATAAACCTTAAGACCGATCCCTCTCTTGCTGTTTTATGTGGTTTAGTGCTTAAAGGGTTTGCGGAGGAGTTTCAATCAGAAAGAGGTCAATTTCTTCAGAGATTGAAAAAGATTTTTAGAATATTTTTGCCATGAAAAACTGCATTAAAATAAAAGTCATTGGAATTGGCGGAGCAGGAGGCAATATTCTCACAAGAATACCAAGACCTTATCCTAAGTCTGTTGAGTTGATCGCTATTAATTCTGATCTTCAGGATTTGAGAACAACTAAGGCAGATAAGAAGATTCAAATAGGCAGAAAGAAAACATTAGGATTGGGCACGGGTATGAATCCAAAAGTTGGTAGAGAGGCGGCAGAGGAATCAAAAGAAGAGGTAAAAAATATTATTTCAGGTGGAGATATTGTTTTTGTTATTTGCGGTTTGGGGGGAGGAACGGGGTCCGGCGCCTCTCCTGTGGTAGCAAGAATAGCAAAAGAGACAGGTGCTTTAACTATCGGTATAGTAACTTTTCCTTTTTATTTTGAAGGCGCCCAAAGAAAAAAGATTGCCCATCAGGCTTTGTCAGTATTAGAGAAAGATTTAGACACGCTTATTGCGGTTTTTAATGACAAAGTTTTAGATAAAATTCAAAACTCCACTAACATTGATTTTGCCTTCCGTTTGATAGATGAAACAATTTACAATATTATTTTTGACATTTTAAACCTTATAATAACCCCTGGCTTAATCAATATAGATTTAGCAGATTTAAGCTCAATTATGAAAAATGCTGGTAGAGCTTTTTTTGGTATCGGCAAGGGCCAAGGGGAGAGGAAGATAGAACAAGCAACCAAAGAGGCACTTGCTTCTCCATTTTTGGGAACCTCTATGGATGGGGCTAAAGGAGTTTTATTTAATATTGCCGGAGGGAAAAATCTTACTTTATTTGATGTACAGAAGACAGCTAATATTATAAATCAAAAAAGTTCTCCACAGGCAAAAATTATCTTTGGCGCTTTTCAAAACAACAAACAATTTCGACCGGATGAGGTACGGATTACACTTATTGCTACAGGTATTTAAAAAGTTTTCCACAATTTGACTGATTTTTTGATTGACAAGTATAATAAGAAAATATACTTTTTTAACTTTTTACTGGTATGGCTAAAATTGCTCAAGTAAAAAAGAGAAATGGTGAAATTGTCCCTTTTGATGAATCAAAAATCAGGGACGCTATTTTTAAAGCCTTAACAGCCTCAGGAGAAGGTGATGGTAAATTAGCAGAGAAGCTTGCTAAAAAAGTTGTTGATTTGCTCCAAAGAAGATTTAAAGAAGGAGAAATTCCTCATGTAGAACAAATTCAAGATATAGTGGAGGAGGTTTTAATTTTAGAGAATTTGGTGAAAGCAGCCAAAGCTTATATTTTATACCGGGAGCAGAGAAGACGTATTAGAGAAGCAGTGGCAGTGTCTGAGGAGGCAGTTGAGAGAGTAGATCAATATCTTGGTAATTTAGATTGGGAGGTACAGGAGAATGCAAATATGGCTTTTTCTTTGCAGGGTTTAAATCATTATGTGACTTCTTATGTCATTAAAAAATATTGGCTAAATAAAATTTATCCAAAAGAAATAAGAGAGGCAAATCAATCTGGAGATTTTCATATTCATAATTTAGATACTTTAGGAGCTTATTGTGTTGGCTGGGATCTTTACGATCTTTTACTTAAAGGGTTTGGAGGGGTCAAAACCAAAATTGAATCAAGGCCTCCAAAACATTTTAGAGTTGCTTTAGGCCAAGTTGTGAATTTTATGTATACATTACAGGGAGAGGCTGCGGGCGCAATTGCTTTTTCAAATTTTGATACACTCCTTGCCCCATTTATTCGATATGACAATTTAAATTATAAACAGGTAAAACAAGCTTTTCAGGAGTTTCTCTTTAATATGGCTGTGCCAACAAGAGTTGGTTTTCAAAGTCCTTTTACAAACATTACTTTAGATTTAAGACCCTCTCCTGTATTTGCAAAACAGCCGGTAATTATTGCAGGAAAACCGCAAAAAGAAACTTATCAGGAGTTTGAGGAGGAGATGAAAATTTTCAATAAAGCCTTGTATGAGGTGTATTTAGAGGGCGATAAAAATGGAAGAC
>Ga0164318_10007998_pt1 | contig 10256 bp, 9 predicted proteins | sample GuaBasSedimGuay9_FD_113734 | JGI IMG/M metagenome (GOLD analysis project Ga0164318, IMG submission 113734) | Subseafloor sediment microbial communities from Guaymas Basin, Gulf of California, Mexico - Guay9, Core 4571-4, 0-3 cm | ecosystem: Environmental > Aquatic > Marine > Hydrothermal vents >...
CTTGAACAGGCCAAGGCATATTTTGATGATTATGGGGTTAAATGTGAAACACATTTACTGGTTCGGGGGTTTGAGGCAGGGGAAGACCTTGTGACCTTTGCTAAAGAAAAGAAAGTTGATGAAATTATCATTGGTGTCCGGAGCCGGTCAAAAGTTGGAAAGTTGATTTTTGGATCTACGGCTCAGGTGGTTATCCTTGATGCTCATTGCCCTGTTTTGACCGTAAAATAACAAGGAGGTTGATATGAAATTAAGATATTTTTCACACTCTGGCTTTTTAATTACGCTTGATAATGGTATCAGGCTTTTAATCGACCCTTTTCTGGATGGGAATCCCACTTCTCCTGCTGCTGCAGCTGATGTCGAGGCAGATTATATCCTGCTCACCCATGGTCATGGTGATCATTTCGGGGATACCCTGAACATTGCAAAAAGATGTGATGCCTTGTGTATTTGTGAAAACGAACTGGCCAATTATATCGCATCAAAGGGGGGTAAAGCCCATAATATGCATATCGGGGGTTCTTTTTCATTTGATTTTGGGAAAATAAAATTGACCCAGGCTTTGCACAGTTCTGTTACACCGGATAATGAGTGTGTGGGCGCAGCCACAGGTATGATACTCTTTATTCAGGATAAAATTATCTATCACATGGGAGATACCGGCCTGTTTCTGGATTTAAAACTCATCGGTGAATTATACCCCATTGATTATCTGCTGGCTCCCATTGGAGATAATTTTACCATGGGAATTGACGATGCAGTTAAAGCATGCTCCTTTGTTAAACCCAAGTGTGCAATTCCCATACACTATAATACTTTTGATATTATTAAATCTGATCCGTTTGAGTTTAAAAAAAAGGTTGAAGACCTTGGGATAAACTGCCAGGTTCTTGAATTCGGGCAACAGATAAACCTATAAGGAAAATAAAAAAAGTCTTTTCAAAATGGAATTGATTAAATGTTTTAAGGCGCTTTCTGATAAAACCCGTCTTAGGCTGCTGATTGTATTGCAGCAATATGAACTCAATGTAAATGAAATTGTTCTGGTTGTGGATATGATACAGTCGGGTGTTTCAAGACATTTGAAAATTCTTTTGGAATCCAGACTTTTAACTTCCCGAAAAGATGGAAGCTTTATCTACTATTCTGCTGCTAAAAACAGCGTCGTGCAAACTATTATCTCTCTGGTTGATCAAAGTGATGAAAAAGAAGAGATTTCCCAAAAGGATTTAGAAAAATCCCGGGAGATGATCAAAATTCGTCAAAATAGAACAAAGCGTTTCTTTAAAACTGTTGCTCCCCAATGGGATCGATTGAAAAAAGAAGTGTTGGGTGAGTTTGACTTAAATTCCATGATTAAAAAAAAAGTATCTTTTCAGGGGAATATTTCAGACTTAGGCTGTGGAACTGGAGAGCTGATTGAAAAATTGTCCACAAAAGCATCGCATAAACTGATTGGTATTGACAGTTCTCCTGAAATGCTGGAGCAGGCAAGGCTAAGATTTTCAGGAACGGGAAATGCAGAGTTAAGACTGGGTGAACTTGAACACCTTCCCATGAAAAACAAAGAAATTGATACGGCAATAATGAACATGGTGCTGCACCATATTTCACAACCTGAGCTGCCTATTGCTGAAGCTTACAGGGTGCTTAAGCCGGGTGGTTTGTTTATCCTGTCAGATTTTGAAAAACATGATCAGGAAAAAATAAAACAGATCATTGGTGGATCATGGCTCGGGTTTGAAAAAGAAAAAATAAAGAGTTGGCTGACAGACAGTGGCTTTTATTCCATTGAGATTGATTCTTATAGGGTCAATCAGGGGTTAACCATTAATGTGTTCACAGCCCAAAAACCATAACGATCAGGAGAAAATATGATACTTCCGGTAATTCTTGCAGGTGGATCAGGAACCAGACTCTGGCCTTTATCAAGGCAGCTTTACCCCAAACAGCTCATTGACATCTATAATGAAAACACCATGCTGCAAAATACTCTATTAAGGCTTGAAGGAATTAAAGGGCTTGGTTCGCCTATTGTTGTCTGCAATGAAGAACATCGGTTTATGACAGCTGAACAATTGAGAAAGATTGGAATTGATCCCCATGCCATTATTCTGGAACCTGTGGGCAGAAATACAGCCCCTGCCATTGCTCTTGCTGCATTAAAGGCAATCGAGAACAAAGAAGACCCCCTGCTTCTGGTATTACCGGCGGATCACGTGATTGAAAATATCAATGATTTTCATGCTGCTGTAAAGGCGGGCCTTAAATATGCTGAAAAAGGTAATTTAATCACATTCGGTATTATTCCAAGATCGCCTGAAACCGGATATGGATATATAAAAAAGGGAGAATTGCTGGAAAAGGACACAGGTGCTTCTAAAATAGAGAGGTTTGTCGAAAAGCCAGACCTTTTGGTCGCACAAAAATATACCGAATCCGGGTCATACTGCTGGAATTCAGGGATGTTCATGTTTAAAGCATCAGCAATTTTAAAGCAGCTTGAAAGTCATGCACCTGATATTATGAATTCTTGTAAACAAGTGATAAAAACAGGTACTCAGGATCTTGATTTTTTCAGGTTGAGTCTTGAAGGATTTAAAGATATTTCTTCTGATTCAATTGATTATGCCGTAATGGAAAAAACATCAAAAGGGATTATGATTCCTTTTGATGCGGGGTGGAATGATTTAGGATCATTTGATGCCCTGTGGCAGACAGGCCAAAAGGATGAAAGCCTGAATGTTTTAAAAGGGGATGTCTTGACCCATGATGTTAAAGAATCCTATATCAGTTCTGAAAGCAGCCTGATTGCAGCAGTTGGTATAGAAAAATTTGTAATTGTTGAAACAAAGGATGCTATTCTGGTTTCCCCCAGGGACCGGGTCCAGGATGTTAAAAAAATTGTTAAGCAACTAAAGGATTTAAACAGAGATGAAGCCATCACCCATCGTAAAGTTTACAGACCCTGGGGCAGTTATGAAACCATGGATATTGAAAAAAGGTTCCAGGTGAAAAGAATTACGGTTAAACCGGGAGCCAAGCTTTCATTACAAAAGCATTTTCACCGAGCAGAGCACTGGACGGTAGTATCGGGTGCAGCCATCGTGACCAGGGGAGAAGAGCAGATACTGCTCAAAGAAGATGAATCCACCTATATTCCTTTAGGAACCCTGCACCGGTTAGAAAATCCCGGGAAAATTGCTTTAGAACTCATTGAAGTTCAGACGGGTTCATATCTGGGTGAGGATGATATTGTCAGATTTGATGATGTTTATGGGAGAGAAGAGGATTAATAAGAAAAACTTAAAGATAATCACCCCGGTTGAATTTTATCTGTTCAACCTGGGCCGTGGTCAACAATTGGGTAAGAATATTTTTTAAATCATGGCTGAAATCAGGATTTTCTTTAGCTTCCCGGTCCAGAGCCTTTGTCTGGTCTATTATCTGCTCAAGGAGGCCATGGGCCTGCTTCAAGGTTTTGTCCGGGTCCTGAAGCAAGGCGGCATATGTATCAAGCAAATCCAATGAGGTTTCCAGCTTTTGAGTAAATTGAGTTTGGTTCAGTTCAAGGGTTAATCGTTGTGCTGCAAAGGACGCTTTAATTTCTCCAAGCGATGTGTTTTCCTTAAATCCTGTATCGTTACTGCTTTTGTTGATTTGATTTGTTAAAATATCATTAAAAGAAGTGTCACCTTGTTGAGATGATTTTTTTTGTTTAATATCCGGTTCAACAGAGGATATTTTATTTATATTTGTTATTTTAGGGTTAATTTCATTCATAAAACCTCTATCGTGACAAAAAGTATTGCAAATCCAACAAAAATATTTCAAACTACTTTTTTTTAACAAATATACGGTTAGTATAATTGCAATGTCAAGAATAATTACGGAGCGGGTTTATGGCTGATGATATCTCTCAAAGCATGAAAGGTAAATTTTTACTGGCTATACCCGGGCTTCCTGACCCCAATTTTGCCCAGACCGTGACCTGCATGTGTGAACATAATGAATCCGGTGCCCTGGGATTCATTATCAATAAAGTACATCCGCTTCTGACAGGAAGGGAATTGTTTGAGGATTTAAAGATCGACTGTGATAAAAGTGTCGATAAACTGGAGATATACCTTGGTGGCCCGGTTCAGCCCAGCGGGGTGTTTGTTCTTCACGGCCCTCCCTTTGACTGGAATGAAAGTTTAAAAGTTACCGATTGGCTGGCTTTGAGTAATTCAAGAGATATTCTTGAGGCTGTTGCGCTTCAAAAAGGCCCTGAATCCTTTAAAATTATACTGGGATGTGCCGGATGGGGACCCATGCAGCTGGATAATGAATTGAGTGATTCAGCCTGGCTCACCAGTCCGATTTCTCAAGAAATTCTTTTTTCCACTGGCACAGAATTAAAATATGAAAAAGCCATGATGATGATATAGTAATTTTTTGCCCGGCCAAAATGATGACAAACAAAACAACGCCATTCAATAAAATTGAAAAAATAATCAATGATACCTTAACCATTTTCAAGCTGGCCCAGGAAGTTCCGAAAATGAGCGACAGCTCATTTAATGAGTCTCAAAAAATCTGTCATAACATACCGGTGTGTATCCGTGAAGGTCGTTTGAAGATTGCGGTTGTCGGGGTCATTAAGTCAGGAAAAAGTACGCTGGTTAATTCTCTGGTCGGAAAGGAACTGGTGAAAAGAGGGGCGGGTGTTATGACCTCGATCACCACAAGAATTCAGAAAGGCACAAAGAATCAGGCTAATCTTTATTTTAAATCATGGGATGACATTAATTTTCAATTAAAAAATGCCTTGTTGCTTTTTCCCGATGATGGTTCATCAAAGGTTAATCATAATTTTGATATCAGACGAAAAAAAGACAGGAAATATTTAAAAAATGTATACCAGACGCTGAGTCAAGATTTCCCGGTTACAAAAGACGGCATACACCCTGAAACCCTATTGATCAGGCATGCGCTACACGGCTTTAATACCTGTAAGGATCTTGTCCAGGCTGATAGAGCCACTCTTAGTTTTGCATCAAAAGAGTTTGACAGACACAAGGCGTTTACATCTGATCCGAATATGGCTTTCTATATCAAAGATGTTTGTCTTGATGTATATGGCAAAGTGATTGATCCCAATATTGAAATTGCCGATTGCCAGGGTACGGATTCAACTGATCCGGCCTCGCTTTCTCAAGTTTTAACCTATCTTGAATCTTCAAATTTGATTGTCTATTGTATCAGTTCCCGAACCGGAGTACGACAGTCGGATATTACATTTTTAAAGCAGATTAAAAATTTAGGGCTGCTTGATAATATCCTTTTTGTTAATAATTGTGACTTAACCGAGCATGAAAATTTTGATGACTTGATTAAAGTTGAAACCAGTATTCGAGATAATCTTGAATTTTTAGAGATACAGCCTCAAATTTTTTCTTTTTCTTCGCTTTATAATCTTTTTGTAAAACTTGAATCAAAATTAAGAAAAAAAGATTTCAGCCGGCTTAAACTCTGGCAGGAAGAAAAGAAAATGGTTGAATACTGTAATATGAAAACAGATGAATTTAATAGCCTTTTTAAGCAGGTGATTAATAAAAAACGGCATGAATTTTTGGTTTCAAATCATTTAAAGCGGCTTTTAGTTATGATCACTCAATTGGATCGACGGGCAAATGTTTTTCTTGATTTGCTTTCTTCTGACAAATTAAAAGAAGAAAAGGCCTTCAGGAACTTGAGGCACCTGCATCAAAATGCGTCCCGGTTAGAATCCATTGTGGCAAATTCTATACAGGGCGCTGTCAGCGGTTTAAAAGATGAGATAGAATCAAATATCAAAGCTACTTTTGTTCAGGACGAGAAGGCTATCTTGAAAAAAGCCCAAAAGTATATCGGGACTATGAACCTTGATGTTGAACAATACAGGTCTGTGGCAAAAGAATCAGGGTTTAATCAGATTTTATATCTATTGTTTCAGGCGTTTAAACGTAAGCTGGATTTATATATTCTTGAGGCAGTTAACCCCGAATTAAAAAGATTCGTTGAGGTCCAGGAAGAAAGAATCATATCATATTTTCAGTCTTTATTTGATTCCTATCAGATTGATTTGTTTAAAGCCGATCAGTACTCACAATTTGATGATACATTAAAATTGACACAACAAAACGATTTTACAGCGTCTGTGGATATTAATAAAATAAAAAAAATACTGGGTCTTAAATTACCAGCCAGGATATTTGAGGCAAAATATACTCCTAGAATCAAGGCCAATATCATTACTGGCTTTTGCCTTCAGACCCTGTCACAGATAGTAACTTCAATATCCAAACGAGATTCTGTTGTTTCATTTTCCCCGGGGTTAAAAAAAGCAGCTGAAAAGATTAAAAAAGAAAATCAAAAGATTTTAAAAGATCAATTCAAACAATATAAAATAAGCCTGCAGACAAACTATTTTTTACCATTAATTGAGGCTGCTACAAGGGATTTTAAAGAAAAAATAAGTGAGCGCTTCAACCGGTATAACACTTTCAAAGAAGAGATTGAACACCTTTTTTCTCTAAAGCACTCTGAAAAAAAAGATCAAAAAAAGAAAGTACATACCATAAAGCAGGCAATTGCAAGTGTTGCTGACGAGATCATATCATACTCTGAAATATCATGGGAAAAAGGTTAAAAAAACAATCGATGGATTTTAAGAATAGTCCTTTTTTTTGATTTTTTGTGTTATGCAGTCAGATAATTGATCGGGCGTTATATCAAGGTGAAGAAAGATTTTATTTTCCAGGTTCATGGCCTGGGCCCACATGATTTGAATCCTGTCTTTAAACTCTTTATGGGTTCCATAGCGAATCTTGATGTATTCAAGCCGTTCTGTCAGGGGCACTACTTTATCATGCAAAACCCTTTTGTCGGAATAATTGACGATCTCCTGTTCTGAAATGGGTGTGTCATTTTTAAAAGAGTCTAAAAGGACATGCTGGCGGACGATATTACCTATCTCGGGATAACCCAGTTCGACCAACAAAAGACCGCCGGTATCAGAATGACTCTCGTTGGTATCAAAACTTCTGGTTTTTGTGATATCGTGAAGCAGTGCTGCAGATGTTGCCAGTCGGATATCTAGATCGGAAGAATATTTTTTAAGTTTTTGAACTAAGAAGAGTGTAATATTGGAAACCATGACGGAGTGATCGATAATGTGATCCATCATATTCATTTTGTTTATCAGTTTAAAACAGTCTTTTTTAGATGGTATATTCATAGACCCTTGATTCGATCAGTTTAAATTGCCTTAAATGATAAAATAGTATTGAAGTTATACCCCTTACTGTTATGATAGAAAAGGATTATTTATAAAAGAAAGCGGGGATAAACTATTAAATGTTGAAAAAAATAATTTCAGGTGGACAGACCGGTGCAGACAGGGCTGCACTTGATGTTGCCATTAAATTTAATATTGAACATGGTGGATGGATTCCAAAAGGCCGCAGAACTGAAGAAGGGCCGTTACCATCCAAATATCAATTGGATGAGATGGATACAAATGATTACAGGCAAAGAACCAAACAGAATATCATTGATTCCCACGGGACTGTCATTATTTCCCGTGGCAACCTTACCGGGGGATCAAAACTTACTCAGAGTTTTGCAAAAGTCGTGGGTAAACCCAATTGCTACATTGATCTTTTAAATACGGATGAGTTTGAGGCGTCCATTATTTTAAAATCTTTTATACTGGAAAATGGTATTAAAATTTTAAATGTAGCAGGTCCAAGGATGAGCCATAATCCCGGGATATACATGGATGTCAAAACAATTCTTGAAATCCTGCTTTATCTTTTATTCTTAAATAAACACAAAGATCAGATTTTCAAAGAGTACATACCTTCTGATCCTGTTAAAGAGGATTTTCCACAAACCCTGGAAGAGGCCATAGAACTGCTGTACGATGATTTGCCGCTAAAGACCAGGACATTGATTGCACGATTTGAACGAAATGATATCCACGTGCTATATTTTACTCTGATGGAATATATTAGACGCAGGGTCGGGTTTGATACTAAAAACCAAACGCTGTTTAAGACATGTACCATTCAGATGAAGGATGACAGGTGTACCATTGAAGACGTGGTGATGCATATTTTGAAACGGTTTAAACAATATCTTGAGAAAAATCATCTCATTCGGATGGTGAAATGATACCCATTCGAGATACACAGCCGTCAACATGTTTTCCCGTTGTGACCTACATTTTAATGGGGATTAACCTGCTGGTATTTTTTCTGCAAATTCAAACCGGATTTGATAATAGAGTTTTTTTTTATTCTTACGGGTTGGTCCCGGCCAAATATACCGTCCATGAAATATCGAGACATTTTTCACTGGGCAATCAATTGTTTTCAATTTTGTCCTATATGTTTCTGCATGGTGGTTTTCTGCATTTTATTGGGAATATGTGGTCCTTATATATTTTTGGAGATAATGTTGAAGAATATTTCGGCTCGTTGAGATTTTTAGGGTTTTATTTAATTTGCGGCATTATTTCAGGTTTGGCCCATTTTTTTTTAAATCCTGTATCCATGGTACCGACAATCGGTGCAAGCGGGGCAATTGCCGGTGTAATGGGGGCTTATTTCCTGTTGTATCCAAAATCACGGATTTTAACGCTTATCCCTATCATCATTATTCCATGGTTTGTTGAAATACCTGCCTTTATTTTTCTTGGTGTCTGGTTTCTGATTCAGTTTCTAAATGCAGCCGGTGCAGGTGCTGGATCGGGTATTGCCTGGTGGGCACATATCGGGGGATTTATAGCAGGACTTTTATTAGTCAAACTGAACAAAAAACTGCCCGAAACAGGCACAGGAAAGAAAATTAGTCAATTCACTGCCAGAAAGCGATCGCCAAAACTTCAAATGATTGTAGCAAAGGCAAGAGCAGACAGTCCTGATCTTTATGGGAATATTGAGATCACATCCATTGAGGCCATTGGCGGTACAAGAAAGATGGTAACGATTCCCTGGGGATTTTATAAACCTTTGTACAGGGTCAAAATTCCTCCCGGAGTGAAACCGGGAACCCGGTTAAGGCTTTTGGGGATGGGTAAATCCGTCCCTGGTGGATTAAAAGGAGATATGTATCTTACGGTGAATGTTAAAAATGCTGTTTAAAAAAATCATAAAAATAATGGTCTGGCTGTGTCTTGTATTTACAATTGTATGTCTTTTTTTCTTTATCAATCTTCCCAATATTGTGGAGTCACAGATTGAAAAACGGCTGCCTCAATTTTTAAATCCAAATGATATTGAATTTAAGGTTCAAAAATTGGGGTTTTTTAATACTTTGGTTTCAAAAATCCGTGTCAGCAAGAGCGTATCCATTGATTCTGTTACTATCGATTATGATATTACAAAACTGCCATCTATTCATCTTAAAAAGGTGACTTTGTCAGGGGTAAGTATCCATGCCGATCTTGATGAAAACAACCACATTACAATTCCAGGATTGGTATTCCCGAAATTATCAAAACACCAATCCCAAAAGCCTACCGTGTCTGATTTGCCGGGCATTTCTTTTCTGCCTGAAAAAATTGTTTTACAGAATGGTAAAATAATTTTGCATACTACGGATGATGACTTCGTGATTCCTTTTGACGTCTTGTCCACTATCTTGATAAAGGATGGAAAAATAACGGCACAAGCCAAACTTTATCCTTTTGGAGAAAAAATAAATGCGCTTGTCACTTATGATCTGAACAAAGGAATAGAGTTTTTGAAAATTGAAGGCAAGGCATTTGATTCAGGGCATATTAATCAATTTGTTTCAAAAAATACACAAAATATAGAATTGAAAGGTCTTGTTGATTTTAACCTGGAATCCTCTTCACCTCAAAAGAAATGGAAGATAAATGTTTCTAAACTTTCTTTTATTCAACCTGTTGAGACAGCCATCAAAGATTTGTCCACAATAGTTTTGATAAATAACCAGAAGATAAGCGCCAGTGGTACCTTTGGCATCTTCCATTCACTCTTTTTTGAAATGCCAATGGAATACACTCTAAATTTAAATCTAAAAGATAGTTTAAAAAATAATCGTCATTTTGAATTAAAATTTAAAAACAGCACGATGGATTCTGTTAAAATTAATTATAAATCAAGTGTTTCAACGATCAAAAACCCTCAATTAAATGCTCATTTTGCCGGCACGCCAATAAAAGCCAAAGGAAAGATAATGCTTGGCTTTAAAGGGGGAGA
>Ga0164318_10007999_pt1 | contig 10256 bp, 11 predicted proteins | sample GuaBasSedimGuay9_FD_113734 | JGI IMG/M metagenome (GOLD analysis project Ga0164318, IMG submission 113734) | Subseafloor sediment microbial communities from Guaymas Basin, Gulf of California, Mexico - Guay9, Core 4571-4, 0-3 cm | ecosystem: Environmental > Aquatic > Marine > Hydrothermal vents...
AATGTGAGAGAAACCCTTGGCGTTTGCAATAATGCTTATATTATGAGCCAGGGAAAAGTTATTGAATCAGGAAATCCTGATAAAATCATTTCAAGTGAAATAGCAAAAAAAATCTATCTGGGAGAAAATTTCAAACTGTAATATGGAACTTGGATTACAACAAAGCCTAATACTAACTCAGCAACTGGTCATGACGCCGCAGCTTCAGCAGGCAATTAAGCTGCTCCAGCTGTCACGCCTTGAACTTGCTGAGATGATTCAACAGGAAATGGAGCAAAACCCTGCATTGGAAGAGACAGGGGCAGATGAAGTCTCTGATAATAAAATCACAGCACAGGAAACCGGGACCGAGCCTCCTGAAAAAGAAAAACCCGTAAAAGAAGTCACCATTGAAGAAAAAGTAAGAAGTGATACCGACTGGGAAAATTATATTACTGAATATAATTCCACGGGAAGAGCTTATACAGAATCGGAAAATACTTCCGCACCCAATTATGAAGCATTCACTTCGGAACGAAAAACCCTGAAAGACCATCTTCAGTGGCAGTTGAGACTCCATGACTTCAGTTCTGAAGAAGAAAAAATAGGGATAACGATTATCGGTAATTTGAACAAAGATGGTTACCTTTGCAGCGATATTGAAGAGATTGCAGACACTTGTTCTTGCAACTTAGAACTTGTTGAAGGCGTGCTTTCAACTCTTCAAACATTTGATCCTCCCGGCGTCTGCGCCAGAGATCTTCGTGAAACACTACTGATTCAGGTACAGCAGCTTGGTATTGAAAATACCATTATCACACTCATCATAAAAAACCATTTAAAAAACCTTGAAAACAGGAACAGTAAAAAAATTGCAAAAGCATTAAAAATTTCAACAGATGATGTTCGGGCGGCAGTAGATATCATCCGATATCTTGAGCCCAAACCCGGCCGTAAATTTTCATCAGATGAACCCGCTTATATCACACCGGATATCTATGTTTATAAAAATGGGGATGATTTTAAAATTATTATGAATGATGATGGGCTGCCGAAACTGAAAATCAATCGTTTCTATAAAGATGCTGTAGCCAATGGCCGTAAAATATCAAAGGATACAAAAAATTATCTTAATGAAAAAATGCAGTCTGCCTCCTGGCTTATCAAAAGTATTCATCAACGTCAGAAAACAATATATCTTGTCATGGAAAGTATTCTTAAATTTCAAAAAGAGTTCTTTGAAAAAGGCATTGCCTACCTAAGGCCATTGATTCTAAAGGATATTGCAGAAGATATTGAAATGCATGAATCCACAATTAGTCGGGTGACAACCAATAAATATGCGTATACACCCCAGGGACTTTTTGAATTAAAATACTTTTTCAACTCTTCAATTGAACGAACCGGTGGCGAATCCATGGCCTCGGCAAGCGTAAAGGATAGAATAAGACTGCTCATAGAGAACGAAGATCATGAAAATCCTTTAAGCGATGAAAAAATAGCCGGTATTCTTCAGGGCTCAAATATTCAGATTGCCAGGAGAACTGTAGCCAAGTACAGGAAAGTATTGAATATACTTCCTTCTAATAAACGCAAACAACTTTAGGGAGGTTTTTTTATGCAGACAATAGTTACCTTTAAGAAGATAGACCCCTCAAGTTCCTTAAAAGCATACGTTCGAAAAAAACTGGATAAGTTTGATAAAATGTTGGACAGCCCTGCTGAAGCACATGTTGTGCTTTCAGTTGAAAAAATCAGACATATCGCTGAAATCACATTAACGTGTGACAGATTAAAAATTCGTGCCAAAGAAAATTCTGAAAGTATGTATTCATCAATTGATACACTGATGGATAAGGTAAAATCGCAGATTAAAAAAAATAAAGAAAAAATTAAACGGCATATGTCGGGAAACAAACAAAGTATTAAGAATGAATCCGCACAACCGGATTTCGATGAAAGATCTTCAGAAAACCTTATGACAGACCAGATAATTATTGAAACAATTGATTATAAACCTATGGATATTGAAGATGCGGTCATAGAGTTAGATTCGAGCAAACAATCATTTTTTGTTTTCAACAATGCCCGGACCCAGCAGCTTAATGTTCTATACAAACACAATAATGGGAAGCTGGGATTAATCCAGCCCAGAGGATAATTTATTAAATGAGAATCAGCCAGCTTCTGGATAAAGGGTCTATAATAGCCAATCTTGCAGCAAGTGATAAAAAAGGGGTTATTGATGAACTTGCTCAGGCAATTTCAGAAAACACGAAAATACCTGCAAAAGAACTTGCAACTGTCCTATTGGAAAGAGAGCATCTAGGCAGTACCGGTATTGGTGGCGGCATTGCTATTCCCCATGGCAAGCTTGACGCTGTCAAATCTATTATAGTGGGTTTCGGGCTTAGCCGTAAGGGCGTTGAATATGACTCTCTTGACAATAAACCGGTCCATATTTTTTTCCTGCTGCTGACCCCGGAAAACTCCACTGGCGGCCACCTTAAAGTTTTAGCCCAAATTTCCAAACTGTTAAAAATGAATGACTTTAAAAAAAGTTTAATCACTGCTGAATCTATTGATGATGTTTATGAGATCATCATGAACCAGGATGAAGACTTTTAACTTGAGGGTCACACGTAACCATATAGGTCACACGTAACCTAAAGGTCACACGTAACCATAGAGGTCACATACAAATAGAATGCAAAAGGTTTATATTATAACCGGTCTTTCCGGATCCGGGAAAACAACAGCGATTCAAGCATTTGAAGATGCTTCATTTTATTGTGTCGATAATATGCCCATAGAACTTCTGCCGAAATTCTTAGATCTGCCTCTAAAAGAAAACCGACAAATCAAAGGGCTTGCTTTTGTGATGGATATGAGAAGTGAAAATTTCATATCAAATTATACGCCGGGCATTTGCTCGATAGAAGCGTTAGGTATAACGGTTGAAATCATATTTCTTGAAGCAGACGTTAATGTGCTGTTAAAAAGATATAGCCAGACAAGACGCCAGCACCCTGTTTCAAATGAAAAAAGCCTTTTGGACAGTATTAAACTGGAAAAAAAAATGATGCTGCCTGTAAAACAGACGGCGCACCACATTATTAACACCACAGGCTATAATGTTCATCAGCTGAAATCCCTGATTCTTAATCTTATTCATGATAAAGACAAATCTTTTAGCTTAACAAAAATAAATATTGTTTCTTTTGGATTTAAATATGGGATACCAAACGATGCTGATCTTGTCATGGATATGAGATTTTTATCCAATCCGTATTTTGTGCCGGAACTAAAGCATCAGGATGGAGAATCAACAGCGGTTAAACAATTTGTATTGTCAAACAATGAAACCCGGACTTTCCTTGAAAAGTATATTAATCTTATAGATTATGTAATCCCTTTATACAAAAGAGAAAATAAGGCATATCTGACGTTTGCCATTGGATGTACAGGCGGTAGACATAGAAGTGTAGTCATCGCGCGACATATTTTTGAATATCTTAATAAAAAAGGACACAATCCAGGCCTGATCCACAGGGATATTGACCGGGATGTAAAACAAACATGACAGGTATCTTATTAGTCACCCATGCAAACTTAGGAAGTACTTTAATTGAAACGGTTGAATTTATTTTAGGAAAAAGCCAGGACAACCTGTCTTTTGTTTCAATTAATATTCAGGAAGATCCGGGCAGTTTAAGAAAAAAAATTAAAAAAGGAATTTCAACCGTTAAAACGGATAATGGCGTTATTATCTTAACCGATATGTTTGGTGGAACGCCTTCAAACTTAAGTTATTCTTTTTTGGAAGAAGGACAGGTTGAGGTAATTTCCGGTGTCAATCTTCCTATTCTTTTAAAAGCGGTTACAGCAAGAACTAAAATGGATATGGAGACATTAACATTATCGCTTGTTGAACATGGGAAAAGAAGTATATCCCTTGCCAGTGGAATTTTAAAAGGAACTAAAAGAGCCTAAGCAACCTACTAAAGGAGAACAACATGACGATCAAATTAGGGATTAACGGATTTGGTAGAATCGGTAGAATGGTATTTCGTGCAGCATTAAACAACCCGGATGTGGAAGTGACTGCCATCAATGACCTGACCGACACAAAAACCACGGCGCATCTTCTTGAATATGATTCCGTTCATGGAATCCTCAAAACTCCGGTATCAGCAAATGAAGATTCAATCGTTGTTGACAATAAAACAATCAAGGTCATGGCGTTTAAAGATCCCGGACAAATTCCATGGAAGGAAGTAAATGTTGATATTGTTTGTGAATGTACCGGTTTTTTCAGAGATCGTGATGGGGCTTCCAAACATTTTAAAGGAGGGGCCAAAAAAGTCCTTATTTCAGCACCGGCCGGCAACCCGGATATTACCATTGTAATGGGCGTAAACCAGGATATGTATGATCCTTCTTCCCATAACATTATTTCAAATGCCTCCTGCACCACTAACTGCCTTGCACCGGTTGCAAAAGTTTTGCTGGATAATTTTGGAATTGTATCAGGAATGATGACAACCATTCATTCCTATACCGGTGATCAACGCATCCTTGATTTTCCCCACAAAGATTTGAGAAGAGCCAGGGCTGCCGGACTTTCAATGATTCCGACCACAACCGGGGCTGCAAAAGCGGTATCATTAGTGCTCCCTGAATTAGAGGGAAAACTCAATGGTTTATCCGTCCGTGTGCCAACCCCTAATGTATCCATGGTAGACTTTGTTGTGGTGACCGAAAAAGGCGACCTTGTCAAAGAGGATGTGAACTTGGCTTTGGAAAAAGCATCCAAAGAAAACCTTAAGGATATATTGGGATATTGCGACATCCCTCTTGTTTCCATTGATTTTAATTCAAATCCTCTTTCTTCAATTGTGGATGCAGGGTGCACCGATGTTATTAACGGCAATATGGTTAAAATTTATTCATGGTATGACAATGAAGCAGGTTATTCCAGCAGGATGATTGATCTTGCAGTTATGGTTGGAAAATCCTTATAATTTCTCAGGAGGCCTAAAATGAGCAGAACCCCTTTAATTGCCGGCAACTGGAAAATGTACAAAACCGGCCCGCAAGCAGTAGAAACAGCCAGGAATCTGGCACAGCTATGTTCAAATATCCAGAATGTCGAAGTAATGATAGCACCAGCCTTTCTTTCATTGCCTTTGGTTGCAGCGGCAATGGAAGGCACCAACGTAAAAACCGGAGCCCAAAATCTATATTTTGAAAAAGAAGGGGCCTTTACAGGTGAAGTCTGTGCCGATATGATTAAAGCTGCCGGTGCCCAATATGTCCTCATCGGACATTCTGAAAGAAGGCAGTATTTCGGAGAAACCAATGTATCAGTATGCAGAAAAATCAAAGCGGCCATTGAGGTTGGGTTAAAACCTGTTCTCTGCATTGGTGAGTCAGAAACCCAAAGAGAGGAAGAAAAAACCTTTTCCATACTTGACAAACAGGTGTCAGATGGGTTAAAAGATTTGGGTTCTGATGAACTTAAGGATCTGGTTCTGGCTTATGAACCTGTATGGGCAATTGGTACAGGAAAGACAGCCAGTATTGATCAGGTAGATGCGGTTCATAAGTATCTGCGTTCTTTGGTTGAAAAGTTGTTTTCAAAAGACTTTTCAAGGCAAATACGAATATTGTATGGGGGGTCAGTCAACCCTGAGAACGTAAAAAACTTAATGGGTATTGAGGATGTTGACGGCGCTCTTGTTGGCGGCGCAAGTCTTGATGCAGAAAAATTTATTAACATAATAAAATATAAACTATAACCGATATGACAAATTTAGTAGTTGGGTTACACGTTTCTGTTTGCGTTCTTTTGATTCTCATTGTATTGCTTCAAAGTGGGAAAGGGGCTGAAATGGGAGTTTCTCTTGGTGGCGGAGCAGGCCAGACACTTTTCGGTGCCGGCGGTCCTGCAACCATACTGACTAAAATCACTACGGCCGTTGCCATTATTTTCATGGTAACATCCCTGACCCTGGCTTACATGTCAGGCCATCAATCTGATACATCAGTGATGCAGAAAGACGCTGCACCGGTTGAGCAGACGACCAAATAAAATTTAGAGAAAAAACCTATTGCCGAAGTGGTGGAATAGGTAGACACGCACGCTTGAGGGGCGTGTGGGGCAACCCGTGGGAGTTCAAATCTCCCCTTCGGCACCACAAAACATACAAGCCACGGGCAATTATTGTTCGTGGCCTTTTTATTTTTTATCAAATTTAATTTTTCAAAAAAATTAAGATATCAAGGTATTAAATGACAAAAGATTATAGAAGAAATTGTTTTAAGTGCACCTTCTTCTATGTAACATGGGACGTGCAACACCCTAACGGTTGTAAGGCAATGGGATTTAAGACCAAACAACTGCCAAGTGTTGTCGTATTCAAGTCTTCCGGCAAACCTTGTGAACTTTATAAAAAAAAAATACTTAAGAAGCCGGATCAATCTTGAATTATTTCTAACCTTGTTTATATTAAAAGATTATGAAGAAGAAAAAAAATACTATATTGCAAGATCCCAAAAAAATAGAAAGAGAGCTGGGTGAATTTTTAAATAAAAAATTTGGGGGAAATGTTAAAATTATCACCCCTTCTATTCTTCCCCAAAAGGATGCAATTTCAGGTGAGCCTGTCTCAAAAGGGAAGAAAGTACTGATTGATTTTAATATTAAACCTCAAGAGCTTATTGCTTACCTCGATCAGTATGTCGTAAAACAAACAAAAGCAAAATCTGTCCTGTCAACAAAAATATGCACTCACTTTAATCGGATCAGGCATTCTCAGGCAACCGATGAAGGCACGTCCAAAATCACGGGTAATATTAAAGCCAATATTTTAATGCTGGGCCCTACCGGAATTGGAAAAACCTATTTAATTAAGCTGATTGCAAAAAAAATCGGGGTACCATTTGTAAAGGCAGATGCCACAAAATTTTCTGAAACAGGTTATGTTGGCGGGGATGTAGAAGATTTAATCAGGGATCTGGTTAAAGAAGCCAACGATGATATTGAACTTGCCCAGTGTGGTATCGTTTATATTGATGAAATTGATAAAATTGCCGGTAGCCCCAATGTGATTGGGGCCCAGATATCAAGAACAGGTGTGCAGAGAGCTCTTTTAAAACCCATGGAAGAAACTGATGTAAATTTGAAAGTTCCCCATGACCCCGTATCCATGATGCAGGAATTAGAATCCTATCAAAGAACAGGAAAAAGAATCAAACGCAGTGTTAATACAGCCAATATCCTTTTTATCGTCAGTGGTGCATTCTCAGAACTATCAGATGTCATCAAAAAACGATTGTCAAAACAAAATATCGGTTTTGGCTCAACGCTTGTAAAATCTCAAAAAGTAAATGAGCTGTTAAAGCAGACGAAAGCCCAGGACCTGGTGACGTTTGGCTTTGAATCAGAATTTATAGGAAGACTTCCCGTTCGATGCATTCTTGAGACGCTTACTCAAAAAGATCTTTATTCCATTTTGAAAATGCCCAATAACCCCGTTGTTCTGAGCAAAAGACTCGACTTTAATGCCTATGGAATAAAAATTGTTTTTACAGATAATGCATTAAAGCTTCTTGCAAAAAGAGCATACAAAGAGAATACCGGAGCCAGGGGGCTTGTCAGTGTGATTGAAGAAGCCTTACTTGATTTCGAAGAAACACTTCCGTCACAGGATATCTCTAAATTCACAGTGACAAAAGAAGTCTTGGAAAACCCGAAAGATCTTCTTGAAGATCTTATATCAAAACAAAATTCTTTAAAATGGAATACTCTTTATAAAAAAGCCTTCCTTGATCATAAAACATATATTTCAAAATATATAAAAAACAATTGGAAGACCTTTTCCATACGGTATGGACTGACGCTTTCGGAAGTTCGGTGCAACATGGTGGCACTTTATTTTTGTAATAATGTCATGGAGGTTGAAGATGCAGTTAAAAAAATAAAAAAATTCCATGACTCAGTTAAAGAAATCGAAGTTGAAGTATCAAAGAGTTATAGTTTAAATATTGTTTTTGAAGAAGATGCCATTGATTTTCTGATTGAACAATTTATCAATCACAATGCGACCAGTGAAGAAATATTGTCAAAAATCTATGACAACTATTATGATGGTTTTAATCTTATTCGTGAAAAAACCGGGAAAAACAGATTTTTTTTATCAAAAACTGCCTTGATAGACAATGACACTTACCTTAACGATCTTATCAGGAAAGAAATAACATGATTGGAATTTCAAAACTTTATTGCGCAACTGTAGAACCTTCAGACACATTAAGATATTCAAGACTGTCAGGGGAACTGCCTTCTCATCTTTTACAATTTTCAAAAGATAAAAAGCCTGTGGTTGTCTGGAACATGACCCGACGCTGCAATCTTAAATGCGTTCACTGCTATGCCAGATCTGAAGATATTTCCTATGACAATGAATTGACCCATGAACAGAGTATTGCCATGATGGATGACCTGGCCCGGTTTGGTGTTCCGGTTCTTCTGTTTTCAGGCGGGGAACCCACGGTGCATCCAAGACTTGTTGAGTATGCCAAATATGCCGTCAGTAAAGGGATGCGAGCAGTTATTTCCACCAACGGCACCCTTATTACAAAAGAAAAGGCCAAGGCACTAAAAGAAGTCGGGCTATCATATGTGGGAATCAGTCTTGACGGTTTAGAAGAGACCCATGATAAATTCAGAGGGGTTAAAGGATCCTATAAAAAGGTGATGGCTGCCATTGAAAACTGCCAGGAGGCAGGTATAAAAGTTGGATTAAGATTTACCCTTAACAAAAGAAATGTAAAGGATGTTCCGGGTATTTTTGACCTTCTTGAAGAAAAAAATATCCCCAGGGCCTGTTTTTATCATCTGGTATATTCTGGCAGAGGGTCTGAAATAGCAAAGGAAGACCTCTCCCATGAAGAGACCCGGGAAATTCTCGACCTGATCATGGACAGGACAAAAGATCTCCATGACCGAAACCTGGCCAAAGAGATTCTCACAGTGGATAATCATGCGGACGGCCCCTATGTATATCAACGACTGTTAAATGAAGATCCGCAAAGAGCAGCCGAGGTCTTGGAACTCCTTGAAATGAATGAAGGCAACAATTCAGGCCGGGGTATCGGGTGTATCTCATGGGATGGTGAAGTCCATCCGGATCAGTTCTGGCGAGAAAAAAGCCTGGGTAATGTCAAGGACATGCCTTTTTCTGAAATCTGGACCAATGTTGACAATGAATTTTTAATGAAACTCAAAGAAAAGAAAAAACATGTTAAAGGCAGATGTGCCGGGTGTAGATGGCTTGATATCTGCGGCGGTAACTTCAGGGCTCGTGCAGAATCTGTTGCCAACGACCCCTGGGACAGTGACCCTGCCTGTTATCTTACCGATGAAGAGATCAAAAAGGAGGAAGCCTGATGCTTTTTCCGGATTTTCGAGGGCGACGACTAAGAGCCAGTAAAAACTTCAGAAGAATGATACGGGAAACAAAGCTTTCCTGTGATGATTTGATTCTTCCTTTGTTTGCCATTGAAGGAAATTCAATAAAAAAACCCATTGAATCCATGCCCGGCCATTTTCAATTCTCCTGTGACCACATTGTTACGGCTGCAAAAAAGGCCCATGATGCTGGGGTTCCTGCCATCATTTTATTCGGTATTCCTGATAAAAAAGATCCCCTGGCGACTAGAGCCTATGCACCGGATTCTATCGTTCAAAAAGCCATTCAAGCGGTTAAAGAAAATGTTCCGGATATTACAGTCATAACCGATGTCTGTCTTTGCGGATATATGGACCATGGGCATTGCGGGATTGTAGAGAATGGCATTATTGACAATGATGCCTCCCTTGATCTCCTGGCAAAAACCGCCCTGTCCCATGCCAAAGCCGGTGCTGATATGGTAGCACCATCCGATATGATGGACGGCCGTGTCGGTGAAATCAGACAAACACTTGATGAAGAAGGATTTTCTCACATCCCTGTGATGTCCTATGCCGTCAAATACAGTTCGGCATTTTACGGCCCTTTCAGACAAGCGGCAGAATCTGCTCCCCAGTTTGGCGACAGGAAAACCTATCAGATGGACCCTGCCAATTCCACTGAAGCCATCAGGGAAGTTACAATGGATATTGAGGAAGGTGCGGACATCATCATGGTAAAACCAGCTTTATCCTATCTGGATATTATTTATCGTCTCAAAGAAGAAATCGATCTTCCCATTGCTGCCTATAATGTCAGTGG
>Ga0164318_10008000_pt1 | contig 10256 bp, 9 predicted proteins | sample GuaBasSedimGuay9_FD_113734 | JGI IMG/M metagenome (GOLD analysis project Ga0164318, IMG submission 113734) | Subseafloor sediment microbial communities from Guaymas Basin, Gulf of California, Mexico - Guay9, Core 4571-4, 0-3 cm | ecosystem: Environmental > Aquatic > Marine > Hydrothermal vents >...
TCCCCACACCAAGCTCATGATAACAATCTTAAGAGCAGTTGAAAATGCTGAACCCCAAGTAGCCAAGATTTTCACCAATATTACATAAATAATATATATTTATAAGGATTCCCGACACTCCCTACTTTCATCAAATAAAGAACTTTCTAAGCATTTTAAAGAAAATTAAATATTTAGCTTTAGCCAAGGCTTCACAATTTCTTCAGGAGTCCCGATCTTCCTAAGAAACTGAATGTACTTATCGTGGAGTTCACGGGCGACATCTGGATAGTCGGATATTACGTTCCTTTCCTGTTTCGGATCATCCACGAGGTTGTAAAGCTCCGGGTTTAAGTCGATCTTTTTAATCACCTTCTTGAGCATGCCATCCACAGAGAACTCATACTCGTACGGCTCAACGGGCTTTTGATCTCCAGGTATGAGCAGGCTCCACTCCTTTGTTATAATGCTTGTTTTCATTCCAGCTGAGGGCCCCCTGTTAATGGGCGGCGAGTGAACAGCAAATTCGCGGACACGATCAACTTCGCCCCTGATGAGCGGCACGAGCGACTTACCATTAACTGTGGGCGGAGTCTCTACTCCTGCGAGTTCGAGAATGGTCGGAGCTATATCTGGCAGCTGAACGAGTTCCTCTATAACTTTATGCCCTTTGCCGGGAACATACATTATGAAGGGTATCGCTGCAACCTCGTTGTAGAGGGGCGCCCAAGCAAACCTACCATCAGTAATTATTGACTTACCTATGAGGTCGTGCTCGCCCAGGTAAAAGCCGTGGTCCGACGTGAAAACGATCACAGTGTCGTCCATCAGCCCCATATCCTCCACCTTTTCGAGAAGCCTGCCCACAGCTCTGTCGACCATCGTAGCCTCAGCCGCGTAAAGCGCCCTAACGTGACGCAGCTCCTCCTCGCTAAGATAATCCACAGGGCCGTACTTCGGGTATATTACTTCCTCGCCGTCGTAGCCCGGGTCGTACATGTCAACGTACCACCGAGGCGGGTCCCACGGCTCATGAGGATCAAACGTGTCAATGTACAGGAAGAATTTACTGCCCTTGCCGTAGCGGTAAAAGTTCTCAAGCCATTTTATTGCAGCATTCATTGTGTGCGGCGCGAAGTAATCCTCTTCGTAACGTCGGTCGACTATGTTCCTGAAGTACTGCTTCATAGTCCAGCCGGGGTTCCTTAGCTTTGTGGGATCGCATGGGAACTCGGGCTCAAGGGGCCAGGCCATGTAGTTGTCGTTTTCCTGCCCTCTCACCCATATCCAGCCGCTGAAGCCTCGCTGGAAGTAGTATCCGTCTCTGAGGAAGTGCGGGGTGTCGGCTATCATCATGGTAGTGTAGCCAGCTTTGCGCAGGACATCCGCTATCACTGTTTCGTCTCTGGCTAGGGGCTCCCAGCCAGCGTAGACGTAGCTGTATCTGCCAGTAAAGATGTCTCTCCGCGCGGGAACTGTGGGAAACGAGGCCGCATATGCTCGAGTGAAGACTATGGATTTCTCTGCTAGGCGGTCAAGGTGCTTAGTTTTTATCCAAGTGTTGCCGTAAGTGCGGAGATGGTCGCGGCGAAACGTGTCCGAAACAATGACAATGAAGTTCATTTTCATCACAATCTATACAACGGTCTTTTCTTAAGAAAAGTTCGGTTTAACAAATAAAGAGGAAATTGTGATGCTTCACTTGAAGGAACCCGCTTTGACGTCTAATTAAAAAATAACTGCTTAATTGGTTATTTTTCCCACGCGTCTAGTGGAGGCTTATGTTCTGGAGGAATTGGGGATACGTATTTGCGTCCTTTAAGCCTTTTCCTATGTTCTTGCTTAGCTTTTTCGAGCAGCCCCGGATTTGTCAATAAGTCTAGAACCGACGCTGCGAGCACCTTTGACGCAAAGATGAGGGACTTGTGTCCCGTCCCGGCTGCGGACTGTGCAACGGCTTGCCACGAGTGGCCCGGTGTGCCTAGAACCCAGGCAGCTGTGCTGAACTCGAGCGTAGGAGCCTGCCAGCTGACGTCCGCCACGTCTGTAGAGCCGTGGCTAACCTCTCCCTCACCCCACGGGTCGGGAACCTCGTCATCCATCAGCTTGTCTACGAGCCGCTCCCAGCCCGGTCTCCCCGACTTCCGCAGCTGATTTATCTTAGACTCTTTCGGTATTGTTTTGGCTATTTCCTTTGCGAACTTGAGGTCTTCTTCGCTGTACTCGGGAAGCCCTATCTCGCGCATGTTGCTCACCACTAACTCGGCTAGGGTTCGGTTGGGGATGAGGTTATAGATGCCTTCCAGAAACTCTACTTCGACCCGCGTCCTCGTCATAAGGGCTGCACCCTTAGCTATGTCCACTACCCACTCGTAAATGTACTCGACCTGATCCCTCTCGGGGGCTCTAACATAGTACCAGCTCCTCGCGTACTCTGGGACAATGTTTGGCTGCTCTCCGCCCTTCTCTATGACATAGTGGATCCTAGCGTCCTGTATAATGTGCTCGCGCAGATAGTTGACCCCCACGTTCATAAGCTCCACGGCGTCCAGCGCACTCCTGCCCTCCTCAGGAGACCCGCCAGCGTGCGCCGCCTTTCCGTAGAAGTGAAATCTGGCGGAATTGATGGCGAGGCTGCTCTTGAGCGTCGCCGCGTTCATAGAGCTAGGGTGATGGCTCAGCACGGCATCCACGCCATCGAATACGCCGTCGCGCACCATGAACACTTTCCCGCTGAAGTTCTCCTCCGCCGGGCAGCCGAAGAACTTGACCGTGCCTTCTAGCCCGTGCTTCTCCATTGCAACCTTAACGGCTATGGCGGCCGCCATGCCCGAGGTGCCGTGAATGTTGTGGCCGCAGCCGTGTCCCGGCGCGCCAGGCTTAAGCGGTTCTCTACGCGGGACGACCTTCTGCGAGAGCCCCGGCAGGGCGTCGTACTCTCCCATTATCCCAATAACAGGCTTACCGCTACCCCACGTAGCTACGAAGGCCGTCGGCATACCTGCGACTCCGCGCTCTACCTTGAAGCCGTGCTTCTCCAGCTCATCCGCGAGAAGCTTGGAAGACTTATATTCTCTTAACCCTAGCTCAGCGTACTCCCAGATTGTGTCCGAAATGCGGATAAGCCGTTCCCTGTTCTTCTCTATCCATTCAAACGCTGATTCTTTTACCATTTCATCCCCTAACAATTCTTTGCAGATGTGGTTAACTTTTCCGCTAGCCTAGCTTAACGACGCTTATCCATCTTTCGTAGCCCTCCTCCACCACAGCCTCCTCTATGCTAGGCTCATAAGTCTTCAGCGAGAATGACTGAGAGATTATTCTGCGAGCCTCACGTATGCTTCCTATCTCGCCGAGCGCCATCATTTGGACCACTGCGTTGCCTATGGTGGTCGCCTCTGAAGGACCTGCTACAACTTTCCTCCTAGTTACGTCGGCTGTTATCTGGTTTAGAAGCCAGTTCTTCGAGCCGCCCCCCACTATGTGAATAATATCCACCTTCCTACCGCTAGCCTCCTCTATCTTCTCGATAACCCATCGATACTTGAAAGCTAGTGAGTCGAAAATGGTTCTAGCCATTTCAGGCAAAGACTTCGGCGCGCTCTGGCCTGTGCGTTTACAGTACTCCGCTATCCTCTCAGACATGGGTTTCTCGCTTATGTATATAAACTCCTCGTAGTCGGGGTCGATAAAGTACTGGAAAGGCTTTACCTTAGAAGCCGCCTCAACTATCTCCGGGTAGTCTGCGAGCCTGCCGTTTATGCGCCACTCTTTTCTAAGCTCCTGAATGAGCCAAAGTCCGGCAACATTCTTCAGGAAGCGTATTGTACGTCCATAACCTCCCTCGTTCGTGAAGTTGTACTTTAAAGCCTTATCATTAATTACTGGCTTGTCGACCTCGATACCTACGAGCGACCAAGTACCCGAGCTTATGTAGGCGAAGTTCTCCTCCAATGCAGGGACAGCGACAACAGCAGACGCAGTGTCGTGAGAAGTAGTTGCGACAACCTGCATATTGGCTCCAACTAGTCCCGCAATTTTATTGTCGAGCTTGCCGAGGATGGTGCCTGGCTCTACAACATCTCTCAGAATGCGCGTTGGGATATCCAGCTTTTCGAGAAGCTCATAGCACCATTCCCCTATGGTTGGATCGTAGAACTGAGTCGTTGTAGCTATAGTAAACTCTGACATCTTCTCCCCCGTAAGCCAGTAATTAAAGAGGTCCGGCATCATTAGAAGCGAATCCGCAATCCTGAGCTGCGGCGAGTCCTCTAATACCATAGCGTAAAGCTGGTAGAGAGTATTAATCGGCATGAACTGAATACCCGTCTTTCCATATACGTACTCTTTACCGAGCTTTTCAATAACCTTCTTCATGATGCCTTCAGTCCGTCTATCACGGTAATGATAGGGCAGCGACACCAGATCGCCGTGCCTGTCCAGGAGAGCGTAGTCCACGCCCCAAGTATCAACTCCCAAGCTATCAACGCCTGAACCAGCCCTTCGAATGCCCTCCAAAACCTCGTGAAAGAAGCGAACTACGTCCCACCTAAGCGTGAGCCTATTTCCAGCCGGAACAAAGACGCCCCGCGTAGGAAACCTATACAGCACCTCCAAGCTTATTTTTTCATCTCTCAAGGTTACAACACTAACCCGGCCGCTCTCAGCGCCAAGATCCACGGCCAAGTGCTTGTACAAGAGCCTGCACCAATAAATCATTTACCTGTATGCATAAAAACCGCACTTTCGCAGGAAGCCTATTTATTTTAAGTCGTTATCTCCTAACTCTTAATATACTGTCTAAGCGTGTATCAAGTGGCATGAAAATTTCTCCCAAAAAGCTGGAGAAGCTTGAAGAGCGCTACGCCGGCTACCTTGAAGGAGAAAGGCTTGAAGAATTCTTCCGCGAATTCGACATAAAATTTGCCGCCGGACATTGGACGGCAGGTGACTTCCTCGACAGGTTCGCGGGCAAGGGTTACTGGCCGGGCTTAGACAGTAGCATAGAAGCCCAAGTAGAAAGGATAGCCGCAGCGGGAGTAAAAGGCATAGAGTTCCAAGACTCAAGCTTCCTGAACGAGTCTCAGAAAATAGATGAAGATCGCGTGACTAGGGTGAAAGAACTACTGGATAGGCACGGGCTAACAGCCACAACAATGGGTTTAGATCTGTACTCTCATCCAGAGTGGAAGCTCGGCAGCGTTACCAGCGTCGACCCAAAGGTGAGAGAGAAAGCTCTGGAGCGCCTGCTGCAGGCGGCGGAGCTAGCTAAGCAACTTGGCTGCGAAACGCTTAGCTTCTGGCCGGGCCAGGACGGCTGGGACTACAACTTCGAAGCCGACTACGGGAAGCAGCTGGACTGGTTTCTCGAGGCGCTTGAAACGGTCGCTAAAAGATGCAGGCAGCTAGGCCTAAAGTTTGGAGTGGAGGCAAAGCTGAAAGAGCCTAAAGAGGGCAACATGATAATACCCACAACACATCTGGCGGGCTGGCTAGCGGACAAGGTGAACCGCGAGCTGGGAGTGAAGGTTATGGGTGTAACGATTGACTATGGGCACGAGCAGATGTACGGCGTTGAGCCAGCCTTCACTGTCTACGTGCTTCACCGTATGGGCGTTCCACTGGTGAATGTCCACATAAACACCGCAAAGCTCAGGAGCAACGACGAGGACAGGATCTTCGGAGTCGGAGACATATGGCGCTTCATAGACTACCTCTACGCCACGATTGACACTGGATACGAGGGATGGTACTCCGAAGACCAGTTCACCTACCGGATGGACCCCGTCAAGGGCATAGCTCTATCGAAGGAGCTCTTCGGAAACCTCATGAAGAAGGCTCTCGCAATCTACGCTCGCAGGAAGGAGCTGGAAGAGGCTAGAGAGAGCGGAGACCAAGCCGAAGCAATCAACGCGGTTAAGAAAATAATACTTAACTTCTAGGAAGTAAAGAAAAGAAAGAAAAATTATTTTATTTTTGCTTCTTCCCTAGGTTCCTCATCCCATGAAAGTATTGCGTGCGTGTACGTGCCATCTTCGTCCTCGATTCCCCGTTCTATCTCGGTTATATGCGCGTAGTCGGCGCCAATTTGTTTAAGAATGTACTCCAGCGCTTTCTCGGGCTTGGAGTCGGTGTCGCATGTGTACACGTCAACGGCGGCGTAGCCCTTCTCAGGCCAGGTATGTATCGAGATGTGGGACTCGGAGACTATCAACATGCCGCTGACGCCGCGCGGCGAGAACTTGTAGAAATACGTTGAACGGACTTCCATTTCGCCTATCTTAGCTGCCTCTAGCATTATTCTCTTGAGTTCCTTGGCGTCTTCAAGCACCTTCGGGTCGCAGCCCGACGCTTCCACCACATAATGATACCCCAGAGTGTTCACAACCTAACAATATATAGGAAGCCTTTAAATTTATCGAACAAGTCCTGTGGGTTTATTTTCTTTTAGAAGAAGGAGCAGAAGTGAAGCATAGATTGCGACGCATAATGCCATGAAGTGGAACGCTGCCTTAAAGCCCCAAACTTCGGCGATGAGTGAGGACGCTAGAGGGCCAACGATTCCTCCCATATCTTGGGCGACTCCAACGGCACCGTAAGCTTTTCCGTAGCTTTTTCTGTCAAACAGCGAAGCTATATACGCGTTCCTTGGAGGGCCTGCCATAAGGGAGCCGCGCAGCGCAACTAGAGCAGCCAACAGAAGAGGCGTAGACGCGTAGGGTATAAGGAAAAAAGCGGCAAACCTTACGAGACCTACAAGTATCAAGCTTTTTAAGCTGCCTAGCCTGTCCGCTATGTAGCCAGAATATACCCGCGAGAAAAGAGCAACCAAGCTTTGAGGAAACAGCACCAGACCCAAGATTGCGAGGTCGTAGCCTAGCTCGCGCGTAACCCAGAGCGTAAGCAAAGGCACAAATGAAGTCACAGCCATAAACAGGAAAAACGTGCTAAGCCAGAGAATCACGTACTCAAATTTCAGAACGCTCCCCATATCCTCTCTCTTAGATGAGAGCTCGGATGACCTAACCTTCACTCTAGAGAGAGCCGCTAAAACCACAACTGAAAGCAGCATCCCCGCCGTAAATACGCTCTTAACCCCGAAAGTCTCAGCTATAAAACCGGTAAACACCGAAGATAAAGTGCTCGGCAGCATGCGAATAGTCAAAACGAGCCCGAAAAACGTGCTGGCCGCCGAGCTGCCCACGGTCTGTGAAGCAGTAAAGGACAGTAGAGCAATGCTTTCAAAACCTTGCGAAGAAGAAAACAGCACAGCAGCTAGCGCCACCTGCCCAACGTCTTGCGAAAAAGCGAGTAACGCGAAAGCCAGCCCCCTCATTGCGGCTGCCAAGAATAGAACGGGCCTATCTCCAAGCCTATCCCTAAGAAACCCCGCAAAAACTCTAGAAACAGCTCTAAAAAACGCGGCAAGCGAAAGAACGCTACCAACAACCAACACGGTCCCGCCGAGCGAAGCGACCAGAGCAGGGAGAGCCATCCCATAGTTGATTAGCGCAAGCAACGAAAGAGCCAACGAAACCTTTAATGCCGCTAGAGGAAGCCTATCCAAGTCGAAATGCTTATTAAACATTCCGGAACAGCACTCCCTCGCTGCTTGAAGATGAAGCTACAGGTTCTCAATCTCCACACAGACTTTACGTGCATACCATGGCTTCATGAGGGCCTGAGCGTACCTCACTCCGACTTCTAGCCCCCTAATCCGGGCTAGGCTTGAATAGTAGTCAACGTAGTTGAACCCTGTCTCGCCTCTGGCGAACGCGCATAGCCGTAGACCCTCCATCCACTTCTCGAACATATCGCTAATGTCGACGTAGACCTCGGGTGTGAAGCCCACGGGGTCCTCCCAGTTCTCCGCGTAGTAAAGCCTAGCCCAGCAAGGCTTGCCCTTAACTGGCATCCAGCGGTTGGCCGCATAGAACACCGCGTCCACCACAATCCTGCTGGTTATGATGTGGTCTCTGTGCATGCTCCCCTCCCAATGCGTAATCACCGTTCTCGGCTGAAGCTCGCGCAGAAGCTCCGCAAGCCTAAACTTAACCTCTCGAGTCTCCTCGAGCTCGCCGTCCCCGTATGGGAATATGTGTGCCCTTGCACCTATGTGCTGGGCGAAAAGTCTCGCCTCTTCAGTCTTCTGCCTGAGATAATCTTCGGGCGGAAGCTTTGGATGGCCCTTTTCTCCACCCGTCATGTGAACCAAGTGCACCTCCCAGCCTTGGCTTGCAGCCTTCGCCGCTATACCGCCCGCCATTACCTCGCAGTCCCCAATATGCGCTCCAATCACCACGAGAACCTTTTTCTCACGCATTGCTCTCACCGAGCTCTTTCTTCATGACCTTGAAGACTCGGGTAACCTTGAAGCCGAACCTTTCATAAAGCTTTCGAGCTTTGCCGCCAGTCCAGAGGACGAAAGCATTGTGTATGCCATTGCTCTTCATCTCGAGGAGGCACCTGTAGAGCAGAAGGGTGCCTATCCCCTTCCCACGCATGTCGCTCCTAACACCGAAAGGTCCGAAATGCGCGCCCTTGGCGTGCCAGTCATAGCCCTCGCCTCCCCAATACTGGCAGTAGCCCACTACCTCCCCGTTTTTCACGGCTATCATTATCTGGTCTTTCCTGCCGTGCAGGAGAAGCTCCCGAGCATGCCTATACCAGTCCGAGGGCATTTCTTCTTCGAGGAAGCGTAGAAAAGGCTTAACGTATCTCGTTGTAAGCCGCGTGATCTCGACGCCTTCTCGCCTAAGTGACTCTTCTCTCTTCCCTATATACGGGGGATGTTTCAGCTCCGGCCAAATCTGCGCGTCCATAGCTAGTCCCTCTGCTCCCTTGACTTCCGAGAAGCCGGCTTCAAGCATCAGCTTGTACTCTCTCGGATACGCTTCAGCGTCAATGCCGGGGAAGAAGTAGTTAGGAACGTAGGGCGAGTAAAGGACCACGCTTCTGCCCCTTTCACTGTGGAATTTCAGCGACTCTTTGAGGAGCTCGAGGCCGACGCTGCTGCTGGCAGATTGTAGGAGGCCGAAAGCCACAATCCATCCCTTATCTTTATCGGCCTCGACTTCGCCCTCCCGCAGGATAGGATATCTCCTAACTACGTTGTAGGCGAAGCCTAAAAGCTTCCCGCCATCCTCGGCTAAGAGAAACCCCTCTTCTTCGAAATTAGGGTCAAGAAGGATTTTACGCTCAAAGACTTCCAGGCTTATGGGGTCCCTACTTAAGCAGGCGTTCCAGAGCCTTACAACGTCCTCCTCTTCTCCAGGCTGATAATGCCTAATTCTCATTACATGTGTATAAGAGACCCGCAATGAAAAATGTAATCCCCAGTGGCTACTTACTCGTTCTTTCTTATGCTGTTAAAGTCCCTAACAATATCGTCTATAGACAGCTTGCTGTGCAGAAGCATTACCTGAACTTTATCAGGCTTTATTATGGTTATAGGAGCATCTACATAGACACCTTTAATCAAAGGCCCGAATCTAGCCGTAATTCTGCCCCGCTTCTCTATCAGCTTTATAATGTCGTCGACGCATTTTTCGTCTACCTTCAGCATGTAAGTTTTCGAAGAGGAGCAGACTACTATCTTTGACTTCACGCACAAGGCTAAAACCCTTCAAAACAGATAAAGAATAGATATAAAAATATTTTAACAGGTTATTAGAGCCCTAGTGCTTTGAGAAGTTCTTCTATGTAACTACTTAACCGCCATTCTCAACCTATCGCGGTACTAAGCGCCGACACATACGCACCCTTAATGATAATCCTTAATGCCTCTCCTACCGTTAGGCCCATTAAAGCTATGATTTCGCCGCCTTTAACCTCTACGTCTACACTTTTTAGTTATGAGATGCTTTCCAACGGCGACCATTAGCGCAGTCGTTTTTAAGGTAACCATTATGATATCTCAGTGTCATATAACAGCGCGCCGTTTTAAATTTATCGCCTAAGTAAGCGCTCATCATCATACTTGAGCAGCGAGCGCTCCTTCTCTGCCTCTAGCCGCCGACCAATTTTCAGCTCTACGTTAGCGCCGGGCCTATACTCAACCTTCTCCATATCCGGAACAAGGTCACGGAAAGAGAGGGCGTGATTCCAAGTATTCACGTATAGCTTAAGCTCTTCCACTTCCTCCGTCTTCTCGCGGTGCTGAGTAACCTCCCAGCCCGACTCTTCACTAAAAGACGCGTCCAGAAGCCTCCACACGCCATATTCCTCAAGGCGAAGGGCAACGGGATAATAAGTGCCAATAATTCTCCCCTCGCAAA
>Ga0164318_10008001_pt1 | contig 10255 bp, 12 predicted proteins | sample GuaBasSedimGuay9_FD_113734 | JGI IMG/M metagenome (GOLD analysis project Ga0164318, IMG submission 113734) | Subseafloor sediment microbial communities from Guaymas Basin, Gulf of California, Mexico - Guay9, Core 4571-4, 0-3 cm | ecosystem: Environmental > Aquatic > Marine > Hydrothermal vents...
ACAATGTTCAAAAGATATTGGGTTAAGTTTAAGAAAAATGAAAAAATATAATAGTTCTAGATTAAAATGGAAAAAACTAGCAAATTATTTTAAAAACAATAAAGAATTGAATAAGATAGCGTTTTCTGATATAGAATGGGTTGAAATAAAATCTCTAAAAAAAATAGGCAAATTACCAACTGTTGCTGTAGAAGTTGATAAATATCACACTTATATTTCTAATGGAATTATATCTCATAATAGCTTGGTGACACTAAAGATTGATATGCTTATGAGTTTGGTTCTGCATGAGGGATGGCAAATGCTAGTTACTTCTTATGATTCAATACATATACGTGGAGTGGTTGAACCTGTTATAACAGCATTAGAATATCATCCTATTTTATCTAGCTTTAAAGAGAGAATAAAAAGAAGTCCTAGTTTCCTTTTAACTACTTCAACGAAAAACACATTAGAAGGAATAAATATGAATTTAAAAGGAAGCAATCCAGGTTCTAATTTCTTTCAAAAGCATGCTAAGAAGATCTTTATAGAGGAGAATTCGTTTGAAACAGAAGAGGTTTTTAACAAGCGGGTTGAAAGTAAATCAGAGTTGGGATGGATAGAGAGGTCAAGTGGGATGTGCAACTTCACTGAGAATATGCCTGCTGGTAGAATCTTTTTTCAAGGAGAAAAACCTTGGGTATTAAATCTTCCTCAGTATATAAATCCTTATTGGGATGAAGAAGAAAAGAAAAGAGCAATTAAAAAATATCATGGAGAAGAAAGTGTAAGTTATAGAATATTTGTTAAAGGAGAGGTTGTTACAGAAGGAATTTCTGTTTTAGATATGGATAGGGTTAGAAAGAATTATACAAAGAATAGATTATTAAAAGTATTTGAAATAACTAAAGAGTCTTTTAATAAATTTAAAAATATAATAATAGTAGAACGCCCCAAAAATGCTGAAGAAATATTTATAGATGCTGATATTGGGGAATCAGCACCAACAGAAATAAGTATTTTTAGTAGAGTAGGAGAAATATATAAGTATCTGTATAACATAGTGTTATATAGATTAACTGATAAAGAACAATATAAAATATTTAGTTATCTTATATCTATCCTTAGTGCAGAGCATACTGGATTAGATGTTAGTGATGGAACGGGAAGAGCAATATATAGGAGATTAGCAGAAGAATATCCTGCAAATAGATTAGATTGGGTTTCTTTCAATGAGAAAATTCCTATAGGATTTAAAAAAGATGAGAATGGAAGAGTTGTATATTCTAAAGAAGGACAACCTGAATATGATATGGAATACACTGCTTCTTGGAGTGTTAAGAGATTGCAGGATTTATTATATAATGGGAAACTAGAAATTCCTAAGGATGCTTATAAGTTAGATGATCAATTGATGTCTGTTCGTGCAATACAGGGAACAAATAGGATTGTATATCAATGTGTAAGTGTTGATGGAGATCACTGTTTTCAAAGCTTTCAAGTATTTTGTATATCTGAGTGGTTTACAAGAATGAAAAAAATGCAGCCTTCAAATATAAAGAAATTCAATAAAACAGGAGTATAAAAAAAGATATGGAAATAAAAGGAATGAATAATGCTTTAGAATGGTTAAATGATATGATTAGTTTATTTAGTAATAATCCTATTACTATTCCTACAGATTATCGTTCTAAAGTTTTAGAAGTTAAGAAATTATTAAATAATGATATATCAGGAGTAGTTTCTTCTTTATTAGATTTAGGAATAACTGCCTCTTTAGTTAATTATAGAATAGAAACTGAAAATAGTAATCTTAATGATTTGCTTAATAAAGAATGGTTAGCAAATATCAATAAAGAATTTATGGGAGAAATACCCGTAGGAATAAGAGCATTAGCAAAAGAATATTTTAGAGAACGATATAAAGGGTCTTCTTTTTTATTATTAAGATCAGTATGGGAGGATGTTGATGGTTTTATCCTTCCTACTAAAATGTGGTTTGTTGATGGAGAAGATATAATTGTTAAGAATGATGAAGAAGGAATAAGTTTAACTAATAAGAAATATTATCTGCGTATTTCTCAAAAGAAGAATAAAAAACTTCCTATAAATAAACAAGAAAAAATATTTATCCAACGTCCTTTTTCTTCTTGGGGAACTGATTATCCAGTTCCTTTTTTAATTTATAGGGGAATTTATAAGAATCTTAAATTATTAGAATTGTTGGAAGGAAAGGGGGAAGATGTAGTTTCTAAAGCTTTAGAATATCTATTTGTTCTTAAAAAAGGGACAGAAGGAATGGCTAAGTTGGGAAGGTCAGATTTTATATATGATGAAAGTGATTTAAGGAAAGTTAAAGAAAATTTTCAGAGTTTAGCTTCTGATAGGAAAAATAATCAGGGAATTTCTACTTATGTTACTAATTTCGATACAGAATTGGAGCATTTAATTCCTGAATATAGCAGGGCTTTAAATGGTGGATTATATGAACCTATTTTAATGAGGCTATTGGGAGGATTGGGTATAGTAGAAATAGTACAAAGTATAGGAGCAAATAGAAGAGAAGCTGTATTAAACCCTCGTCCTTTTATCTCTATGATAGAAGAAGGGGTTAAAGATTTTAAAAGTTTATTAACAGATTTATCTTCTACAATTATAGAAGTTAATAAGGCTTCTCATCCTAAATATTTTGCTAAGAAAATAGAAGTTAATTCTTCTATATTAAAAGATTTTCTAACAGATGCTATAAGAGATCATATAAGAAGTGCTTATGATAGGGGAGATTTATCTAAGCGTACTTATATAGAGAGTATAGAAAACTTTGATTTTGATACAGAGATTAAGAGGAGAAAAGAAGAATTTGATAGAGGATATGAAGAATTATTATATCCTCATATTATTCAGAATAAAGAAGATAAAATATCTCCTACGGAAGAAAGGAGAGTAGATAAAATAAAAAATATTGATAATCCTATTACAGAAGATAAACAGAAAGTAGAAAAACAGAATTTTAAATCTTCTGTAGAGAATGGAAAAGAATTTGAACAGGCTCCATATACAGAAAAGAATTATCCTCCTCAAATAAAGAATTTGCCTAAAGGAGCTAGAAATATTTGGATAAAATCTTTTAATGCTGTTTTAGAATCTACTGGAGATGAAGATAAAGCAAGGATGGCAGCTTGGAGGAATGTAAAGTTGAGATATAAAAGAGTAGGTGATAAATGGGTTAGGAAAGAGAAGGGAGAATTAGAAAATAGTATTAAAGAAATGAATATAGATGATTTAATTGAATTGAAGAAATTAGAGATTTTAGGAAGACAAAGCAAGATTATAGATAAAATATTAGAAAATAATGAAGAATGATTGATAATGCATGTTATGGAAATCAAATAAGAAAGATAATTTTATAATGGTTTATGGATTTAAAAAACAAAAAAGAATTTATGATACTGTTCTTACATTACATATAAAAAATGAGAAAGAAACTTGGGTTTATGGATTTCTTAGTAAATGTAGGTTGTCAGTAAAAGATTTTATATCGTTGTGGAAATATCTAAAACAAATAGTTCCAACACAATATTTAATGGTAGAAGCTTTTAGTATGCATACTCGTATATATAAAATGTTTTTACCAATTATTAAGGTTGAAAGAACTAAGACATTTAATGGTTTTGAAAGTGAAACATTGCAAATAGTAATGAAGAAACCATTACGTAATATGAAATTAATAAAAAGAATAAATTAGGGGAGGAAGATATATGAATCAAGTAGAAATTTTATTAAAGGATATGACTTTTAATTCTAGATATGAATTTCTAGAAGAATCTAAAAAATTAGATGAAGTTATAGAAATAGCAAAAAAGAGAGGAATAAAACTCCCTGCTCATGATTTAGCCCCTTTTAAATGTGTTTATGCCTTTACAAATAGAAAAAACTTAAATGGATGTATCCTCCCTGAAGAAGAAGTAAAAAAATCATTAAAAACATTAGCAGGAAAAGCAATTGATTTTGATCATATTAGACAAAGGGTTGTAGGGCATTGGATAGATGCTAAATTAGAAAAAGGAACAATAGTTGCTTATGGAGTATTTTATAAAGGAAATTTTCCTGAGGATTATGAACTTATAAAGCAATTAATGAAAAAAGGAAGATTAAAAGTTAGCTTTGAAGCTTGGGGAGATCATAATTATTATATAGATGGAAGTTATGATTTAACTAATATAGAATTTGCTGGTGGGGGATTATTATTAACTGCTAAACCCGCATTTAAAGAAGCAGAAGTTCTGGAAATGGCTAATGAGATTGTAAATGCACAAGAAAGAATATTAGAAATAGCAAAAGTTTGTACAGAACCTTCTTGTTATGTAATTGAAGAATCTAGTTATTTATGTGAATGTATTAAATGTGGTTATACTGTTTCTAGTGATACACATTGCAATCAACTTACTTGTAAAAAATGTGGTAGTCAAATGAGAAGAAAATCTAGACCAGGTCCAGGAAGAGCTAATAAGGAAAATGCTAAATTATATTTCCCCGATGATAGTAGTTTAATATGGAGAATATTGGGAGAAATAAAAGAATGTCCTTCTTGTAAAATAGAAAATCCTTCTTTACAAGTTAAATCTATAGATTTAGATAAAGATATAGTAGTAGCTTCTTGTTATACTTGTGGAGCAATACTAAAAATAAATTTAGAACCTAATGTAGAAATAACTAAAAAGGGGAAAAAGATAAAAGGAATAGAAGTGGAACAGCCTAAGGAGATTGCTATGATAGGTTTTAGTGAATTTTTAGAAGATTATAAAGGAGAGGATTATGAATTAATTGAAAGTTTTTTAAATGAGGATGAGAACGAAAGTTTGGAAGAAGCTAAAAAGCTAAGTTATGAGAAAAGGAAGAAGCTTCCTGATGATATGTTTGCTGTAGTTATTACTAAAAAAGGGAAGAACGGGAAAACTATAAAGATAAGAAAATATCCGTTAAATGATGAGACGAGAGTAAGGGCAGCTCTTAGATATTTGGGAATGCCTAGAAATAAGAAAGCTTTGGAGAAATTGGGAGTTTCTGTAGAGTCAGTAAAAAGAAAGATAATGAAAAGGGCGAAGGAATTAAATATGACAGAACTCTTGAAAGGAAATAAAGAAATGGAGGATGAAGTTATGGAAGAGAAAATAAAAGAGCTACAGGCTGAGTTGGCTAAAGTAAAAGAAGAGCTTGCTAAGAAAACAGAGGAATCAGAAAAAGCAACTGCTACTATTAATGAACTCAAGAAAGAGTCTGAAGATGCTAAGAAAAAGATTGAAGATATTGAAAAGGCTAAGGCTGAAGATATAGAAAAAGCTAAGAAAGAGGCTAAAATAGTTGCTGAGAGACGTGCTGAATTAGCAGACTTTGCAAAAGATATTAGTGATGAAGATTTGTTAGACGATGTAAAATATGAAAATGCTAAACTTAAGATGGAATTAGCTAATAAAGAGAAAGAGATTGAAGTGGCTAAAAAGGGGAAACCGCAAGATTTTACAAAGGGAAGTAGAGATAAAGATACTGAAGATCCCGTAGCGAATGCTAATAAGAAAGTTAGAAAATACGCTTGGGGGGTATAATTAATTTATAAAGGAGAGTAAAAATATGAAGTATGATTCATTGGAAATTGCAAGGATAATTGGTGAACCTAAAGATCCTAGAAAGCCTTATCCAGATATAGTTAAAGAGATATGCGAGCTTGATAAATCCGCACCTAATGAGTATCTCTATCACTATGATGTATTGTTAGAAACAGATAAAGTTTATACTACAGTTGCAAGTGGAGTTACACAGGTAGCTGTTTCTGTTGATACTCCTGCTTTGCTTACATTTATAGATAGAGCAACACCTGAGTACTATGCTAAGTTAACTGATTTAGCTAATTCTAAAGAGAGAACTTTAGCTCGTAAAAATAAGACTATTTCTAGAACGCTCGATGCCTATGAAATCTATTATCTTTTACAGGCAGTAGATTCTGCGGCAACTGCTCAAGGTAATACTGTAACTCTGGATTCTGGTACAGATCACTATACTTTTAAGAATTTAATTGACCAGATAGAACAGGTTGTAGATTATGGTGATAAATATGTGTTGATAGCGGGTTCATTAATAGATAAAGATATTAAGTTGTGGAACTGGACTGATAATAAAAATCAGTCTATTTTGGATGCTTTTAAAGAGTTGAATGTTGGAGTTAAGAGGACAAAAGGAAATATTACTTTAGATGGTTCAGTTACTGCTATTCTAGCTACAAACACTGCTTATTTAGTTGCTGAAGAGACTGCTATTGGAAAACCTTGTTTATTTGTAAGAAAACAGTTAAATGAAATAGAAGGAGTAGGTGGAATTATAACTAATAATGATGAGAATGAGTTACCTGAAAGATTGGTATTTGTTTCACCTAATCCTGTTAGTGTTGGAACAAATAACACTCGTTATTTGGCAGTTGGTCTTACAGGTTATGAAAATATAGTTACAGCAGTTGGTAATGCTTATGGTATAAGTAAGTTTACTAGGACATAATCTTTATAAGTTTATATAGAGGGGGGATGAGATTTTTCTCTCCCCCTACCAAAATAGAAATATGATAGAACCTTATAAGAAGAAACACTTACTTGACTTGTTATCTCTTTTTACAGAGAATGAAAATAATTATTGTTATATTACTTTAGATAATAAGAGATATTATATAAATGATAAAGTATCATTAGATCTATTCCTCTCTAACTGTAAAAATATTTATATTGCTAACGATGGTAGAATAAAAGGAATAATTGCTTCTTGGAAGGGAAAAGGAGGAGATACTATACGATATTATCTAAAGATATTTGCTATAGATAATTCTACTATAAATAAATTATTATCCTTTTACCTGCCTTTAACTAATATAGATATTTATATTAAGATAGATAAAAAAGTTCCTTTTCTTTCTATGCTCTTTAAAAATGGATTTAAATTTCTTCATGGTAGAGGAAGAGAACTTCTTTTAATATATAACATAAAGAGGAAGAAAGAATGGCAATAACTGTATCGTCAATAACAGATAAAGTTAGGTATTTAATACAAGATTTTGCTAAATCTACAAAAGATATATTTACCGCAGGGAATTCTTCTATATTTACTCTTACAGAAGATAATCCTGTTTCTATCACTGCTGTATATAAGAATAGTACTGAGTTGTCTTCAGGACAATGGAGCTTTGATTCTTCTACCAATAAGGTTACTATTTCTACTACAGTAAATGCAGGGGATATAATAGAAATAGACTATACATATTATCCAACTTATTCTACTAGTGAAATAACAGGATATATAAATTCTGCTCTTATAATTATAAGTTCTTTTAGTTATTATACGTGGAGTATAGAAAATGATAATATTTATCCTGAACCCAACACTGAAGAACAAAATTTAATAGCTTTAGTAGCCTCTATTTTAATAAACCCTAATAATAAGTCCTTTTCTCTGCCTAATATAAAAGTGAATGTTCCTAAAGATTTACCTACTACAGATAAAATAAATAAAATAATATCTATATTTAAGCATAATAGCTCTGGAATTTTTGAAGTCTTATAATGACAGAAAAAGAAGCTAAAAGAATATTGGCAATAATACATGATATAAAAAGGATAGAAGAAAAATTAAAATATATAAAGGAAATGATAAATGAAATAAAGAGTAATGATGATAAGGTAATAGAAAAAATATATGATTATGTACTAGAAGGAGAGAAAGGAGATAATAATGGGGTCAAATGAAAATTTTTGCTCTGAACATACGGAGATAGTAAAGATTATTACAAAAAACTCTACTTCTTTATCAAATATAAATAAAGAAATAGAACAAATAAAAAATAATCATTTAGTACATATATATGATAAGCTGGATAAGATTAATTATTGGCTTATAGGAGTTCTTACCACAACAATTGTAGGTTTAGTTCTTACTATAATGAGATATTTTGTAGGAAAAGGTTAATAAAATATATGAAAACTTTTATATTAGGAACATCAATAAAAATATCTGTTGTATTTGCTGATTCCGTTTCTTCTTGTAAGATAACGATAATAGATCCATATGATACTACTAAAATAGATGAAAAAGACATGACATTAGAAGATGGAACAGATAATATCTACAACTATGTTTGGCAAAGTGATGATGATAATGATAGTAGTGGTACTTATACAGTAAAAGTAATAGGAACAAATGGAGCATATACTTCTGTTTTTGCGGATTATTTTATTTTAAAGAAAGTAGATTAATGAAGAGAGTATTGGATTTTCAAAATCTTTTACGTGACAGAAATTTAACTAAAAAAGTATTAGTATATTTTGCAGAAAGGAGTTATGAAGATGGGTACGATCCATATGAGAATTTGCCTACTTATACTAATGGAAATCCGTTAACATTTAGAGCATATGTTAGTCAACTTTCTCCAACTTCTTTAGTTTGGAAAGGATATGGATTAAAAGAAGAAGGATCGGTCGAACTTGTTTGTGATAAAAGATTCAGAAATTGGTTGGAAAATGCCAATAAGATAGAGATAGATGGTGATGAATATCAGGTTTTTAAAGAAGGAAGTGGGAGAAGAAGTATAATAACTACTGTTGCTTTTAATCTAATAAAAGCAATATTACAGAGGAAATAAAGTGAGTAATTATTTCCAGACAAATAGAAATGTTGAACTTTCTACTCTGGATTATTTTGAAGGAGAATTTAGTAATAAATGGTCAGATATTACTATAGTTAAAAATTTTACTAAAGCTTATGAAAAACCTCTTCCTGTAGTTTGTATAAGTCTAATAAGTCAGAGTACAGATAGATTAGAGATAGGAAATACAAGATTAAGTAATAGATATTTATTAAATTTTGATATATTTGCTAAGAGTGATGGACAAAGAATAGATTTAGCAGGTTTTATTTTATCAAAGTTAGCTTCTAGTTGGACTTATTATATTTATAGTCACAGTAGTAGTAGCAGTTCTGATTATTTGAGTAAAACTGAAGATGGTAAAATATTCGTGGAAGAGTTTATTGCCAATGAAAAGATAAATTATATTGATAGTGAAGATGTTAAAGATCAATATAGACATATAATAACAGTAGCAGTAAGAAAAAACGGTTGGAATTAATTATGTATTCATCTTATGTACCTTATACAAAAAAAGGAATTTATTTAAACGTTAAATTAAAAGTTTATCATAAAGGGATTAACTGGAAACAATTAAGCAATATAATAACAAATATAAAAAAAGATACTTCTCCTCTATTGAAGAAATTTAGAAAAGAGGTTTCCTTAACAATAGCAAGTATAATAGAAAGGAATAGAAAAAGGAATAAAGCAACTAGGAGAGGAGGATTAGCAGATTATTTTAAGTCTCAAGCAACTAGTGATTTGGGAGTTAGAAGTTATAGAGATGAATTATTATTAGGAATAGGAAGATTAGAAGAATTAAATAGTAAATATAAATATTGGGCTGCTTTAAATTATGGTTCTTCTCATATGGTAGGAAGGTATGTAGCGAGAGGATTCTTTGTAAATAGTGGATTAAGACCTTCTACAAGACAAGGATTTAAAGATAGATGGACTCTTAATAATGAGGGATATGTTTTTAAAGTTACTAAACCTATTGTGGGAATACACTATTTAGAGAAAGCTAGAGAAAAATTAATGCCCAAATGGAACGAATTGTGGGTTAAATATTGGGCAAAAAGAAAGGCACTATCAAGAAGATATAAAATATAAATATGCTATAGGAGAGCATAAAAAAGTCAAAGGAGGACTTTAAAAATGATAAATACAAGTTATTTTAAACCTAGATCAATAGCGTTTAATGGTGATGATTATAGTATACAATTAGATAGAATACAGAATATGGCAGCTAGGATTACCATTGATAAAACTAAAGTTGAAGAAGTAGGTAGAGATGGAATAGTTGGATGGAAAACAGGAATACCAGATGTTGCATTAGATATAGGACAGTTAGAATATGGGAATATAAAAGTATTTAAGAATTTCGCAAATGTTGCTTCTACTACTCATTCTGTTAATTTAACATCTTTCAAAACTTCTGCTGTAGATATTTTGGGTTATAAAACGGATGATGATGGAACATTTTTAGGAACTGTTTGGTATCCTAAATTCAGAGTTTCAAGAATAGGATTAAATATTTCTGATCCCCAAGCTTCTGTAGAAAGAACATTTGAATTGGCGGGAGAAAATGAAATATTATTAGAAGCTAGTAAT
>Ga0164318_10008002_pt1 | contig 10255 bp, 19 predicted proteins | sample GuaBasSedimGuay9_FD_113734 | JGI IMG/M metagenome (GOLD analysis project Ga0164318, IMG submission 113734) | Subseafloor sediment microbial communities from Guaymas Basin, Gulf of California, Mexico - Guay9, Core 4571-4, 0-3 cm | ecosystem: Environmental > Aquatic > Marine > Hydrothermal vents...
CTGCTTTAACAACTTCATCCCTCCCGAATCTGGAGTTAGAGATTAATTCAAAGGCTATGTAGCGATTTCTTTCTCTCAATGTGGGAAGCAATGGCTTGGACATTTTCTCATGCCGAGGGCGGGCATATAAATACTGGTTATTTTCTTAGGCATATTTAAACTCTTAATCCTTATAGATAACACTTAAAATTAGAATTCCGCAAAGAAAAATGGACAAGTTTTACACCGGTGCAGCAACCTTGGAATACTGCAACAGGAGGCTGATGAACGACCCCGCTATTTCTAAAGCCAACAAGAAAGCCCTCCGGGAATTTCTCAGGGAATGCTCGGCACAGGGACTGAGTAAACAGCGACTGAGGAAATACGCCAGCAACTTCTACATGCTCTTCAAGCTCGCCCCGGAATTCAGCCTGAAAACCGCAACCGAGAAAGACCTCAAGGATTTAATGGTCAAGATAAACAACTCGCATTATTCTGAATGGACAAAGACCGACTTCAAGGTCGCCATAAAGAAATACTACAAGACAATGGAAGGCGGAGATGAGTACCCAAAAAAGGTCAGATGGATTAAAACCACCATGAAGAACAACCGCAAGAAACTGCCCGAGGACATGCTGTCCAAAGAGGAAATAGAACGATTAATCAAGGCATGCTCCAATGAAAGAGACCGCGCATTAATCAGCCTGCTCTACGAGGGTGGGCTAAGAATCGGCGAGCTACATTCCCTGAAAATCAAGCACCTGAAATTCTCAGATTATGGAGTAAAGGTAACAATCCCAGAGGGAAAGACAGGGGCAAGGGTTATCCCAATCATTGAATCGGAAAGATATTTAAGAAACTGGCTGGAGGTTCATCCCTTCAAAGACCCGGAGTCTCCACTGTGGGTTAAATTGGAGCAGAACAAAGGTAGACCGATAGCGATGAACTATGCGACCATAAGAATGATGATCCGCAAAAAAGCAAAGAAAGCAAAAATCCCACAGAGCAAGGTCAATCCGCACAACTTCCGCCACAGCAGGGCAACTGAATTGGCCAAACACCTAACCGAAGCCCAGATGTCCCAGTATTTCGGCTGGGTTCAGGGGAGCGACATGGCAGCAACATACGTTCATTTATCAGGCAGGGATTTAGACAAGACCATAATGAAAATGCACGGCCTCGTTGAAATAAAAGAGGATGTGGAGTCAAAGAAATGCCCGAGGTGTGGGAGAATAAATCCCCCGAAAACAAAGTTATGCGTCCAGTGTTTGGGTCCCCTAGACTTAAAAACAGCCTTAGAAATCGAGGAGAAAAGAGCGGACGCGGACAACCTTCTTGTGCAGTTATTCCAGATGCCCAGAGTCCAGAAGGCACTTGCGCAATCTCTGGATGAAATCGGCGGGGTGGAGAAGTTGGTGGAGATACTAAAAGGTGGGTTATGAAAGAGGATAAATATTACATTGATCTATATCGTAAGTGATTCAGCATACTCCCTAGATTTTTTGACTATATTCTTCGAAATCTCTAATAATCTTTTAGAAATATCGTCCTTTGTGATTTCTTGAGGATCTTTTTTAAATTTTATATTTGCCTCTTGTTTAGTATATTCTGGCGGGTTTAAAGACGATAAATGATTATAAAGTTCTTCAGGTTTTACTCTTTGCCACTCTGTTAATTTTTCTACCCCGAATACCCTCTTTACATCTTCATAATTTTTGATCAGAAATAATCTCTCAGATTCACAAATATCAGGAACTAACAGGTTGAATGGCAACAGGGATAGTATTATCTCTTCTGATTTTATATCGATTCTGTTGATTAGATCTTCAATATCAATCTGGGCATAGCCACTATCAAAAAATGAAAGTGTTTCTTCACATTGCTTCATGGTTTCCTTTGTTAATTCTCCACTATCTGAAAATACTTTAGTAAAAGACATTGACGGATCTAATCTATAAAATTTCAATAAACCTTCATAGCTGCTAGATTCTTCCAATTTACTCTCAATTTTGGTTCTAATAAAATCAAAAATAGTGGGATGGTCTTTGAGGTTTATAAGGAAGACTGCATATCTTCCTTTATGTTTTGGGACATTAGATGCGGTAGCTGTACCAACTATGCGGGGGACTTTTGATTGTTTTAGCGACTCAGTTATTACTTTCTCCCCAGCTCCCCCCTCAGCTTTCAAAATTAAAACAGGTTTATGAACGATACCCTTTCTCATGAGTTCCTTTTCTATCTTATCTTTTACTTTAGAATCAACACCTATTATACTTATTTTGCCTTCTGTTGCTAGTTCAATAAGGGTTTTTCTTAGGTCTTCTTCTTTGTTGAGTTTCTCTTCAAAAAACTTTAAATATCTGGTTTCAAAGTAGTTTCTGACAATATCTTTGAGAGCACTTACTTGATTCTCTTCTGTCTCTAATTTGAACAAATAAGACACAGATATTTCATCATGTTTATCTAAAAAGGAGATATGATATCCACTCAAGAAAAGTTTAGACTTTTCTGCTTTTGTGTCAGTCAGATTTCTGGATTCAATATAATTCCGGATTATCTGTTTATAGGATAAATTATTATTTTTCTTGTAATCAAAACATAATGAATATATAGTCAGATACTCTAATTGACGCTTATTAAGACTTGGATAGCATGATTTTAAAATAATAGTTTTAATCTCAAATGGATCTTCTTCATGCTCCTTAAGAAATTTTTCTATCTTCTGTCTCGTTTCATTAATGCGCGACTCTTCAAAAATAATTTTAGTAGTTTTCAAGAAACTCTTAACAGATTCCAAGTAACTTTCTATCTTTTTCTTTTTCTTTGATTTTGTTATATAATTATCATACATGCCCGGGACATATTGTAGCACAGCAATAAAAGCCGCAACAAACACTAAAAAAGGGAACGGAATCATACCAAACCCCAATAAAACTGATAAAATAAAAGTAGTTATTGCTATGATTATATAGTTCATATTGATCAACAAATAAAATTGTGTTGCCCTCCTTTTATCTTTTAAAATATAAGTTTAAGTGAAATAAAAGAGACAAAGTTCACATCAATTTCCCAATTTTAACAACAATTTTTTAAATATTAAATAATAGGAATAAATATTTTGATACTATATATCCAGTGATGATTAAATGACAAGGTCAGCAGAAGATTTAATAGTTGGTGCAGGAATATTTTTAGTAATACTTATAGTGGGAGGATTAATCTTAACATTAGTTTTTGGAGATGCCAGAGTTGGTTTTTTCCTATCATTTATAGCAGGTATAGTCCTCGGTGGTGGTGGGTTTGCTATGTTCTATAAAAAATGGTAACTTTTAACTTAATCTAAAACTTTAACCCTTCACAACTTCCCGACCCCCAGCTCCCCCTTCTCCTTGCCATACTCCATCATCAGTTTGTCCTTGTTCTCAAATCCAATCTCTCTGACCAAATCCTTTGGGAAGGTTATCTGGCCACCGCCCAAGGCAGTTTGTGGTACCTGCCGACATCTCTTATCGTCATTTTTATTGGGAGAAATAAAAAAAATAATATGAAATTTAAAACCCTGCCAATATTTTTACTTATCGTACTACTCCTCGCCGGCGGCTGCATCGAGGAAACCACAACAACCACTACAGAAAATCTATCAACCACTCCCACACCAGAAACTTCCACCATCCATCAACCATCCACTACAACGACAACGTCTACGCCATCAGAAACTACAACAACTCTTACAACAACGACAACGGAGAATACATCAAGCACCACAACAATCACTTCCTCGAACTTCACAACCACAACAAGTGAAACAACAACTTCTTCTACAACTGCCACAACCACCCCTGAAACAACCACCACACTACCTGCCTTCGACAAAGACAACCTGCGCATAGCATCATGGAACGTCCAAATATTCGGAAAAAGCAAATACAATAAACCCGATGTCAGGAAAGCCATAATAGATGAATTGAAGGATTATGATATCATCGCCTTTCAGGAGATAAGGGACTCCTCTCAAAGTTATTTCCCAAAACTCATGGAAGAACTACCCGCATACGATTACGTTGTAAGCGCGAGGCTGGGAAGAACATCAAGCAAGGAACAGTACGCGTTCATCTACAGAAAAGAAATCGAACTGGTCGAAAGCCATGTATTCACCGATTCGGAGGATGTATTTGAAAGGGAGCCGTTCATCGCAACCTTCAAAATAGACAACCGCACATTCGACATAGTCCAGATTCACACAAAACCAGATGACGCCGAAAACGAAATCGATGAACTTCTGAAGATAAGGACATCAACAAACCAGATATGGCTGGGGGATTTCAACGCCGACTGCTCCTATTACGATGAAACTCAGGAAGAGCCGTACAACTGGATTATTCCTGACAGCGAGGACACCACGGTAAAATCAACCAACTGCACATACGACAGAATCGTTGTAACGGATGAGTTAGCGCAAGCAGTCAGGGGCTACCATGTCAACAAACTAACGGAATACAACTATACCTTTCAGATAGAGATAAGCGACCATTATCCCGTGAGCATATTCCTGAATGTTTCCGCAGTAGGCATCGCATCAAATGTAACCAACACGACAGGAAGCACAGCGGCAGACAACAATACATCCACCGATACAACCAACACGACCGTAAGCTATAACATCAAAATCACGGCGGTTCAGTTTGACACCCCGCACAATCCGGAGAACGAGCACCTGAACGAGGAATGGGTTGAAATCACCAACTATGGAAACGACACGGACATGAGCGGATGGATTCTCTATGACGAAGGATACAAACACAAATACGTTTTCCATTCATTTACATTGGGTGCAAATAAATCAGTCAAAGTCCACACGGGAATCGGCTCAGACACAGAAACAGACCTCTACATGAACAGGCAATCCGCAATATGGAACAATGACGGAGACATAGCAACGCTAGTCAATGATAAAGGGGAAATAATGGATTACAAATCTGGATGAATTTAATTTCTTCTAAAAATCTTAAGAGTCGCTTCACAATTGTTCAGCTCCTTCTTAATGATTTTTGGTCTCCGACCACGAAGAAATTTCTCAAAGGGAAAACTCACCCATGAAGGGAATGAGTTTTCTCATGTAGTGCCTAACAAAATTCTGCCTGAAATCTTAAATGGGCTTTCACTATCGTTCAAGACCCTATTTAATGATTTCTCTTTTTCCCGAAAAAGCCGGCAGAATTTTCACGTTCCAAAAAATTAACTGCGGCAAATGAAAAAAATCATTCGCCGAAAAAAATGGAGCTGATGTAATGGCTGAAGCATTGAAGGAACGGCTCAAAACTGAAATCGTGGAAGCCTTCTATAATGAGAAGCTATCAATCAATGAAATCCAGAAGCAGATGGAAACCGCACTGGTAGAAACGAGCGAGGAGATAAAGGCGGACATCGAGGACATGAAAAGGAGGGCGAATTAAATGCAGACAGTAAACGCTTCGATCAGGAAGGTCAGGCAGATTCTCTTCGGGGAAAACCTGGCGGATTTAATGGAAATAGAGAAGGAGGTGACGCAATGTATTTGAAAAACTTTAAGAACGGCGAGGAATGGGACAGCGTGACCCTTTCCGATGAAGAAGTCCAAGAAGTCTTGGAAGAATTGAGGGTAAGGAATCTGGAGATAATGAAGAGATGCGTGGAAGATGCAAAGAAACTGAACGGCCGCATAAACTCAACGATCGCGGCGGCTCTGTTCTCGAAATTGGGGGAGTCTGGCTTTACTGCCCTGCAGAATGCACTCGAACGGAAGGTAAGAAAAATCAGAGACTCCGAGAACGGGAAATGGAAGCCAATAAGAAAAAGGCTGAGCAAGGCGGAGTTCGACAGGTTGCACGGTCAGGGCAAAATAAGAAAGTTCGGCGGTCGGTGGCAGATAAGGGAGGACTGATAGAATGGAAGCGGAAGCAATGCTCTGGAACATATACGATGAGATATCGGATGTGATCAATTTCTCCAATATTGACGACCGCCACAGAGAACGGCTGGAACATATCAGAAACATAGTCTCCGAGATAATCGAGGATGTATAGGCACGAACGGCAAGGCAAGGGGGAGGGATTAAACCCCCACCCCTAAATTTTCAAAGGAGGTATTGGCATGGAATATCATAAAAAGAGTTCAAAGGCAGAAGCGATAGCGAGGAAAAACGACCTTATCCGCAAAAACCTGAGAGGAGCAATTATTCTGCTCACTCCGGGTGTCCAGTCGCTGAGCGAGAAGGACAGGGAAGCCCTATTCCAGAAAATCCGCGAGTTTGAGGATTTCAATGAAGGGAACGACCCATACGGAGAGCATGACTTCGGAGCGGTGAACCACAACGGAGTAAAATATTTTTTCAAATTCGACTATCTCGATGACTCGCTGGAATATTTCAAGGAAGATGGCAACCGCGTCCTAACGATAATGAGGGCAGACGAGTATTAGATTGTATGGGATGATTCAATGGGCGAAATACTGGAAAAAATCAGGAAGGTCGGCTACTATCACAACGGCAAAAAGGAGTTCCCGAAAATCCTCCTGCAGGGCGAATATTTAAGAGAGGCCGGATTCGAGGTAGGCGGATACTATAAGGTCAGGCTGAGTTATGGGAAGGTGGAGATTGAGAAGGTATGATTCTATCTGATTATAGAGTTCATAATCTATCAAAACAATTCTAAAAATCATAAATATCTGCCAGAATGTAGACTGGTTTTTATCACAGAACGGGCATGATATCTCAACTGTTTCATTCATCCAACCGCTAATCTTTTAGAGATTCAGAAATAAAGGTTTATTTTGGTATAAAGGGAAGCCTGCCCTCTTTTAGACTTTTCTTAAAGCCTTGTTTCATAAGTTGTGAAATTGTTTCCCCTTTGTAATCTAAAGAATAGCCTTCGAAATAACTTTCCCCAATTTCCAGCATATCCCAATCAAAAGAGTCTACTTGTGTTTCCGGAAGTTGTGTCATTTTTCCTTTGAATATTATCTTATCGTCTTGTATCAACTCTCCCCTGATTATTCCTAGTTTTTCACTTATTTTCCTGTATTCTATGATAAGGATGTATTTATTAAATCCTTTAACTTTTTCATCTTCTTCTAACAAAGCCTGCATCACTTCTTCCTTTGTAGGAAATCTCGACTTTTCCTTTTTCTTAATATGGTTTTTATTTTTCAATCTTCTCTCCCAATTCCTTTTTAATTGAAGTAGCTAAATCTAATAATTCTTTATGCAATCTACTAAATTTTGTTTCCTCTGATTTATCCACTATAGCTTTAAGGTAATCTGCCATTCCTTCATCAACATTCTTTATACTATTATTGTACTCTACAAGTTTTCCCTCATAAAATCTCCTCAAATTATTTTGAAGTTCTTTAGGTTCTATCAATATATCCAAAGCACCATTTCTTATTTTGCTCCATTTACTATGCTGTAAGGACATACCCTTCTTCAAACAACTTATATTGCTTCTCATTTCATGATATAATGGTAAATAGATTCTATCTAAATCTCTTTTTTCCGAATATTTTTTCCATTGACGATTTTGTAGATAATATGAACTCAAAAAACCAATAATACCTCCAACTATACCACCTACAAATGCACTATTCAACCATTCTATCATTTTCTCCCACCAAGTGCCTTTCTCCAAACTCCAAATTCAACATTTTCTTTTATTATTGGAAATTAGTCCTCAAAACTAATAAAAGGCTTATCCCCCATCCATCGCCTCCATCTTCTCCTTCTCGGTCTTGTACTCCTCAAGGCATTTCTCCAATTCTCTCTTCAATTCGGTTATGTCCTTCCAGAATTTCAGCCTCTCGAGCCGCATCTCCTTCTTCAGGCTCATAATCTCCCTTTCCGATTCATCATAATCTTTCAGCATGCATTCCCTCAACCGCTCGCTCTCCCCGATTTCAAATCTAAACTCATCCATAAGCTCCTCATGCAACTCGATCCTCTCGGAAATCCAGTAGTATATCTGGGCAATCCTTTCCCTCAGGATTTTAATCTTGTTAAACAATCCCTCCAGCATGGGATTTCTTTTGCACGGTTGCTATAAAACATGGTCTTCGGCAAGAACGGCATGCCACAGAGAATCTATTTTATCCCAAGGGATAATCTAACCTGTATGAAAAAGAAAAGCCAAACTGAGCGGGAAGATCAGGCACGGGAGATCCAGCTGCCCGAATGGGTCAGAATCGTGGACAACTATCTCAGGGAGGTCGAAAAAATAAAGGGGAGAAAGAGGGATAAAAATGACTGAGGGACTGTACTCTTTGGTTTTGAAGAGACTGAAAGAAATAGATGCTCCGAGGTCAGGGGTGATAAGATTTCCCTATGTCTTCGAGAAACTCTGCAGGAATTTTTCCATAACAAAGAAACAGTGCTGGGACATCCTCCTCATGCTCAGGGATTTTGATTTTATCGAGATAATTCCCGGGCACGGGATAAAATTAATTGACAAGGATGCTGACAAAAACAATGAGCCAGAAAAGTTAAACTGACATCCGGCAACTAATTCTCCGATAGTTTTAAATATTATTCTGTTTATTTCTGTTTATATATATTGTATTAAATATCTCAATTGCTGATGCACCGTATTATTTGTTTTCTGCACGTCCCTCGCACCAATAACATAATGCGGTGCATCGTGGTTTAATAGCCAAGCCACGAAGTGTATCGCATGGACATACATAACTACCAGGGAAGACTTGAACTGGTGTTAAAACGCATCAAAGAATCTCCTATTTCTGAGAATAATAAAAAGACGATCATTAGGTTCCATGACAACTGCTTTTCGGAAGGGCTGAGCACGGCAAGAGTGGTCAGATACCTGTATGACCTGATTAAAATCGAAAACTGGCTCGGCAAGGACTTTGAACATGCTGGCATGGAGGACATCAAGGCACTGGTCTGCACCATCGAGAAGACCAGCTATGCAGAACATACAAAGAGGGATCTTAAAATAATCCTCAAGAAGTTCTATCGCTGGCTGAGAGGCACGGAGGAATACCCACCGGAAGTCAGATGGATAAAGACCAATATCAAGAGAAACAAAAATAAACTACCAGAGGACATGCTCACTGAGGATGAAATAGAGAAATTAATAAATGCGGCGGAGCATCCAAGAGATAAAGCCCTGATTGCAGTCCTGTATGAATCGGGGTGCAGAATCGGCGAACTGGCATCCCTAAAACTGAAAAACATAAATTTCGATGAATACGGGGCACAACTGCTGGTAAACGGGAAAACAGGAGCAAGAAGGATAAGAATCATATCCTCTGTTCCCTATCTGAGTGAATGGATTAACAGGCATCCCCTCAAAAATGATCCCGAGGCACCGATATGGATCAATAGAATTAATGAAAATAAAGCAATAGAATATGCGGCCATTAAAAACATTCTACTTTGCTTGAAGAAAAAGGCAGGCATAAAGAAAAAAGTAAACCCCCACAACTTCAGGCACTCCAGGGCAAGCTATCTGGCAAACCATTTAACCGAGGCACAGATGAACCAATACTTCGGCTGGGTACAGGGGTCTAATATGCCGGCCATCTATATTCATATTTCAGGCAGGGATGTTGATCCTGCAATTCTGAGATTATACGGCATAAAAAACAGGGAGGAAAAACGGGAGAGCAAACTGAAGCCGAAACTCTGCCCGAGATGCGAGCAGACCAATCCGTTCACGAACAAGTTCTGCTCAAGGTGCGGCATGCCTCTGGACAAAGAAACAATAATCGAGGTCGTTGAAAAGGACATGAAAAGAAAGCAGATGGACAATATTCTGGACGAGATGCTTCGGGACCAGAGGTTCAGGGAAATGTTCATGGAGAAGATAAAAGAGGTTGTGGGGTGAAGTTATTTATGTCTTCCAGAATATAATTAAGTGGATAAAGAAATCCGTATAATAGGTTGTCCGAAATTGTGGGGTAGAGGCTACGAAATTAATAAAAAATAAGGAATGGAGGTTATTATGAAGCACTTGACAGTGAGATTCGCCTGGCATGACAATAAATGGAATGGAAAAATCTGTAAAAATCCTAGAATGAATTTTTATTGTAGAGGAAACTACTCCTTACTCTCCCCAAGAATTCAGAAAAGGATAAAATTGCAGGAGGACTGTGCACGGCTGTGGGGATAGGTACTTTCTTCACAGAATACAGAATTCTTGGCTTTATTGTATTCTCAATTGGAGTGGCAAATACATATCAGCTGATCAACATGCTCAGGAAAGAGATGGATTTGAAGCAGATCGAATTC
>Ga0164318_10008003_pt1 | contig 10255 bp, 6 predicted proteins | sample GuaBasSedimGuay9_FD_113734 | JGI IMG/M metagenome (GOLD analysis project Ga0164318, IMG submission 113734) | Subseafloor sediment microbial communities from Guaymas Basin, Gulf of California, Mexico - Guay9, Core 4571-4, 0-3 cm | ecosystem: Environmental > Aquatic > Marine > Hydrothermal vents >...
CTTGATTTCCTCGCTGCTGGCGAGACCGTCACTGCGGTCTTCACCATCACGGTTGATGATGCCAACGGCGGCACCGATACCCAGGATGTCACCATCAACATTACCGGCAGTAACGATGCGCCGTCGCTGACCGTTGACACCACCGGCGGTGTCACCGAAGACGCGACCACTCCGAACCTGACCGACAGCGGCACACTGAGCTTCACCGATGCCGACACCACTGACACCCACAGCGTATCCACCAGTTACAATAGCGATGCTGTCTGGAGTGATGGGGTCCTCAGTGCTGCGCAGATCACTGCCATCAGCAGCGGCTTCAGTGCTGACAGCGACAGCTGGGACTACAGCGTGGCCAACGCCGATCTGCAGTTCCTGGACGCGGGTGAAACCATCATCCTAAGCTTTGATGTCACCGTCAGCGATGACTCAGGAGCCGCTAATGACAGCGATACGCAGACCGTGACCCTGACACTGACCGGCACCAACGACGCACCAGTTTTTGATTCAACACCGATCTCAGCAGCTACTGAAGATGCTACTTACAGCTATACCATCACCACTAGTGATATAGACATAGAGGCCGTCACGATTACCGCTACGACTCTGCCAAGCTGGTTAACGCTGACCGACAATGGCAATGGCACAGCAACATTGAGCGGAATGCCACTTAATGCAGATGTTGGTCCTCACGCTGTCATACTGAACGTCAGTGATGGCAGTTTAAGTAGCGATCAGAATTTTACTATTGTTGTAGTTAATACTAATGACGCTCCAGAGGGGACTGTCACCATCAACAACATGTCTCCTACCGAAGGTGACACCCTCACCGCCAGCAACAATCTTACTGATGAAGATGGCCTCAGTGGGGTCATCAATTATCAATGGCAACGTAGTGGTATAGATATTCTTGGAGCGACTGACAGCACCTATACAACCACTCGGGGGGATACGGGTCATGTGATCCGGGTTGTGGCAAGTTTTATCGATGACCGTGGAACCACGGAACATGTTATCAGTAGCGAAACAACCATCGTATATGAAAGGGACAACGACGGCTTAATCGACTCATCTCAGGATGACGATACTTCTAATTCTGGAACTGATGACAATTCTGATACCGGTCAATCTTCAGGGGATACTACGGAAGAAACTCCACTGACAGATGATGGGCTAACACCACAACTGGACGAGCCACTCGCCCTTTCTGAGATTGATGAAAGCTTGATTCTCGCTGCTGAACAGGATTCAGGAGAGAATAATGAAAACATTCTCTATTTAACCGATGAGAATGACAGTGGTAATGAATCATCTAGGGACGGGGAGAACAATGGCCTCATCTTCTTTGATCACAACCTTTATAAGGATATAAGTGCAGCAAATCATCTGGATTACCACTATAAAATTAATCAGGGCAATTTTGATATAAACGACTTTTCAGTTGATGAAATTGATTTTGAGGACAACAGATTGCAGCGGATTATTGACAATGGTAATTATGATCAGCTGCGCGATGAAATTGATGAAGCCTTCAGTGCTGAACAACATTCTGAATCAGTGAGAACAAATATTATCACTGCAACGACAGCAACGTTTACGGTTGGCTTGGTCAGTTATCTGTTGCGCGCCGGTTCTCTGATCGCAAGTATGATGTCAACACTGCCTCTGTGGCGCGGCTTTGATCCAATTGTTATTGTAGCGGGGAAAAAGAAAAAAAAGGATAAACAAAAAAATGAAGATCCCGCTGTAACTGAATCGGAAACCCTTTTTGACAGTGAGTCAAAATGATATTTAAATCTCCCGCAATGCGGCTCAGCTTCGCGCTGGTTCTATTGATACTCAATCTATTGTTTCTTGCCAACTGGATTGGACTGATCCCGGATGAGGCTGAATTGACCATGGAACTGCGTAAAGGATTGAGTGAGTCTTTGGCTCTCCAATTCTCTTCGGCAGCAGATCAGGGTGAATTACAGTTAATACAGAATACTTTACGAGCAGTGGTGGAGCGAAATGATGATATTCGTTCTGCGGCAATTCGGACCACTAACGGTCAATTACTTGCTCTGGCCGGTGAACATCTGGCGCACTGGAAAGCCCCGATTGATGGAAAATCAACATCGACCCAGGTGCTGGTTCCCGTCTATCGTCAGGGTAAGAAATGGGCAACGGTGGAAATCCGCTTTGCATCGCTCTGGGCAAGCGACTGGTTGCAGGGATTCGCTAACTCTTTTATCGGGCTGCTACTGTTCATTGGCATAAGTAGTTTTCTCTGTTATTTCTTTGTTATCAAAAGAACCTTGCGTGAACTTGACCCCTCTGCCGTCATTCCTGAACGGGTTCAAAAAGCTTTTGATGTCCTCCAGGAAGGGGTACTGGTTCTTGATGAAAAAGAACAGATCCTGATGGCGAACAAATCATTTGCTAAATTGGTCGGAAAATCGCCAAAAAAACTTGTCGGACTTAAAGGTTCAGAACTGGGCTGGGCAGATTGTCAAAATGCCAAACAGATCAAGCAACTCCCCTGGCTCAAGGTCTTAATTGATGGGGTAGAGCACAGGGACTCCTCGCTGCGATTATTGGATAACCATGGCAACGAAATTAAATTGACTGTCAACGCGGTCAGGATCACAGACAATGCAAATAAATGTCGTGGTAGTTTGGTGACGTTTGCCGATATTACTCAGTTGGAAGAGAAAAATTTTAAACTGAGTGATTTGGTAGAACAGCTCCAGTTGAGCAAGGAAGAAATTCAAGTCAAAAACGAGGAGTTGGAATTTCTTGCCAACCGCGACCCCATGACTCTGTGCTTGAACCGGCGTTCACTGGATCGACAATTCGATGCGTTATTCACTAAAGCCAAGCTTGAAGGATCAAAACTTTCCTGCATGATGGTTGATATTGACCTGTTTAAGACGGTTAACGATCGCTTTGGTCATTCAATCGGTGATCAGGTGATCAAGTCGGTTGCTGACATACTGAAGAATTGTACCCGTGATAGCGATCTGGTCAGTCGTTATGGTGGTGAAGAATTCTGCATTATTTTACCCGGATTAGAACTGGAAAAGGGGGCTGAAATTGCAGAAAGGATACGCGGTGATATTGAAAAAAATCTTTGCGCCGGGGTTAAAATTACTGTCAGCCTGGGTGTTTCGTCACTGGAACAGAATGTCGGAAAGCCGGATGAACTGATCATCCAGGCAGATAAAGCCCTCTACGCTGCAAAAACCGGGGGGCGAAACCGGGTAGTCAACTGGGGAGGAAGTGAGGCATTAACCAGTGTTATTGATGTCGACACAGAACAGCAACAATCGACAGCAGTGGCTGGTGGCGCCAGCCAAACCCAGTTAATAGGTAAAATCAAAGAACTTGAGGGACTGTTAGAAAAACGGACTCTCGAATTTGAACATTTTGAGATGTACGATGTCCAGACGGGCCTCCCGACACGGTCACTGTTTGAGGATCGGGTGGCTCATGAAATTGCCAGAAGTAAGCGAAAAAATACTCTGGTGGTCATTTTATCAATGAACATCGATACAATTAAACGGGTCTATGAAACCTTGGGACATAGTGCTGCTGAACAGTTGGTCAGAGCCTGTGGGCAACGTTTAAACGATGTTCTGAGAGAAGATATTGATACCGTGGCGGTTCTGGAAGGTATGGCCCATGACAGTTCAATCTCTTTGATTAATCAGACTGAATTTGGGGTATTACTGACAGATATCAAGCAGATTGACCATGTCACCTGGGTGCTGAAGCGACTGCAGAATGCATTTTCCAAGCATTTTACAATCAAAAAACAGCAAATTTTTACGACCAACTATATCGGGGTCAGCGTTTACCCTCACGATGGTCAAACGGTGGAAGAGCTGTACAGCAGTGCAGTCAGCGCCTGTAGTTATGCACAAAAAATAAATAGCGACAAACATTATCTATTTGCATCACAGAAAATCAACACCATGGCGGCAAAACAGCTGCAGATTGAAAGTAATCTTCATACCGCGATCGACAACAATGAACTGACATTACACTTTCAACCACAGGTTGAGGTTGCTACAGGGCGTATTGCCGGTTTTGAGACACTGCTACGCTGGCATAATGCTGACCTTGGTCAGATTCCACCGAGTAATTTTATTGCGGTGGCAGAACAAACAGGACAGATTAACCAGATCGGGGATTGGGTTCTGTATCAGGCATGTCAACAACTCAGGACCTGGTTGGATGATGGTCTGGCGATCGGTTCGATTGCGGTCAACCTCTCCGGAGTTCAGTTACAGCAGCAAAATTTAGCCACTCGGATTGCGGAGATTCTCAGTCAATTCAACCTGGAGCCCCGTTTTCTTGAGATCGAATTAACGGAAAGTGCGCTGGTTCATGCTTTTGATAAATCCTTTACCGTCCTGCAGAAAATCAAGGATATGGGGATTCGAGTTACGATGGATGATTTTGGTACTGGCTATTCATCTCTGGCCTATTTAAGAGATATTCCATTGTCCTGCGTTAAAATTGATCGCTCTTTCATTATGGATATTGGGAATGATAAGAGTGCTGAAAAACTGATCGCATCGATTATCTCCATGGCGCACAGTTTAGATTTACAAGTTGTTGCTGAAGGCGTTGAAGAACAATATCAGGCCGACTATTTAAGTTCTCTAGATTGCGAATATCTCCAGGGGTACCTATTTGGAAGACCGGTTCCGGAAGCAGAAGTTCCTGCTTTATTCAAGACTGAATTCAGTATTTCAGCAACAGCTTAAAGGGCATTTTAATAATGGAAGATTTAATGCAGAAGATCAGGAGCTCAGCACAATTAATCACGTTGCCAGAAATTTATCTGCGCTTGAATGAGTTGCTGACTGATCCTGACTATACCATGGCGGAAGTCGCTCTGCTGATCAGTCATGACCCCGGACTGTCTGCACAGATTCTACGCATTGTTAATAGTCCATTGAAGCGCCGTGAGGCTAAAGTAGAAAGAATCGGGTATGCGGTAAGTTTACTGGGTGCCCAACAGATTCACGATGTTGTCCTTTGTGCCTCAGTGACTGAAACTTTTGACGGAATCCACAATGATGTCATCAACATGAAACAGTTCTGGCAACGCAGCATATATTGTGCGATCACTGCTCGACAACTGGCAATAAAATGTGAAGTGGAATGTGAGCGACTATTTCTGCTCGGCCTGCTTGCCGATATTGGTCACCTGTTTATGTATCTGAGCATAGCGAAACAGGCTCAGCAAGCGATTGTCCAGGCACGCGAGGAGCAGAGGCCCCTTTATCTGGTAGAGAAGGAGCTGCTTGGTTTCGATTATGCGGAGGTGGGGGGAATGATGATGAAAGAGTGGTCATTACCGAAGAGTTTGCAACTTCCGATCGCATTTCATACCGATCCAGGCAAAGTTAAACAGTTTCAATTTGAAACCGGCTTACTCCATATTGCTATGTTATTAATACGAGCAGATCTGGAAGAGGGTGATTTTGGGGAAGGGGTCTATGCGGTGAATCAGAATGTCTGGACAGCGACAGATCTGACCCTGGAAGATTGCTTGAATGCAAGAGCTATTGCGGCAGAACAATTTAAAATAGTCACAGAAAGCATTTTAGGTTAGATATTTAATTAATTTTATATTATGATAATAAACTATGATAACTAAACAGATAAAATATAATTTACACTATCTGCTGTTAGTCGCTCTTCTACTGTTAATGACAGTGCTATCCGCTCAAGCAACAACCCTCTCCCAATCTGTTGAGCAGGCGCTGTTAAGCAATCCACAACTACAGGCTCTAACTTATAACCAACGGGCTATTGAGTACGATCTGAAACAGGCAAAGGGGGGGTATCTGCCATCTATCAACCTGTTGCTTGGCTATGGCTACGGCCAGTTCAGTGAAGATGATTCTGGGAGTTTTAATAGTGATCCTGATGATAATGACTGGAAATCACGCAGCAATGCCACCATCCGATTAGTCCAAAAAGTTTATGATGGCGGTGAAACAGGTAACCAGGTTTCTATCCGTGAGGCACAGCTCAGTTCAGCCGATCATTGGACGAAGGCAACTGCACAGGCCGTGGCCCTGGATACGATAACAGCTCACCTGAATGTTTTTCAGCAACAAGAACTGATTTCACTCGCTAAAAAAAATCTGCAAATTCATCGTAACATTTATCGATCATTAGCAGAACGTGAACAGGCTGGAGCCGGTAATATTGCTGACGTAACCCAGGCTCAAGCGAGATTGGCACGGGCTGAGTCAACCCTCTACTTAAGTCAGGCTGATCTCAGCCGTACGATTGCCAAATACACCCAGGTTGCAGGATCACCCCCGGTAAAACTGACTTACGCTGCAGATCCAAGAACATTACCAGAGGATCTTACAACCGTTCTGCAACGTCTGGAAAAACACAATCCAGAGTTGCTGGCCGTGACAGCAGAAATGGCAGAAGCAGGTTCTCGTTTAGCGCTGGCACGGGTTAACTATAAACCCAAAATTGATCTTGAGTTGAGTAGCCGCTACACTGACCACATGGATGGAAACGAGTCCTGGCAGAACAGTAATGCGGCAATGATTAATCTGAGCTGGAACCTGTATAATGGCGGGCAAGATAAAGCCGGTATCGGTGCGGCATTATTACGCAAGAATCAAAGTCGGTCGAAACGTGCCGCCAAATTAGCTGAACTCACAGAAGAAGCGGCAACCGCCTGGGCGGAATATGCCTCATTGCAGCGGCAGAAAGCTGCTTATTTTGATGCGGTAGAGTTCAGTCGTAAAACCTTTGAAGCTTATTTAAAACAGTTTACCTATTCCCAGCGTAGTTTGCTTGACGTGCTCAGTGCCGAAAATGAATATTTTCAATCTGCCGTACAATTAATCAGGGTTGACATAAATGCAACTCTCACGGTTTATCATCTGCTGGCGCTATCGGGCAATATTCAGCCTTCTTACAATACCGATGCCGTTCCCGATTATTATTACGAACTGACTCAAGCGTTACCGATGACCGGTGCCAATTGACCTGAGGTAAAATCTCAGTCAGCTCCAGAGATGGAAAGGTCTCGAACAAAAACAGATTGAAGTAACGGAGGTTCCGACAGAGGTAGAGTTAACTGGAATAATGTTACTGACCAAGCCGTTGCAGCAGGATATTGCCACAGAGATTGCCGCCAAACTTAAAAGCTGTCATCTTCCCTTCACAATTTTTCAGGATTGAGCCGACCCCCTGAAACAATAAAATCAAGCCATGATCAAACCTAAAAATGGGCTAGCAAAAATTTGCTAACCCATTGATTTTATTGGCACGCCCGACAGGATTCGAACCTGTGACCTCTGCCTCCGGAGGGCAGCGCTCTATCCAGCTGAGCTACGGGCGCATGGGCTGTACTATATACGCTATACCCCCATTTAATGCAACTGGAATTCATTGCTTCAGTCGCTCTATTTCTGAGATAGTCGCGCTGAAACAGGCACTCTTAGTTGGGGAAGATTCGAAAAATCACTCCTGATGACAATATAACCGGCCAACCGTTTTTTATCTGCGGGGAATTCCGCTGAAACCTTCAATTGTGCCCGTTCGCCCGGGGCAATGATCAATACTGATAATTGAGCTACAATTCCAGGATTAGTTGTTTCTGGAGCGTGCAAAGTAATTGTTCGAGTTGACTCATTGAAAATTTCAACTTCGGCCTGCAATAGAGTATCTTGCCCGACAACTCCCCAGTTGATCCGTCGGGGTTGTAAAAATAATTCAGGCCTGACGTTCCCTTGCAGACTGAAGGTCACAGCACTATGTTCCGGGTCATTCGTTTCAAAGGTGACTTCCTTTTGCACCGCCCCACGGAATCCCTGTGAATTAAATTTCAACTGCAACTCAGCCATAGAGCCAGGGGACAACCTGCTGGTTGTCAACAGGGCGGCAGTACAACCGCAAGAGCTGCGTAACCTGCTGATTTCCAATATCTGATCCCCAGCATTATGAAAACGAAAGTTATGGGTAATCTCAGCACCCTGAACAATCTCACCGAAATCATGGTTCACCTGCTCAACAACCAACGCTGGTGCGGCTAAAACAGAACCTGAAGCAAATAATGACAGCAGCAATAAAAAACAATAACGCATAACCACCCCTTTATACTTTCGGTTAATTTTCTAACAATGCTGAATCATAGCATATTTTCTCTTCTTAAAACACAGACAGGGGCCAGTTACAATTGACAGAACGGCTTTTTTCCTGCTATAGCTTAACGTCAAACTACAGGCCCCGGGGAGTAACGACAAAATGGCGGAGCAAAACCGCAAAATTATTTTTTCTCGCGAAAGAATAGCTGCTGAAATCAAGCGTATTGGTCAAGAGATCACTCAGGACTATGGTGATGAAGAGATCATGTTGGTTGGAGTCTTGAAAGGCTCCTTTTTATTTATTGCCGACCTGATCCGGGAGATTCAAACCCCATCAGTCATCGATTTTGTCCGCTTGGCAAGCTATGGTTCCGGCACCAAGACCTCTGGAATCATTGAGTTTCGCAAGGAACTTGAAATGTCGATCCGTGATCGTCATGTTATTATTATCGAAGACATTGTTGATAGCGGCTACACCCTGGAGTGCCTCTACAACAAGTTGCTGCTACAGGAACCCCGCTCTTTAAAGATTTGTACCTTGATTGATAAAAGAGCTCGCCGGGAAGTTGATATCGAAGCAGATTATATCGGTATCAGTATGGAAGAGGGTTTCATTATCGGCTACGGACTTGATCATGACGAAAAGTACCGTAACCTCCCCGACATATACCTGGTTGAAACTTCCTGACCCGATGTTAACCGGGAAGGCAGGCCTTTAACCTGAATAAATTATAGTAACAGGCACAAACACACTGAGGTAAAAATTAAACTGCCATCTAGAGTTGGTCCTAACAAAGGAGAACGTCTGATGATCATTATTTGTCCCGAGTGTTCAACCAGATTCAACATCAATTCCGACCGGATTCCTGACCAGGGCGCAAAGGTACGCTGTGCTCGCTGCAAGCATGTTTTTCTGGCTGAAAAACCACTTGATCTGGATTCGCCACATCCCGAAGATGTGGAAATTTCTGAAGAAGAGCCAACCACCGATTCAGTGGAACAGCCTTCTCCTGATGAAAATTTCAGTGAAACATCTACAGATGATGTTGATTTCAGTTACGATAAATTTCAGGAACTTGATTCCAAAACTCCGCCGGGAGAAACCTCTACCTTTGGCAGTGATGCTGATGATGATTTCACTTTTACAGAATCGACGGAAGAACCTGTCAGTACTATTGAAAAAGTTCTTGCAACAGAAGATGAAGCTCCACTTGTCAACGAGTCTTTTACCGATGAAGGGAGCGTCAATGAGCCGGTCACAACAGATGAATATTCGTCGGAACCGGAATTCACAGCACAACCGATTCAGGAAAAGAAAGGTGGTCCAATTTCCAGTATCATCAGAATCCTGTTGCTGCTAATTCTGGGAGTTCTGATTATTGGTGGCGTATTCGTCTACATAAATGGTCCAGATCAGCTGACTCAGACGATTCAACAAATTTTTGGACAACAAACTGATCGGCCGGTGCAAACCGGCCAGATCACCCTCAGCAAATTGGAGGGGAAGTTTATCAAGAATAAGCATGGTGGTGATTTTTTTCTGATCCACGGAGAAGCAACCAACACCTTTCCACAAGCACGTGCCGCTATACAGGTCAAAGGAGTTATTTTTGATCAAAATGGCAAGCCACTGCTGCAAAAAACGGTCTTTTGTGGCAACCCGATCAGCCTGCAAGAGCTGCAATCTTTGTCATTCTCCGAGTTAGAAAAAATCATGGGGAACCAGTTTGGTAAAGACCTCAGTAACATGAAAATTGACAGCAATAAAGCTATCCCGTTTGATATCGTTTTCAAAGACATGCCACAAAATCTCTCAGAATTCAGCGTTAAAGTCACCTCCTCAGAAGCAGTCACAAAATAATCCCCCATCCCCTGATCAAAAACACTCCTAACAACGAATAGTCTGAGCAAAAACAATCATCATTTCTAGATCCATTTGGCGTTAAAATATATCAGTTAGATTGTTGATCTGGTATCTCTGCCGGGTTAATACCTTTTCGATCACGACTGAAAAGACAATCACCAGCGGTAATGAAACCAGCAGACGAACAACGGTGAACTGCACCCCTAAAATAGTCGCCTCAATGATACTCATCGGAATCATCACCAAAGATGCTGCGGTCAGATAGGTCATAATCATC
>Ga0164318_10008004_pt1 | contig 10255 bp, 6 predicted proteins | sample GuaBasSedimGuay9_FD_113734 | JGI IMG/M metagenome (GOLD analysis project Ga0164318, IMG submission 113734) | Subseafloor sediment microbial communities from Guaymas Basin, Gulf of California, Mexico - Guay9, Core 4571-4, 0-3 cm | ecosystem: Environmental > Aquatic > Marine > Hydrothermal vents >...
GTCATATAATCAACATCATTAATGTGCAGAGTATTTGTGTAATAACTTTCTCCACCATCTGGGATATTATAATATACAAAAAACGGAATCAGTCCAAAACGAAGACTTTCGGTGGCAAATCTTTCAGGTCGGTTTGGACCCCAAGTTTGCCAGCCTGTAAGTGGGCCGCCATTAATATAAATATATCTAATATCCATCGATTTATTTTGCTCACCAATATTTACATCTTTCCAAAAAGCAAGATCACCTTCACTATCTTCGGAAACCGAGCCTACGCTGAGGTAATCAGGCATTCCAGGTATTGAACCGTCACTATTATTAACACGTAGTCCCATAAAGTAATCATCACCTGCTGAAATAATCCGCAGTCCTGTTCTTCCTGGTACCAATCCTGTTAAAGTAACCTCATTACCATTTACGGTTATATCAACAACATTTAGGTTTCGTGATAATACGGTGGTAATAGTTTGATCAAATGTGTAGGTTACACTCTCTCCAACATCAAAATTAATTTGTAGAGGAAGAGCTGATAGCACCAAAGAATTTCCTCCTTGGTTATTTTGCACAAGAACTTGGCTTGATGCCGAAGAAACAAGATTATCATTATCAGTGGTAGTAGCTGTAATTGTAAAATTACCAGAATTACTACTAACCCAGTTTGCCTCCCAAATATTGCCTTGGGTATTTACTCCTGAAATACTTTGCCCATCAACATCGAAATCAACAGAAATTATTGTTCCATCAGAATCAACAGCATTTGCTGATAATGTAACAGTTGTATTTTGCTGAATAACAGAACCGTTAACAGGGTTCGATATATTTATTTCGGGAGGTGATTGAGATCCTCCACCTCCTCCTCCACCAAAATTAACAGATGCTCCATTTAAGTAAGCATTTGTAGGAGGCTGAATACTTACTGAGTAATTAGCACAGTAACCCAATGTTACGCTTCCGCCCGGACTAATAACCGAATTCCAGCCGGCGTCGGCAGATGTATATCCTTGGGACTGATTACCCGACCATGATCCAACATTCCAAAATGAAGTTATTTCAGCTTCCAGATCAAAGTTAAATGTCCAATTATTTATTGGCTCACTATCGTTATTTGTTAACACAATTTCAGCACAATATCCTGCCCCCCAATCGGATGTAACAGTAAATTCTCCGCTCACACCTTGAGCATGTAGTTGCATTGAAAACATGGCAGCAATACTAATAGCAACCCATGTTAATAGATTTAATTTAGTTTTCATATTTGTTGATTTTAATTAATACTCTACATCTGACAAAAAAGAAAACACTACCAAATGCATGAGAGTGTGATTATTAAGATTTGTTAACTTCTATTAACATCTAGTAACATATAATATCTTTAATAATAGTTCGTGTAGTTTTTCATACAAAGGCAGACAAGTGTTTCTCGCAAACCTACAAATCGCAAATGGCGATTATCAGCATGGTAACAATTTAATGAGTATTTTGCAAATATTTGATTTCGTGCGTGTTAAAAAACCTTAACAAACTATTGTTTAATACAGTGCATCCGAAACTTATTGTTTTTGCTTATTCGTTTTTATTAATGATGGTAAACTTTTGGCAGTTTGTCTAAAAAGCAGGAAAGGTCTGTCATTCTGAGTGAGTAGATCCCGGAAAAAGGAGTCCATGAAGTGATATGACAAAAAAATTACAAAATCGAAAAAAAATATTTTTATCATCGGATTTAGCGGATTAAACGGATTTTGATTTTTCGCAAAGCGAAAAATGTAATCTGCTAAATCTGTTAAATCCGATGATAGTTTTTTTGAATTATTTCTATGTTATCCGATATTCAAGATATATTTATATCTCTCTCATATACAATATATTCATGCAAGTTGTCATTAGTAGCAAAATGAAGAATCTCATAATATTGAATGATACAACAATAGAGATTCTTCACTACGTTCAGAATGACAAAAAGCTTACTTTTTAAACAGACTGTTTGAGGCTAATAATATTCTATAATGCTATTAAGCAAAAACTGTATCTTTCCAAAATATTTGTTTATTGATGAAGAAATCGAGAAATAGAACTGCTGATTTGCTCAAGGGTGTTGCTGTAATACTAATGGTACAAGTTCATTTGGTTGAGTTATTTGCACAGCAACAAATATTTGACAGTTACATAGGTTCGATATTGCTTTTTTTGGGAGGACCACCTGCTGCCCCAGTTTTTATGGCAATAATGGGATACTTTATTGCAAAAGGAAATTCTGATATTTCAAAATCGGTAATACGTGGGTTAAAACTAATTGGTGGTGGATTACTACTTAACTTTGGTTTGAATTTCCATTTGTTTGTCAAAATTTATAACCAAACTATTGTAACCAGTCCGTGGCCATATTTATTTGGAGTTGATATACTGTTTCTTGCAGGATTGAGTATTATAATTATTGCAATACTCCAAAAAATTTCTATAAAGAATCCTATTTTATATGTTATAATTATTGTGTTAATATTTGTAGTTCAACAATTGTCGTACCCAACAAGCTTGGGCTTTATGATGTACTTCAATGCATTGTTTCATAGTAATGTTTGGTGGTCGTATTTTTCAGTAATACCTTGGTTAGTATATCCTGTTACCGGGTATTTATTTTATTTGGTAGAACCAAAAATAGCATCTTATTCAAAAAAACAACTTTTTAAAACTACCTTGTTAATAATAACTGGAATTATTCTGGTTTTTAGCATTGGTTATGGAATTAAAATTTCGGCTAACCTTCATGTTTACTACCATCATGATTTTATCTTTTATTTATTTGTGTTAAATTTTATGATTTTCTGGACATTGCTTTTTGATATTATAACGGCGTTTCCGATAAATTTAATAACTACATTTATTGAATGGATGGGCAAGAATGTAACCGTTTTTTACGTTATACAATGGCTGATAATTGGGAATATTGCTACGGGATTATATAAAACTCAGGATAGAATAGAGTTGATAGATTGGTTTTTTGCAATAGTTATTTTGACATCTGTTTTAACATTTTTGTATATGAAGATTAAGGTAATTATTAAACCTACCACTAAATAATTGCACAACCCTGCGGCAGTAATTGCAGTGGTTAGCTTGTTGCAATACCAGTAATATTTTTGTTAGCAACAGGAGGCTGACCGAAGGAAGCCCACTGGTTGCTTAGAAAAATACTACTGGAATAAAACAACTAAAAACGGAAAGTGCGTTTGCCGCCCAAAGTATTAAAAAGCACTGAAAAAAGTTTATTACCACTTTATTGTGCTGATATTAAACTATATACAACACCCCCACTTGACAAACGGATGTGAAAAGCCTATCTTTGCAGCCTTTTAAAAATAGCCTACAAAATATAAATTATAAACACATGAAATTATCACAATTTAAATTTGATTTGCCAAGAGAATTAATTGCTGATCACCCACAAAAAGATAGGGATAAAGCAAAACTTATGGTGATTGACAGAAAAAAGAAAACCATAGAACACAAACGCTTTAAAGATGTGTTAGATTATTTTTCGGCAGATGATGTATTTGTATTAAATAATACCAGAGTTTTTCCAGCAAGATTATACGGTGAAAAAGAAAAAACAGGCGCAAAAATTGAGGTATTCTTACTACGTGAGTTAAATCAAGAAAGTCGTTTGTGGGATGTACTAGTTGACCCTGCTCGTAAAATACGCATTGGTAACAAACTATATTTTGGCGAAGACGAATCGCTTGTTGCTGAAGTAATTGACAACACCACTTCACGTGGTAGAACATTAAGGTTTCTATTTGATGGTTCGTATGATGAGTTTAAGCAAACATTGCAATCGATTGGAGAAACACCATTACCAAAGATTCATCAGCGACCTGTTGAAGAGGGTGATGAAAAACGATACCAAACCATTTATGCAAAGCACGAAGGTTCAGTTGCTGCTCCAACTGCTGGTTTACATTTCTCGAGAGAATTAATGAAAAGACTAGAAATTATTGGTGTTAAATTTGCAGAAATAACTCTTCATACCGGTCTTGGAAATTTTAGGGCCATTGAAGTTGAAGACTTAACAAAACACAAGGTTGATTCGGAAGAAATGTTTATCAATCAGGAAAATGCTGATATAATAAATAGCGCAAAAGGGAATAAAAAACGGTTAGTGGCTATTGGCACCACAAGTATGAAGGCTCTTGAAACTGCAGTGTCTATAACAGGAAAGGTTAAGCCATATAAAGGATGGACTAATACTTTTATTAACCCTCCATATGAATTTAAAACTGCTGATGCAATGATAACCAATTTCCATTTGCCAATGTCGCCTATGATGATGATGGTAAGTGCGTATATTGGTTACGATTTTTTAAAAGATGTTTATAAAGAAGCTATTAAAAAGAAATACAAGTTCTTCACCTATGGTGATGCAATGCTTATTATTTAATGGCTCTAAGAAAACGTCAATAACTGCGTTACGCTCGTAACTAAAACCAGTCATTAAAAGTAAACTCCTGGGTTTTAGTTACTTCACAAGCCTTGTTCTTGACGCTTTCTTAAAGCCATTTGAAAAACATGGAGTTTTCGTAGAGACTCTATTTAGTGGCTAAAACTCGTTTTAAAACTAGCAATAGTTTATATATATATTTTCATTGCAAAGACGCTAAGGCATTGTTAAGAAATAACTTTACCATTCAAGCTTGTTCTTTTGTACGTTAACTTATTTCGTAGCAACCCCTAAGTCGCAGAGTGCTGATTGTATGAGTGTTGCAAAACTTAAAAAGAATTATTAATTTAAATAACATAATAAGAAGTCAGCAGTGGGAAGCACGAAGTAGGATTACTTCTAGCTTTGGTCTTATGACTTCAAACCACAAAATTTGTAAAAACTGAAAATGCATATACTTATAGTTGCTGCTGGTGATGGGAGTAGGGTGGGTAGCTCCATACCAAAACAGTTTTTGCTCCTTGGTGGCAAACCTATTTTATTTCACACAATCAATTCTTTTTTATTTCTTGATGATGTTGAATTTACAATTGTTGTAAGCTCCAATTATGTGGATTATTGGAAAAACCTTTGTTCTTCATATGGATTTGATATTCCTCATAATATTGTTGAAGGAGGACCTACGCGTTTTCATTCTGTTATAAGTGGGTTAAAAAATATTCCAGAAAAGTCGATAGTGCTAATACACGATGCAGCGCGTCCTTTTGCTTCAGAAGAAACTATTACCAGAGTGTTGAAATTGGCAATTAATAAAGGTAATGGTATTCCGGCAATACCGATAACTGATTCCATTCGTGAGGTTGATGGAATTAATAACAAGGTTGCTAATCGTAATAACCTAAAAGCAATGCAAACGCCACAGGGTTTTAATTCGTCACTTATAAAAAAGGCCTATAAACAAAACTATAATCCTGAATTTACTGATGATGCCTCGGTACTTGAATCAGCAGGATATAAGATTAATATTGTAGATGGAAATCCTGAAAATATTAAAATATCAAACCCCGTTGATTTAATTATTGCTGAAGGAATTTTAAACCAACTACTTTAAGTTTTCCCTACCTTTCCAGTCAAAACTAAATATACTTGAGGCAATTGCAGCTAAAACTATATAAGGTGGATACACAAACTCCATAACAAGAAAAAGTGGTTTTAAACTTGTTTTTTTTGCAAAGGACAAAAAGCTAAATATAAGAGGCGTATCAATCAAAAATTTGGTAATAATAATTAAAAAATATACTGGCAACAGCCAATTAAACCACAAGCTTCCTACTAAAATTACAAACAATGACATGTTAAATAAAAATACTGTTATAGCAACTAAAATTGGCCATACTAATTGATATCCTGATGCTTTAGATGCCCATCGTATACGTTGCTTAAAAAACTGAGAAAAATTACTAGGTGGGTTGGTAGAAACGACGGCATTACTGTTTTGCAAAAAACCAATTGCATCAGCTCCATATTTTTTTGAAACATTATGAATTAAAAACACATCATCACCTGATGCATATTTTTCACTGTTACCTTCACCCTTCGTAGCAAAATAAACATCTCTGGTAAAAGCTAAATTAGCACCATTTCCCATTAATGGCAAACCAACACCAACGGCACCTGCTCCCGAAGCAACAAGACTAATAAAATCCAATGAAAATAATTTCTGTAAATATGTTTTCTCATTATTATATATAACGGGACCTAAAATTACTTTTTTATTAGTTGCCAAATAATAATCAACAACACTTTTTACCCACTCCGGCTTTACATTGCAATCACCATCAGTTGATAAAATTAGTTCGCCTGAAGAAATGCTAATTCCTTCACTAAGGGCATTTTTTTTACCACTGCCTTTTGCTTCAATAATAATAATTTTTATTTGTAAATTATTGGCTTTAAATTCATTTATTAACTTAAGAGTATTATCTGTTGAATGATCGTTAATAATAATAATTTCAAAAAGGCTGCTATTATAATCTTGATTAATAATTTGTTTTAATAATTTTTGAATATTACTGCTTTCATTTCTAACGGCAATCACAACACTTACATGTACTTCTTTATCTATGGAATTATTCACCGGTGTTTTAAACAAAGCAAACCAACCATAAGTGATTACTCCAATTACAATTAAATAAGCAACCGTAATTGAAAACACTATCCACATTAATAAACTAAGTATCATTAGGTTTTTCTAAAAAACTTTAAACTAAACACAAATATTGCTCCAATAAATGCGGGCATAACCAGATTAAAAAGCCACAATAATGTTGAGGCTGATGCAACTCCCAACTCCTGATTTATTTCAGTATTTTGAGTTAAGGCGAAAAAATAACTAAAAATAAAAACACTAACAGAGCCCCTAACACCAATTTCGGTAAAAGCTATTGTTGGAATTAGGGCCATTGCAAGATATACAAGACCAATGAGAACCATTGCTTCAAAATAATTTACATTAACTTTAAAAAGCAACAAAAGCAAAAAAAACTGTAACGAAAATACCAAATATCTTAACATCGATAGTAATATCATAGTAAGCATATCACTTGTGCTATACAACGAAAACACATCAGCATATTTCTTAATTTTTTCGTAACCCCTACCACTAATACGTTTAATAACTAACGAAAAAGTTCCAAAATTTAGATAGAAGAAAACAATCGTAAAGTCTCCAATAATAACCACAGCCCATAGCCCCGAATAGAGCCACATATTCATTTGATCATCCAAATTCATGTATTTTGGAAATGCAATTAACAGTGCCACCGAGCCAAATAACAGTGTTGTAATTAACTGGCTCATGCTACCAACAATTGTTGATATAATTGCCTGAATACGATCGGCAGATTTAAGAATAAACACCCTCCCAAGATAATCACCAACCCTATTTGGCATGAACATACTAACAGAAACACCAGTTAACACAGCTTTAAATGATTTCCAAAGGGTGATTTTTTCAAGTGGTAAAATAAAAAACCTCCATTTTGCAGCTTCAATTATAAAGTTTACAATTAATAGAAGAAATACAATACCGAGTATTGGGTAAAAATTTTGACTTATTGATACTTTTGGAAAAAAAATAAGGACATCATTAAAATCTTTTTTGATGAAGACTTCATTGTACAAAAACCCCAAGGTCATCACAATAATAAAAACTCTTAGTAGAATATTATATGTTTTGCGTAATTTTGCCTTCATTTTTATAGATAACCAACTAATTATTTTGGAACGTATTATATTAGGGATAGACCCCGGAACAAACATTATGGGCTATGGATTAATCCAACAAAGTGGAAATAATATCCAACTTATCACAATGGGAGTTCTTAAATTAACTAAGTACGATAACCACGCGCTAAAATTAAAAAAGATTTTTGAACGGACGCTTGGAATTATTGAAGAATATAAACCTGACGAATTAGCAATAGAGGCGCCGTTTTTTGGAAAGAACGTACAATCGATGTTAAAGCTAGGAAGAGCACAGGGTGTAGCCATGGCAGCAGCATTATATAAAGACATTCCCATTTTTGAATATTTACCAAAAAAAATTAAACAATCGGTAACCGGAAATGGAAATGCTACAAAAGAACAAGTTGCCGCAATGCTAAAAAATATTCTTAAATTTGATGAGCAACCTAAGTATCTTGATGCAACTGATGGATTAGCAACAGCTGTTTGTCATTATTTTCAGGGAACTGGAATTAAGAAAAACACTGGGTACTCAGGTTGGTCAGGGTTTTTACAGGATAATCCGGATAGGTTAAAAAAATAGTTGACAATATCAAAAACTGTCCGTAAATTTGTCCGCAAATTCAAAACAATGGCAACAATTAATTTTTATTTAGACAAAACTGATAAAAAAGGACTATCACCAATACATTTACGTATAAATTGTAACGGAGAACAAGTCAAATTATCTATAGGGAAAAAAGTCAAACGAGATGATTTTAATAAAAAGTTACAACTAGTTAATGACAATTATACAGATAGTATTGAATTGAACCACTATTTAGTTTATTTAAAAGATAGAGCATATAATTTACTAAATCACTCTCATAAGAAAATATACACAAATACTGAAATCAAAAATATTTTAGTTGAATTTATAAAAAGCTATAAGGAAAATCATAATATTAGCATAGTAAAAGAGCAGCTTTCTTTGTATGGAAATCCATTTACTTTTATTGATTTATTCGCCGGTGCAGGAGGTTTTAGCGAAGGGTTTCTTCAAGCAGAAACAAATAATAAATATTTTGACTTTGTGGCAGCTAGCGATATTAACGAAAACTGTGAACTAACACACATTGTTAGATATAATCACCAATTAGGATTAAATGCAGAGTTTCTTTGTCAAGATATTACCGAACCTGATTTTTTAACCAAACTACAAGCAAAAATTAATAATAAAACAATTGATGTTATTTGTGGTGGACCACCTTGTCAAAGTTTTAGTTTAGCTGGTAAGCGGCGAAAGTTTGATAAGAAAGATGATTTATTCTTTCATTACTTGGAGATTATTAAAGTATTGCAACCAAAATATTTTGTAATGGAGAATGTTAAAGGAATTCTTACAAAAGAAAATGGAAAGGTACGAGAACTAATACTTAATAAAATTAATTCGATAGTTGACAAAAATGAAATTCCAAGATTAGTAAATTTTATTCAGGATTTAAAATCAACAAACCCTGAGGATTGTTTTGTGATTGATTGTATAACAAAAAAAATTGAAATCGAGAAGTACTCTGATAGTAAAATTGAAGAGGCAAGAGAAGCTTATATTAAAATTGTTGAATCCAAATTTAAATGGTTAACACCAAGGATTGTTAATTACAAAACATCTAAAACTGACACTAGAATTAGCACCATTAGGCACGGTTTTAACCTATTGGTTAGAAACAGAAATTGGGAAAAGATTAAATATGATTTGATAAAAGAAAAAGACTTTTGTAATGTTGATAATGACTTTTTTGTAGATTCATTCAATAATTTCTTAACAGAATTAAGTCCTGAAAATATTTATCTAAAAATTGAAAAAGCATTCAAATTACTTAAAATTAATAGTGACTTTAAAAAAATTAGTGCTGATATTTTAACTGCCCTAAAAATATATACTCTTAGTTTTGAAGATACAATGGAGTTAACCAAATCGTATTGTAATAAGGAACAATTAAATTCACTTCAGGTAATTGTAAATGAATCTAGGCTGTATAAGATAGATGCTCCATTTATAGCAAATGCATCTAACTATGGGGTACCTCAAAATAGAGAGCGGGTTTTATTTATAGGCTGTAGGAAAGATCAAAAATTTATTTCAGAGATTCCATTTACAGTAACAGAAAATCAAAAAGTATCAGTATTTGAAGCCTTGTATGATTTAGATTTTATTGGCAATGATGATGATGCTAGACACTATGAACTTGTTAATATTGAAAGTCAATACAATGGTGATGCAAAAAGATTAAAAAAGTTATTAAATAAAAGAGCAGTTGATGGTAAGCTTCTAAAAACAAAGGGTAAAAAATACTCCGACTGGAGTAAATCAGGCAGGTTGAATACTCGGTTTAAAAATATTAGAAAACCGTTTTATGTTAAAAACACCGAAGCACTTAATAATGATGAGAGAACATACGATATACTACACAATCATAAAACAAGTAAGCAAAGCAAAGTAGTAGTAAAGAGACTAGATATTATTTTAAAAAACGGAGATTATAAAACAGCACAAGTTGAATTAACAGAATGTGGATTGTCATCAAAAAAAAGAAA
>Ga0164318_10008005_pt1 | contig 10254 bp, 5 predicted proteins | sample GuaBasSedimGuay9_FD_113734 | JGI IMG/M metagenome (GOLD analysis project Ga0164318, IMG submission 113734) | Subseafloor sediment microbial communities from Guaymas Basin, Gulf of California, Mexico - Guay9, Core 4571-4, 0-3 cm | ecosystem: Environmental > Aquatic > Marine > Hydrothermal vents >...
AACGGAATTGATGTTCAGGAAAAACGAGAGGAGCTGCAAGGCTTAATAGGTTATTTACCACAGGAATTTGGTATGTATGAAAATATGACTGCCCAGGATTTTCTGAATTATATGGGTATTCTTAAAAAACTGTATGACGATAAAGAAAGACAAAAACGTGTAGAATATGTGCTGAATGCCGTTCATATGTACGATAACAGGAATGAAAAAATTGGTTCTTTTTCAGGTGGTATGAAACAACGGATTGGTATTGCACAAATTTTAATGCATTTACCACGTATTTTGGTGGTTGATGAACCAACCGCCGGTCTTGATCCAAGGGAGCGTATCCGTTTTAGAAACCTGTTGGTAGAACTGAGCAGAGAGCGAATTGTAATATTTTCAACACATATTATTGAAGATGTGGCCAGCTCATGTAGTAAAGTGGCGGTTATGAAACAAGGAGCATTAAGGTATTTGGGTGCACCCATTGAAATGGCAGGATTAGCAGAGAATAAAGTATGGATGCTTAATATCCCCGCAGATGAATTTGAAGAAATGAAAGAAAAACTAACAATTATTCATCATATGCGCGATGGAGAAAATATTCGGGTACGTTGTTTAGCTAATGAAGCACCTTCTGCCGAAGCTAAAAAAGTTAAAGCAAATCTGGAAGATGCATATTTGTATTTGTTGAGTAGTAATTAGAAAGTTATTGCTAATATTAATTAAAAACTTTGTGTGGCTTTGCGAATTCTTTGTGAACCTCTGTGGTATAGCTATTACACAGAGTTACACAAAGGGGCACGAAGTTTCGCAAAGAGAAAAGTGGTAGTGTTAACTAAAATTTCATAATTAAAACATCTAAATTTTTTGGGGAGATGAATATTAAAAATCAATTAAAACTATCTAAAAATATTATAAGCTACAACCTGAAAATTGTATTTGCCAATAAATTTGTGTATTTCCTTATTGCAGCACTGGCATTTTACTTAATGGTTACGGGTATTATGCTGTTTTCTGATGGCAATCCTGAACAGGAAGATATTTTTAGTATATTGATATTCCCCGGGATATTAATTATTTTTTACCCTGTTTTGTTTAATATACAAAACGATAAGGATTCAAGAATGCTGGAGATTATTTTTGGAATACCCAATTACAGGTATAAGGTTTATCTTGTTCGTTTTATCATAAGTATGGGAGTATTGTTTGTGCTTTTATTGCTGATGGCCTGGTTTTCTCACTTTTCGGTGGTACCTATATCTATTTTCAGTATGGTTTACCAGTTAATGTACCCCCTGATATTTTTGGCCTGTTTGTCTTTTTTATTTTCTACCCTTTTAAAAAACGGACGTGGTGCATCTGTAGTAATGGTTATTATTGGTCTAATATTTTTTATTCTGGCCGAACCTTTAGAACATAACAAATGGAATATTTTCTTAAACCCCTTTAATGTACCATCGGATATGAGCCACAGTATTTGGATGAATATTGTTTACCAAAATCGCTTAATTTTAGTAGTAGGTTCCATCATTTCCCTTTTATGGACGATGATTAATTTACAGAAACGGGAGAGTTTTGTTTAAGTGATATTTTAACACAATTCAGTTTCCCATCTCTATTTTAAAAGCTTTTTATAATACCGATTCCTCTGTTTAAACATTTTCTCGAAATAATCAATCTTCGAATCCCTGTAATCAAATATTACAGGTGGATTTTCAGAACGTTGAATTCTACCAATATACTGGATTAATTTCCCTTCAAAAGCAAAAGGATAAACAATAAAAAGACATTCTAAATTGCTAATATCAATTCCTTCCCCAAAGAATTGCCCTGTTGAAATTACAATTTTGAAATGACCTTGTTTGATTTGGTCTATTTTACTTTTTCGTATTTTTTCAGAATCATCACCATGAATGGTTATTGTTTCGTATTTATCTTTCAGGTAAAGGTTTAGGATATCAACATGTGCCTTTCTTTCAGTCAATACCAGTATGGTTTTAAACCTGTCTGCATTAGATTCTATATCCTCAACGATAATTGAGTTCCGGTTGGTATCATGGATGAGAATTCTCGAAACCGTTTCATACTTATCAATTTTATAGTCAAACGGAACAAAAAGATTGGTTTCCCTAATGTTTATCTCTGTTTTTATGCCTTTCTCTTTCAAATATTCATGTTGATCAACTTTATGTAATATGTTTCCAATGTATATAAATATTAGTTTCTGATCATTGTTTTTTCGCTTTGGTGTAGCAGTAAGACCATATAAATAATATGAATTAAAATTTATTATTGCCTCTCTAAATGATTTTGCAGGAATATGGTGGCATTCATCAATAATAATTGTCCCAAAAGCATTAGAAATTTCTTTTATATTTTTATTTCGTGAAATAGACTGTATCATTGCAATAGTAACAAATTTTCCTATTTTGAACTTTTGGTTTCCAATTTGACCAATTTCTTTTTTGGGGATCTTGAGAAAGGCTTGAATTCTGTCAATCCATTGATCGAAAAGTTGTTTGCGATGGACAATTATAAGTGCAGCTTGTTTTTTTTCTACAATTATTTCAAGTCCAATAACTGTTTTTCCTGATCCGGGCGGGGACACGATAACACCAAAATCTTTTTCCCGTGTAGATTGTATTGCCATTTTCTGATGGGGCTGAAGAACAATATTCGATTCAATTTGTATCTCTTCATTTTTTATTCTTTTATCAATTACCCTAAATGGAATATTTTCTTTTTTACAGAATTGTACTAAATCAGCAGAAAAACCTCTCGGAATCATTATTTCCTCACTCGTTTCTTCTATTAGATTAAAATATCTCTCCGTTTTAAAAGTGCTTTTTCCAAGGTTCTTTTTGACAAGGTAATCAGTATTGAAAAAATTTAGATGTTCCCTAATAAAGGCGATAAGTTTTTTGCTTAAATGTCTTCTCTTTAAATATATTTGGTTACTAATTAATATTTCAAGTTCAACAGGACTTCCATTATTTGTTGATGAAATAAGGTGATCCCTAGGTTTTTCATCAAAGAGTTCTTCAAACACATCTTTGAACTTGTTTTTGGATATTTTTTCAATAGAGTTGAGAAAATCCCATTGATTTGCATAGGGTTCAAATGTATCTGGATTGAGAAAAGCGGAATTCCCATTTTCTATTGATTTTCCATTTAGTGGTAAAGCAATTAGATTTCCCATTCCTTTGCCTGAATGGAAATCCTGATTTGGGAATAGTCGATCAAAGCTTGGCTCTTTTTCAAAATTAGAAATGATTTCAGCATTGCGTAATAGTTCAAACATCATTTTGCGGCTTTGCTCTGCTGGAACAGCTTCTTCAAAAAATAGCCATAAATGCCCTCCATTACCAGATCGTGATCGCTCAATATAAGTAGGCAATTTAAATTCAGTACACTTTTTGTGGAGGGATATTATTGTTTTTTGCCAGTTATTTTTATCAAAATCAACAGCAATAAAATAGGATGAATTATCCTCAAGCAAAGGATAGATCCCACAAGTTTCTTTTCCTCTTAAGTGTTGTTCAATTGCCCTATTATCAAATGGAAGATATTCTTTATTCTTATAATCCTTAAAAGTACCACCTTTTGCCTTATGGTTTTGATATTCGCTCCAATCTATCTCATATGCTGGCATATAACCTGATCGCTTTTCTTTTTCCCAACGAACAGCATAAATATCATTTCTTCCACGAAAAATGGACGCAAAAAGTTGTATTTTATATGCTTTTGTTTTTAACATAATACAAAAATAAAAAAATCATGCTTATAAAAAAAAGGGTTCATACTTTACGTATAAACCCCTTTTTTAGAATATTTACTCAGTTTAAATATCTTTATTAAGTGGTAGGATTTTACCAAATAATGATTTGTTTTCAGTAACTTTTTCTTTGTTACCATAAACACAATGAACATTTTGTTCAAGAACTGCTTTAATCATACCCGACATTCCTTTTATATCTTCAACAGTAGCACTTAAAACGCCTTTTCTGTTAGATATCATCATGTCTTTTGTATATTTTCGGAAATAGCGGGCATATGCTATTTCACCTTTTTGCGAAGCTGTCCGTGGTGAATCAAGCGTTGATATAGTACCAATAATATATCCTAACATTTTTTCATCATCAGCTTCAAAATTGCTTATGAATTCCGGCGAACCATCATAATTTTCAAGTGTTTCTTTTAAGTTTGGATCTCGGTATGAGCCAAAATACATGATACCATCATTTCTAACTCCTGAAAATCCACCATATGCTCCTCCAATTACCCTGATTTGATTGTGTAAATAATCATTGGATAAAATGCTGTTCATTACGCTCATTTTACCATCCCATTCATAACCCAGCTTTTTAAAATCATATGCTTTTACTACATATTGTACTTTAGTAGCTGACATAAAACCTTCATTTTTGTTTGTAAGTACAAAGTTCCAATCCTGCGCTTTTACTTCCGTATCAGGCAATGTGCTTACAAATGTAGTATATGAACCTGTGAATGAACTGTAATCGTCATTACTACATGTGGTTCCGGTAATTAAGTTGTTTTTGTTAAATAATAATTCAGCTGTTTTTTTAATATTTGAAATAATTTCATCACTGTTTTTGTCAAAATCAGCTAATAGTTTATTTACAAACCAATAATATTCAAATCCATTTGTTAATTCATTGAACATTCCATTGTTTGAGAAATATGAAAATGTTCTGGTGAAAGTATAATTCATACCGTTGTTTTTCACATTTGATTCTAATCTTGATTGTAACCGTGTGAGTATTACCTTTAAACGGTCTGTATCTTCAAATTTTGTTTTGAAAAGAACTTCATTCATTAAGTCAAACATTTTATCTGTTTTCTCAGGAAGTACTTTCGAAACAAGTGTAAATTTTGTTAATAATTTTGCATCATCATTATTTTCTTTCCATGCATCAAGATTACTGTAAAAAGTTCCCGTATTTTTTCTGATTTCTTTTTCCAAATCACCAAATTTGAAATTTTCAGTATCCATTTTGCCTAAAAGGCTGGTCATAAAAGAAGCATACGGAATCAACTCTTTAGGCAATACTTTAAGGTCAAACATTAAGTTTGCATATACAACTCCATTGGTAAAGTCATCATAATGAAGAATGTCTGTTCCAGCTACTTCCTTTTTTGTTATTTCATACCAGTCAACTTCAGGATTAAGGTCACTTCTTTCAAGTTTAGGAATTGTTGCCAGTGCTTCAGGAGTATCTTCACGTTGTTGATATTCAACCAATTCCTTTGTGTCTTTGACTAAAGCATCTAGTTGTTCGTCAGTTAATGATTTTTTGTATTCGGCCAGCTTTTCTGCTGTTTTTGCCATAATTTCTTTTTCCAAACCCGGTTTTGGTTCAAGAGACAACAACAAAGCGTGATTATTGTTTAAAAGTGCATCTTTTATTAATTGTTCCAGGTAATTTTCGCCAATTCGTTTACGAACTTCAGCTAAGGTTTTTTCCCATTCTAAGCCAACAAAGGGATTGTTTGTAAACATCCAGTCAGAAAAACTACCTAAACTATACATTAGCCCTTTCTGAGAGCTGTTACCTTCTCTCATGTTAAACTCCAGTCTGTTAATGTATGCATCAACGGCATCTTTGTCAATGCCTTTTTCACTTTGTTCCTTTAAGGTATTAAAAACAATTTCTTTAAATTTATCTCTATCTTCAGAATTTGCATTTTTTACTGTTATTCCAAATGTATTTTGGTTATCTGATGAATTATAAGCATATACATCACGGCCGATTCCAGCTTCCTGTAAAGCGGTTCGTATTGGTGCCGATTCCTGATCAACCAATACATCAGTTAAAATATCAAGTGCCATGGATTGTGCCGGATCAGTTTTATCACCATATACCCAACTTAGGCTCAAAAATGTTTGATTTTCAACTGGTGTACCTTCCATAACAGAATATGGAGCCGAAACAATTTTCATTTCGGTAAACGGCTTTTGCATGGCAATTTTATTTTTAACACCATCTGCTACATCAAATTTTGACAAATACTCAAGATTAATTGTTTGTAATTCTTTTTTTATGTCAGCATCTCCGTATATATAAATACAGCAGTTTGACGGATGGTAGTTTTCTTTATGAAATGCAAGAAAATTTTCATAAGTGAGATTAGGTATTGTTTGCGGATAGCCTCCTGAAGAGAGACCGTATCCATTATCAGGAAATAAAATTCTATCTGTTTGAAAACCAAGTTCACTTTCCGCATTTGAGAATGCTCCTTTCATTTCATTATATACCACACCTTTGTAGATAATCGGGCTTTCTTTATCAGCTAACTCGTAATGCCAGCCTTCTTGTTTAAAAATTCTTTCGTCTTCATAAATTAAAGGAAAGAATACGGCATCAAGGTATACACCCATTAAGTTGAAATAATCTTTTTCATTCATACTTGCTACAGGATAAAATGTAAAATCTGAACCTGTAAAAGCATTTAGAAAAGTTTTAAGTGATGATTTACTCAGCTCATCAAATGGGCTCTTAACAGGATATTTTTTTGATCCATTAAGAACAGAGTGTTCAATGATATGTGGTGTTCCACAATCAGAGTTCGGTTCGGTTTTAAAACCTACTGCAAATGTTTTATTTTTATCATCTGTTGCAATTTTTACAACATAGGCACCGCTTTTAATATGTTTTAAGTAATACACATCAGCATTTGCCTCTTTAACAAAGCGCTTTTCGATAAGCTCATAGCCGTCAAATTTTTCAGTCATTTTTTCGTTTTTGCATGAAAATGCAATCATCATGATTGCAGATAGTAAAAATACCACTTTAAATGGTTGAATTTTATAATTTCTCATTAGTGTAAAAGTTTGATTATTAATTAAATATATTAATGTTGGCTAATATACCAATTAAGATTAATCGTGGGTAGGTAGGTTGAAATTTTCGATAAAAATAATAAAATATTTTAAACAGATAGATAATTTTGGAATTATTAATCTGTGCCTGTTCTGTAAAATGAGAAAAAACTAAAAATGTAAATCTTATAAACTTTTAATGTGCTAATTATTTTTAACCTGAGTTCGATATAAGCAATTTGTAAGATGGATGTGTGATTGACAGATAATCAATAGCACTGGGTTTTAACCCAGTGAACAAGAGACTACACGAGCTAAATAAATTTGAAATATTTTGTAATTTTAAAATAATTTACAAAATATTTCAAATTTCAAACACCTTTACTTGCATAGCTCCTCGCTCTAAAGAGATTGTGTGAAAACTAATTTGTAAATGAATTTATTGAATTGCACCGGCATTTATGCCGGTGATTCAATCAAGCAACAATATGGCTTTAGCCTAATTATCAAATAGTTGGGCTAAAGCCCAATCGCTGGTATCATCGTTAAACCTGGCATAAATGCCAGGCCAATTCATTTTTTTAGTGTTTTCACACAGTCTCTAAAGCGCCGAAAATTTAGATTTTCAACTAAATATCTAAATTCTTACATCGAACTCAGTTTTTAGTAATTATTAAAGCTTTGACAGCAGGTGGGCTGTTACTTTTTTTAAATAAAAATAGGTGTAGAACACCGATAATGTTTTAAAAGCGATTGCCCTGGCAACTACCCTGACTGTTCATGTGATTTGGAGTTTTTTGATTAATTTTGTGATGCCTTTGTGATTCTTTACGAAAAACCTGTAATTATATTTTAAAAAAGTAATAAACAGCAAAAAGCACTCTCATATTATCGGCGGCTGTTAAATCGGTAGGTATACCTTTTATATCCCGGGTACTTCCATAATTAGCAAGGGTATATTCACCTTCCACAGCAAAACGTACTTTACCGGAATTAAGCATAATTCGGGGTGAAATTCTGTACAGACTTTCAATATTTGTTCCCAGACCATAAATAGGCCCTACTATATCATCAGCAGATCCTAAATTTTTGGTATATCCAGCAAAAATTCCAAACTGAACTGCTTTGCCATTTGAATGTATGTCAGTCCAAACCGACATGGTTGATAAGGGCGAGTACTTTACAAATCCTTTTGTTATATCAGTTGAGTCAGTTATTGCAAAACCGCCAATACTTAATACATCGGGAATATTTTGACCATAAACTCCTTCTAATTTAATGGTTATAGGTGAAGTTTTAATTTTCAGAAAGGCTATTCCGTTAATACTACTTACAGATTCGCTAGTTGCATATCCCTGACCGGTTTCAATTTGAGGTACAATTTGTTTGCAACTTGCACCAATTCCTGCAAGCAAAATTTTTTCTTTTGCAAAATGAATCTGGGCACTCAATTCAGGTAATGCTGAATTTCTTAAATACTCACAAGTTATTCCGTCAATTCCCCTGTTACTGTAATCCCTTTGTGATGAGGCAATAGCAATAAACTTTAAACTTCCCAACTTTTGAGTTAATCGTATTTGCGGGTTTCTTCCAAATGGCTGGACTGGTGACCCGGTATTGAATGAAATTGTTCCGGGAAAACAGCCTGTAATAAACATGGGAATCCAGTATTGTCCCAGCAGTAATTCCGTATTTTCCCAGTTCATTTTCACATAAGCATGTCTTAGCCTGAAAAGGTTAATATTGTCATTTCCCTGTGCAAAGAAATCACCTTCTATTTTACCAGAAACTTTTGCTCCGAATGCATCCGGACCATTTATAACCAAAGATAACCGGGTTTGAATAGAAAGAAAATTAAAATTCGTTTTCGTATTGATATCTTTTCCATCCGGATCTTCTGAAACAGGTTTTGGAAATAACAAAAAATGTCCTTCGCGTGCAGCTATTGTTTTTCTGGTGTCCCAAAAGAAGTCATTTTTTACAAAGCCTGAAAAACCCAATTTAAATTTGCTTTCTTCTTTTTTGTTATCCTGTGCCAAAGCTATTAGTGGCAATATCATAATAGCTACTAAAAATATTGATTTTTGCATACCAGTTAATTTTATATTTTTTTGATTTAGATAAAACATCTTTATTTAATACCTTCCCGTCCTAAAGCGACGGGACTATCAATTTTTACTTACATGTCTAAATCCTTACATTGAACTTAGGCTATTAGCCATACTGCTAACTTGGAACAGCCTACTTATTCTTATCCTCAGGGAATAATTTTTCTATTACAGAGGCTTCTTCAACAGGTCTACCAAGTAGAATATTTATGTTATTTTTTGCACTTCTGTTACCCTCCCAAAGTGCAAGTGCTTTTTTATAGCTTTCCATTGCACGTTCATAATCAGAATTATGCCTTTGGATTATCCCAAGATTTGTATAAGCTACTGAAAGTCTTTTTATCGTTTCTTTTTGTGCTACTATAATATCATCTGTTCTTTTTGCAATAATTTTACTGATGTCTTTGTTTTCAAATGTTTTGTGAGGATTTTTATAATAATCATTAACTCGTATTAAAACATCTTTTTCTGAAAGATTTCTAAATTCATTAAGCCAGCTTTCATAAATCAGGATACTTTTTTTGGCATATTTTTTTGCACTATCAAGTTCGGCTAAGCTATTTTGTTCGTCAGATATTTTAAGTAAGGCGGACGTTAGCCAAATAGCAGATTCATTGTTATAAACAACACCTAGTTCATAAGAATTTTGATAATCAGTAAATTGCAGATAAATATTTTTAATTGTATCCAGAGTCGCAAAAACAGACTGGTAATCATTTTTTGCGACAAATAGGTTATATGCTTTATACTGATATTTTGCTTCTACAACTCGTGGGTCTTCAGCCTTATTGATATTTCCGTAGTAGACATAAGCTATGCTGATACCAATAAGTACTAAAACAGTCATTATTAAAATAATTATCTTAGTACCTTTATTTCTGTTTAAATTATTAGCTTTCAAAATATTAATAGTTTTTATGGCTCTGGTTTAAATATTCTGGGATAAGCTTTAAGGGGTACAAACCGCTAAAAAGCAAAATTCTTTGCAAATATTCCAGAACACCTAAACTTAAGCCGTTTTTATTTTTATGATTAAAAAATGGAACTTAGCCTGATTAATTCATAAACTTATTAAATACTTTGTTAATTATCTATCAATATGCTACTTAAACCAAAATAGTAAAAATGTTAAAAAACGATAAATTTACCAAAGGTGCATTTTTTCTTGGCCGGACTTTTTCCCGAATCAAGTTCGGGACAGGCTGTTGCAAACCTCTTGCAGTATAAACATACAGCTTCAAAGTTCGACGCCTCAATTCCAACAAAGAAAAAACGCATAGCCTGCCCCGCCTTAGCGGGGAATTATTCAGGTTAGAA
>Ga0164318_10008006_pt1 | contig 10254 bp, 11 predicted proteins | sample GuaBasSedimGuay9_FD_113734 | JGI IMG/M metagenome (GOLD analysis project Ga0164318, IMG submission 113734) | Subseafloor sediment microbial communities from Guaymas Basin, Gulf of California, Mexico - Guay9, Core 4571-4, 0-3 cm | ecosystem: Environmental > Aquatic > Marine > Hydrothermal vents...
AAAGCCTTATATGGGCAGCCAGAAAATCACCTGAATCGGTCTTCATTAAATAACTTACTGTCCTTACAATGTTTTTGGGAAATGATATTTTTTGCTTAACAACCGAGTTTTAAATCAAAAAAATTTTTCGAAAATTTAGAGATTTGATTAAATTATATCCAAACAAGGAATTACTATTCCGCTGGGCCAATCCCGGGTCGGTCACGGCAAGTGTTTTTGTTTGCGATCTTAGAGAGTTAAATATGCAGTGGCCCATATCCGTTGCGGGTTAACAACTCCAAATCCTCCTGGCCCCAAGGAATTGTACTCCTTTTTCCTAAATATTGATAATCTAACGTCTTTATTGGTTGAAATCATTATTTGTGAAAAAAAAAACTTGACAACTATTTCTTTTACCTGTTATTAGGTCATTTAGTTTTTTTTGATGCAGCACCTGGATAACCGGTTCGGGAGGAACAGGTGGACAACTGGGCCGTATTACATGATTTTGCTTATGTCCTGATCTTTTTGTTAGTCGCCGTGGTCTTTGCCCTGGGACCGCTAATCATTGCTCATCTGCTGGCACCGCGCAGTTTTGGTCCTGCCCGTAATCAAACCTATGAGTGCGGCATCCCGGCCCAGGGTAGCGCCTGGGTTCAGGTAGCGATTATTTACTATCTTTTTGCCTTAATCTTCTTGGCTTTTGACGTCGACGTGCTTTTCCTGTTTCCTGTCTTGTTGGCCTTTGGAGAAGGCTACGTCTGGCGTGACCTGATTGAGATTGCCATTTTTGTCAGCATCATATCCCTGGTGATTGTTTACGCCTGGTGTAGGGGGGTCTTCTGGTGGAAAAGAAAACCGGAGAGCCGCTGATCCATTTCGGAGTGCTTGATGAGGTGTTAGACCTCTGCCGGGCCAATTCCCTGTGGCCTCTGACCTTTGGGTTGGCATGTTGTGCCATCGAGATGATGGCGGCGGGTGCAGCTCGCTTTGATCTGGACCGCTTTGGGGCCGGGGTTTTTCGGCCATCGCCGCGGCAGTCTGATCTGATGATTGTCGCGGGTACCATATCGCGGAAAATGGCTCCAGCCATTGTGCGCCTTTATGATCAGATGGCAGCCCCCAAGTGGGTAATTGCCATGGGAAATTGCGCCATATCGGGGGGGCCGTTTTATTATGAGGGCCAATATGCCATTGTCCCCGGGGCTGACTTGATCATCCCGGTCGATGTATATGTACCGGGTTGTCCACCCCGCCCCGAGGGCTTGATCGAGGGTATTTTGCAGTTGGAAGAAAAGATTACTCACCGCGGCCGGTTAAGGAAATTTAGATAATGTTAGCCGAGCAGATCAGAAACAGCCTGGAAAAGCTGGAGTTGGAGAAGGTCGCGGCCGGTGATTATGGCCGCACCGGTTACCATGTCGAAGTGGCGGCTAAACCAGAGCAAATCACCGCCATTGCTCAGGTCATGTTAGAACAGCAATGTTTCTTAGAATCCTTGACCGCTTTGGATTTAATCGAGTCTTTTGAAGTGGTCTATCATTTTGCCTGTTTTAGGGAATTATGTCGGACGGTAGTACATGTCCCCTTGATCAAGGGTAAAACTGCTCCCACCCTCAGCAGCGTTTATCCTGCCGCGGATTGGTTTGAACGGGAGGTCTTTGATTTGTTTGGCATCGTATTTGCGGGGCATCCGAACTTAAAGCGCTTGATACTTCCAGAAGATGCCGATTTCCATCCCTTATTGAAAGATTTTGTGGCGAGTAGTTGAGATGATGCTGGAACCGGGTATCGAAGAAAAAACTTTTTATCTGAATCTGGGCCCCCAACATCCCAGCACGCATGGTGTGTTGCGCATCCTGCTGGAGATGGACGGCGAATTTATTGCCAATTCCGAGCCGGTTATTGGCTATGGACACCGGGCTCACGAAAAGATGGCAGAATTGCGGACCTATCAACAATATCTGCCCAACATGGGCCGAGTGGATTATTTGCATGCCCTGGCCTATAATCATGGTTATTGCCTGGCCGTGGAAAGGCTGGCGGGGATTGAAGTGCCGGAACGGGCTGAATTCATCCGGGTGATAACCAGCGAGCTCAACCGGATTGCCAGCCATCTGCTCTGGTTCGGAGCCTACCTCCTCGACCTCGGCGCTTTTACCCCCTTTCTCTATTGTTTCGATGATCGGGAGAACGTAGTCGATATTTTAGACCGGGTGACCGGCTCCAGATTGACCTACTGTTACTTCCGCTTCGGTGGCGTGCGGGACGATATTGACGACGAATTCATTGCCGGCTGTCGGGCCTTTATTACCAGGTTGCGGAGTCGCTGGCAGGATTATGACGACCTGGTCACCAAAAACGTCATCTTTATTAATCGCACCCGCGACGTTGGTATTATCACTCCGGAACAGGCCTTGAAATATGGGGTTACCGGCCCTTGTTTGCGGGGTAGTGGCATACCCTATGATATTCGTCGCAGTGAGCCCTACTCCGTCTATCCACTGTTCGATTTCGAGATTCCCATTGGCGAGCGCGGGGACATTATGGACCGCTATGTGGTACGCCTGCGCGAAATGGAGCAAAGCCTAAGAATCATCGAACAGGCCCTGGACAAACTACCTAACGGGCCGATCATGGCTGAAAAGGTTCCCAAACGTTTGAAACCCGCCGAAGGCGAAGTCTATGCCGCGGTCGAATCGGGGCGCGGCGAGTTTGGCACGTATATTGTCAGCAAAGGGGACACTAAGCCCTACCGGATCAAATTACGGGTGCCGTCTTTTTCAAACCTCAGTATTATCTCCGAATTAATCAAAGATACCCTGGTCGCCGATATGGTGGCGATTTTGGGTTCGCTTGACCTGGTAATTCCGGAGGTCGACCGCTAGATTCGGGTCAGAAAGAAGCTGGCTCCCAGCCTGTGGAAAGCCCCGGCCCCGGCCAGGGCGGCAAGGTGGATATGAGATGGAAATGTTATATCAGATAGGGGGATCAGAGGCCGTTCGGATGATTGTGGCACTCATCGGGGTAATTGCCCTGGTCTCGGTTAACGCCTTGTTCTTAATCTGGATGGAGCGCAAGGTGGCGGCGCATATCCAGTTGCGGCCCGGACCCATGGAGGTCGGTTTTCACGGCGCTTTACAGACGGTCGCCGATGCCATCAAACTGATAGGCAAGGAGCTGATTACCCCCGAAGAGGTGGACCGACCCATATATCTCCTAGCCCCCATTGTAATTTTTCTCCCTGTATTGGTACTCTTTTTAGTCATTCCGTTTGCGCCCAATTTAATCATCCGTGATCTCAACGTCGGCATCTTATTGATCTTTGCCTTTTCTAGCTTAACGGTGTTATCCATCCTGATGGCCGGCTGGAGTTCCAATAATAAGTATTCAGTATTTGGAGCCATTCGGTCCATAGCCCAGAACATCGCTTATGAGATTCCTTTATTGATTACCGCGATGAGCATTATTCTGATGGTGGGCTCCTTTAAATTATCCGCTATCGTCGCGGCTCAGGATAAAGTCTGGTTCGTGGTTATTCAGCCGCTAGCCTTTTTGCTTTATATTATCTGCGCTACCGCCGAAACCAACCGCGCCCCCTTTGATATTCCCGAGGCGGAGTCAGAACTGGTCGCCGGTTTTCATACTGAATATAGCGGCATGCGCTTTGGCCTATTTTTCTTGGCAGAATATACCAACATGTTCGTAGTTTCCGCGGTGGCCACCGTGCTTTTTTTAGGAGGCTGGCGGGGTTGGATTTTACCGCCGGTGGTCTGGTTCCTGATCAAAGTTTACGCCATCATCTTTTTAATCATGTGGTTTAGGTGGACTTTCCCGCGGCTGCGCTTCGATCAACTGATTAGCTTTGCCTGGAAAGTCTTAATTCCCCTGGCATTCGTCAATCTATTGGTCACTGCCTTGGCTATCAAATTGTTTTGAATGAAAAGCTAAGCTGGTAATTAATCTCAAGGTTCAGATCAAATGGTTGCCTATTTTAGAGAAATGTTTGTCGGGCTGTGGAGCTTAGTGGCCGGAATGGCAGTCACCATTCGTTATTTTGTCCGGCCCATTGTGACGGTCCAGTACCCGCGCCAAAAACTCACGATGACGCCTAAATATCGGGGTCATATTGAATTAATTATGGACCCGGAAACCAACACCCATAGGTGTACGGCCTGTGGCATGTGTGTCCGCACCTGCCCCTCTAGCCTGATTACCGTCGAAGGGGTCAAAGTTAAGAAGAAAAAGCTGCCGGTGAAACACGTTATTGATTACTCCTATTGCAGCCTATGCGGTCTCTGCGTGGAAGTCTGTCCTACCAAGGCCTTAAAATTTTCCAATGAGTATCGGTTGGCCGGTTACCAGCGACAGGATATGGTGATCGATCTGATGGCCCGCCTGGATGCCGAGCGCGCCACGGTGGGATTGCCACCTTTGCCGATACCCACCCCAGAATCAGAGGAAGAAACTACTTCTGCGGAGGAAAAAGCATGAAATTCATGATGGACCTGTTCTCCGCCGAAGGGATGGCCACACTCAGTTTTTTGGGAGTAGTCGGCCTCACCTTTATCGGTGCCCTGATCGCCGTCGGGGCTCGCAACATATTCCATAATGTTTTAGGATTGGCCTTAGCTCTGTTTGGGGTAGCTGGCCTTTTCGTTTATTTAAATAGCCCCTTTGTAGCCATGATGGAGATTCTAATTTACGTGGGGGCCATCTGTATTGCTATCTGCTTTGCGATCATGCTCTCGGAACCCCTCTATTTGCCAAAGCCCCCACGTAAGCCCATTAAACTTTTAGGCGCTGGACTAGCCAGCGGTTTGATTTTCGCCATGCTGGGGCTGTTGATGAAGAAAACTACCTGGGTGGCGGCCCCGGAGCGCAGCACTGATTGGTCGATAACTACCTTAGGGCATTTCCTGTTGACCAAATATGCCTTGATTTTTGAGGTAATTTCCCTGGTGCTGTTGGTAGCCATGTTAGGGGCGATTGTCACCGCCCGGGATGGCCGCGGGGAGACCTGAAAATAAGAATTTAGGCTGGTGATAGTGATTATGGCCTTTGCCCCAAGCGGGGAGGAACTATGATAAATAATATCGAAACCTATCTTTATATTGCGGTGTTTCTGTTTGCCATCGGGCTTTATGGAGTATTGGCGCGGCGCTCCCTGATCGCGGTACTGATCTCGGTGGAACTAATGCTCAATGCTGCGATGATCAATTTTATGGCCTTCAATCGCTTCCTGGCCCCTCATCCCGCCGTGGGTCAGATCTTCGCCCTGTTTATCATGGCCGTGGCGGCTGCCGAAGCCGCTATTGGCTTAAGTATCATCGTCGCCATCTATCGCAAGATGAAAACCATTAACGTGGAACACGCTACCGAACTTCGAGGTTAATTATGTCCGCCTGGTTTTCGGACCTGACCTTATTAGGCTGCTTTCTGTGCATGGTCTTGCCCATAGCCAGCTTTGGGCTGATTATGATCTTTACCCGGAACAATCACAAGCTGTCTTTGGCCATTTCACTGTTGTGCTCCACCATACCATTAATAATTGCCTGGAGCCTGCTCTATAAATATTGGGACATTGCTGAGCCCATTGTCTATAACTATGATTGGATTCTTTCCGATTTTATCAAGATTCCCTTCGGGTTTTTGCTTGATCCCACCAGCCTGCTGATGCTCACCATTGTGGCCACTATTAGTTGGCTGGTACAGATATACTCTATCGGCTATATGGAGGGCGACCCTGGTTTTGGCAATTATTATGCCTTCCTGTCGTTGTTTGCCTTATCCATGTTGGGGGTCAGCATTTCCAGCGGCTTGTTACAATTGTATATCTGTTGGGAATTAGTCGGGGTTTCGTCCTACCTATTAATCGGTTTCTGGTACGAAAAATTTTCGGCTTCCGAGGCCGGGAAGAAGGCCTTTGTGGTCACTCGTTTCGGCGATGTCGGGTTTTTTATGGGACTGGCCATCCTGACCATTTTTTATGGCAACCTGGAAATCGCCAATATTAACTCGGCCGCGGTGGCCCAAAGCATGCCCCCTTGGCTGATTTCTACCGCTGCCTTGCTGATCTTTTGCGGGGTGATGGGCAAAAGCGCCCAGTTCCCCCTGCATGTCTGGCTGCCCGATGCCATGGAAGGTCCGACGCCGGTTAGCGCCCTGTTGCACTCGGCTACCATGGTGGCCGCCGGAGTCTTCCTGATTGCCCGGATTTATCCCTTTTTCAGCGCCTCCCCGGAAGCAATGGCCGTGGCCCTGGCGATTGGAACCATAACCTTGTTACTCTCTTCCACTATAGGCATGGTGGCCACCGATATTAAACAGGTTTGGGCCTATTCCACTGTCAGTCAGCTCGGTTTTATGATCATGGGTCTGGCCGCCGGGAGTTACTTTGCCGGTTACTTTCATCTCACCACCCACGCCGGTTTTAAGGCCCTCCTGTTTTTATGTTCCGGGGTATTTATCCATCATTTTGGCACCAACGATTTCTTTGTGATGGCCGCTAAGGGCGGAAGAAAATTAATAATTCCCATGGTTACCATTACCATTGCGGCCCTGGCCCTCTCAGGCATTTTCCCTTTTTCGGGATTCTTCAGTAAAGAAGCGATCTTAGGGGCTTTATATCATCATCCCAATAAAATATGGTTTCTCATGGGGTTATTGGGGGCCTTCTTGACTGCTTACTATACTTTCCGGGTGATTTTTGTGATGCTCTTTCCTAAAAACCCGGCGCCCGAGGAACAACATGGCCATGATGAGCCTCATGAAGAGCATTATGGGGTGCCCTGGGTGATGTCTATTCCCTTATTGGTGCTGGCTACCTTTACCCTGATCTTAGGTTTTTGCCAGGGTTACTTGGAACGTTTCCTGTTAGGCCATACCTTGCACCATGAGCATAATTACCTATTATTGGTGAGCGCCGTCGTAGCTGCTTTATCCGGCATTGGCCTGGCCTGGATAGATTGGGGCTCCAAAAAGGCTAAATGTGTCGGCTTTATCTCCTACGTTCCCGCCTTAGAAAATTTCTTTAAGGAAAAATGGTACATGGATCATTTCTGGCGCTGGTTTTTAAACGTCTTTATCTATGGCACCTTCTCCCGTTTGTTTACCTATAACGATCGGCGGGTGGTGGACGGCGGGGTTGATACTGTAGCCTTTTCAACCATTGGTAGTGGGCGGTTGCTCTCCTTTTTCCAGACTGCCTTGCTGCAACTAAACCTGTTATTCATGGTCGTGGTAGTAGCCGGAGTCGGGCTCTATCTGTTAATAGGTCGATAACCGCTTAAACCTTAAATTTATTTAGTCTAGCTTAGGATGGCTTTATGGTGGAGCACGTTGCCGACTTTCCGTATCTGACCTGCATGCTGTTGGCCCCCGTGGTGGGCCTGACCATCATCTTGTTCCTCAAAGAGGAATGGCATTTCCTGATCCGGGTGGTCAGCCTTAGCGCCGCAGCCATCGCCTTGGGTTTATCCATTTATACCTTTGTCAATTATGATACGGCCTTGGGGGGCCTGCAATTCGTTGAAAAATACGAGTGGGTAAAATCCTTTGGCATATATTTCTATGTTGGGGTGGATGGAATAAACGCTCCCTTGCTCCTGCTGACTGGCATCGTCATCTTCACCGGGGTGCTTACCATGTGGGAGCTGGAAAATCGGGTCAAAGAATATTTTGCTTTTATGCTGGCTCTGGTTACCGGCGTTTTTGGCGTTTTCATGTCCATGGATATGTTTGTTTTCTTCCTGTTCTATGAAATCGCCGTGGTCCCCATGTATATCCTCATCTTGATCTGGGGTTCCACCCGCAAGATCTATGCGGCCATGAAATTAACCCTCTACCTGATGGCGGGCAGCGGTTTAATCATCCCCGGGATCCTGCTACTTTACGCCACCTCCGGTATCAATACTTTTGATATGATTCAACTCCACGGGGTGCATTTCGCCCCTTGGGTGCAGAAAACTGCTTTTGTCCTGTTATATTTCGGCTTCGGTGTGTTAGCGGCGGTCTGGCCGTTCCACACTTGGTCGCCGGTAGGTCATGTGGCGGCACCCACCGCGGTCAGTATGCTCCATGCCGGGGTGTTGATGAAGCTCGGGGCTTATGGCATCTTGCGGGTGGCCATGTTTCTGTGCCCTGATGGCTTCCAATATTGGGCCCAACTAATGGCTTTGCTGGCCGCGGTTGGCATTGTTTATGGCGTCTTTGTGGGTCTGGCGCAAACCGACCTCAAATACGTTATCGGATATTCCTCGGTATCCCATATGGGCATCGTTGGGCTGGGGTTGGCTACTGGGACCATCGACGGCATCAACGGCTCGGTGTTCCAGATGTTCGCCCATGGGGTTATGACCGCCCTCTTCTTCTCGGCGGTCGGTTATATTTACGATCGCACCCATACCCGGATGATTTATGAATTGGGCGGATTTTCCAAGATTATGCCGGTAGCCTCGGGTTATTTTATCATCGCCGCCCTATGTGGGGCTGGGGTGCCAGGATTTGCCAGCTTCTGGGCTGAGCTGCTGGTATTCATCTCGGCGGTCAAGGTCTTTCCGGTGCGGGGTTTACTGGCCCTGGCTTCCATCGTCATCGGTGCCTTGTTTGCCCTGCGGGTGGTGCAAAAGACTTTCTATAATGAACCTAATCCTAAATTTATCCATTATAAGGATGTCAGTCCATTTTTAGGGTTGCCCCGGGCCATCCTGGTGGCCACTATGGTCCTCTTTGGGATCTTCCCCCGGTTGATGCTGGATCTCATCAAGTCCGCGGTAGTTCCCTTTGTTAACGGGTTATAAATTATGAAAGTGCTGCTCTTTGGTCCTGAACTCTATTTTCTCGGTATGGCCCTGGTCCTGTTTATTCTTTCTCTCAGGCGACAGGTAAACATCCGCATTGACCATCAGGTGGCCCTGGGCTTTGCCGCCGGCGGCGTAGTTGTGGCGTCGGCCTGTCTGTTCCAACAGGGAGAGTTGTTCTTTGCCGCCTATCGGGTAGATCTATTCAGCCAAATTTTTAAAGTGGCCCTGGCCTTGGGGCTGTTCTTGGTGCTGATGATCTCCCATAATCTGGCCCATATTGATGACCGCTACCACGCGGAATTCTACCTATTCTTGACCACCTGCACCCTGGGCCTGATGATGCTGGTCAGCGCCGTCGAACTTTTGACCATCTATGTGTCTTTGGAATTATCCTCTTATTCGCTCTATATTCTGGTACCGCTGCGGCGCGGGGATGACATGGACATCGAAGCCGGCGTCAAATACCTGTTTATCGGCGCGGTGTCCTCGTGTTTCATGTTGTTTGGACTAAGCTATATATTTGGTGCTACCCACAGCACCTATGTTAATGAAGTTATGGCCAAGATGCCTGAGTTAGTGCAAAGTCCGATCGGGATCATGGGCCTGCTTCTCACCCTGGCCGGATTCTTCTTCAAACTATCGGTCTTCCCATTCCATTTCTGGGCTCCGGATGTCTACCAGGGGGCGGCTAATCAAGTGACTACCTTTATCGCCACTGTGTCAAAGGCCGCCGCAGTGGCGGTTTTGCTGCGCCTGGTGGCTTTAGGGGAGGTTTACGGCTTTGGCTTTACCCAGGCCTTGTGGATCTTATCGATCGTCTCCATGACCCTGGGCAACCTGGTGGCCATCGTCCAGAAAGACTTTAAACGGATGCTGGCCTACTCTTCCATCGCTCACGCCGGGTACGTGCTCATGGGCATCCTGACCCTGAGTGAGGCCGGGTACACCGCGGCCATCTATTATGCCGTCGCTTACCTGATCATGAACTTTACCTGTTTTATGGTTATCTCCGAAGTGGCCAACGATGGTCGCAATTTGCAGATTGTCGAATTGGCCGGTTTGTATCACCGCAACCCCTTGCTGGGGTTGGCTTTGATGCTGGGCCTGTTTGCCCTGGCCGGGGTGCCGCCCTCCATCGGCTTTACCGGAAAATTACTGGTTTTCACGTCCGCCATGAAGGAAGGCTATTTCTGGTTGGTCCTGGTCGGGGCCGTTAATGGCACAATTTCTTTGTATTACTATTTAAAGGTGGTTTACGCCGCTTATTTCCTGGAGGGCAAGGAATTGCCCGCCGTCCACATCGGTCTGTCAACTCGGGCCTTGAGCTATGCCTTGATCTTAATCATTATCGGCTTCGGGGTATTCCCGGATCGGGTAGTCGAATTGGCCCGGGTGGCAGTGAAAGGCGTCCTGCTTTAAGTTATAATGTCTTCATAATACATGCTTTTCGTTATTGAACCGGTTAGTCCCC
>Ga0164318_10008007_pt1 | contig 10254 bp, 11 predicted proteins | sample GuaBasSedimGuay9_FD_113734 | JGI IMG/M metagenome (GOLD analysis project Ga0164318, IMG submission 113734) | Subseafloor sediment microbial communities from Guaymas Basin, Gulf of California, Mexico - Guay9, Core 4571-4, 0-3 cm | ecosystem: Environmental > Aquatic > Marine > Hydrothermal vents...
CACTCGACGGTCTTTTGCCGCTTGTCTTGCCACCTGCTTCGTTTCGCATAACACGGCGATTATTTCAAATCTTCGTCTGAGTCTTCTTAAGTTGACAATTAGTTCTCTTGGTGTTCGCGGTTTTAAGTCTATACGAGAAGCAAACTCTATGCCTACTTCTTCGCAAAGGTTTCTCAGCCACCTAACCTTTTTTTCTGTGAAGCTTAAAGGGACGGGTATGGCTATTAGACGGTATCCAAGGGCAGCGGCTTTTCTTATCATACGAGCTGTTTGTCTTTCATTGTTTAAATTTGGGCATAAGTGTAAATCGGCGTAGATTCTTTTCATGGGAGTAACCCGAAGTTTTTGCAGATTTTCACAATTTCTTCTGGTTTAGATTTCCTGAAATGTATGCGGAAGCGTATAGGGTCTTCTTGATGAAGTTTAATCGAGTTTAGGTAGGCAGACTGCTTGTTAAGCCTTATGTAAAGATTCCCCCTATCCAAATGTTGTTTGATTTTGTTGCTCAATATTTCTTTGTCTTGAGGGAGTAAGTTGGAGGCTAACTTTTCAAAAACTTTGTTTGTTTCGTCTTTTTCTTTAATTTTTGTTTCAAAAAGGATTATAGGATTCCCATAGTGTCCCTTTAGATTGGTTTTTTTGAAAACAATCTTGTCGATTAGTTCGGTTGGAAGGGTGTTCCGAACTGCCGCTAAAACCTTTTCTAAGTCTTCGGTTGCGTGGGCAAAGACTCGTATGTCAATGTAGGCTATTGAGCTTTTAGAAGAGGACAAAACAGCATCACACGATTAAATTTAATATTCTTTCAGCTTTTAGGTTTTCTTCTCTTCTTGCTAGTTGATACTGGTTTTTTGCCTTCCAAGAATTCTTTAATCGCTGCAACATTCTCTTTATATACAGTTTTCCTTCTCAAATCTATTGGAATTTTAAGTTTTAAAGCTTCTTTTAAGCTTAAGCCAGCTTCTCTAACCTCTCCCCTACTAAAACCTCTTCCGTAACGCTGCTTTCCACCTTTTCTAAAGACAAGAGGTTTGACGCTTGTCATGTTTGTTAGTTTTCTCCTCTAGCTGCTTTTTTACTTGGTCTAGCTTTCTCTGCCCCTCGCCCCTTGTTCCTTAAACCTCTAACTTTTTTGCCAGCGCTCGTTAAACCTCTAAAAACTCTTCTATGGTGTTGATTTTCACATATCCAATTAACGTCTTTATCCGCCTTTATTGCTGGATGATTTGGGTCAACCATCACAACTTCAAACCATTTGGAGCGCCCGTCTTCGCCAACCCAGTAAGAGTTCAAAACCTCTAGGTTCGGAAACTTTCGCGCTGCTCTTTCTTCAGCTATGAGTCTCAGACTTTTTGCAGGCTTAAACTTTTTAACACCCATTCTTTTTGGTCTTCTGCCGGCTCTTGGCCGTTGTTTTCTTAAGCCTCCACGTCTAACGCGAACCCGAACCATGATAAAACCTTGTTTTGCCTTATACCCCAACTTTCTTGCTCTGTCAATTCTTGTGGGTTTTTCTATTCGAACTATGGCGGGCTGTCTACGCCACCGAATCAGTCTTTGCCGCATTAACTCGTCTACGTAGGATTTCTCGGGTTTTGACCAAGCTTCAGCTATATATTTATATGCCATTTTTTCACCTCACTTCTAGTTTACGGTTCAGCCTTAAGAGGCTACATCCCAGCGGATTTTATCCGCCATTGGCTTTGATTCATAGCAACATGCAACAAAATAAACTTTTCCAGAGCCATTTACCTTATTTGTTTTCAAGCTTTGCTTCTCGAATAAGGAAATAGCCGCTTTGATTTTTCCAAATCTTTTCTGCCTCAACAACCTTTATCCTCTTATTAAAGAAAACTGCATCCAAAACCAGTGTCTCGTATTCTCCTCCTTCACCAACTAGAGAAATTCCATAACGTTTGTTAAGTTCCATTAAATCTTTAACAGCGCTTCTGTCAATTTTTCTTCCAAGCCATTCTTGGCTGAAGCCATAGGCGTAAACTCCTGTAATGATAGTCTCAAATTTTAAGGCTAAAATTTCTTCTAGCAATTTTGTTGGGCTTTCCTGCCAAAGGGGACAAATACACTTTAGACCTAAATCTTTGCAAATTTTTTCTATTCGCGATTTTTGATAATTGGAGGCAACTGCTCCAGAAACTATGCCTTCAATATCAAGCTTTCTAAGTAAGCTTTTAAGGTCTTCAATTTCTTCCTCTTTCTTTCCAGAAGTTTCAGCTTTAACTAGCGGAATATCCACAGCTTCTGCAACCAAATCCATCAAACGGATGTTCGGATAATGAAACATCCAACTGTCGTCTCTTAGAGGAATCATGCTCACTAAACATGCCACGTTGTAACCTTCAGTTAAAACTCTGTAAAGCGCTAGGGTTGAATCTTTTCCTCCTGTTGCTAAAACTGCTACATGCACGAACTTTACACTTCTAGACTTTTGCTACTCATAACTTTTGATTTTGCTTTCTTGAATAAAGTTTCCGTTTCTATTTGCCATTTCTTAAACTCTTCAAGGGTTTTAGGATAGTTTTGATAGTGAGCCTTAACCTCTCTCATAAAATTGACAGTTAATCTAAGCCTGTTTAAGAAACGAATCCTCTTTAGTCCTCTGAAAACTCGTTTAGCGGTTTCAGTTATCTTTAAGCGGAAATCTTTTCCTAAACCAGCCTTTAAAACATCTTCTTCTGTCATAAGTTTGTATTTCATTCCATAACTTAAGTCTTCGTTGCGGCTATTTAGAAGCAACAAACGAAAAACGTCAAGTGCAGCTTGTTTCACACCATACATTTCCATGTATCTAACATTGTAAGGCCATAAGGATTTTTGACTTACATCACCCTTCTCTAAGGCTTCTATCACCGTTTTTCCAGCAAGATAACCGCTTAACATTGAAGGCCCTATCCCGCCACCATGAATTGGATTCACAAGACATGCTGCATCACCCAGAATTGCTACGCCATTTCCAACCATGTTGTCTAAAGGTCTACGGGTAGGGTCGTACCACGCCCCACCACTAAGCAGAAGAGAACCTTGGAAAAGGGGTTTTTTCAGGATATGCTCATAAAACTGTTTTTTAGGGTTCGGGAAAGCGCCCCCCATACACACTCCCAAGCCAGCGTTGACTCTTGCCCCTCCTTTCGGAAAAATCCATGTGTAGCCTCCGGGCGTTACCTTTTGGTCTAAATAGATTTCGCAATAGTTTGTCTCGTTGCCCTCTTGTTTAAGCTGCCTTATCTCACGGTAGCATGCTTCTATATCTTCATTTGAGATTTCCCTTTGTATCATCATATCGTCTGGAAGCTTACGCCTAATCACAGCTAAAAATCCACTTGCATCCAAAACCATTTTGGCTTTTAACTGAAACTTTTCATTTTTTTCTTGGTTTTTAACTGAAACACCAGTTACAAATCCTTTCTCAATTATCGGTGATAAGCATAATGTAGAATCGTATAAAACTGCGCCTTTGTCAAGAGCCTTTCTCAAAAGCCACTGTCCGAAAAGGCGTCTATTCAATAAATAGCCGACAAAATCTTCATGAGCAATAACGAAAACTGTTTCCAAATCCGGAGAATAAATCTTAATGCCTTCAATTCTTTTTTCCAATTCGCCGCCTTGAGGCTTTTCTAGACCCAAAGTTTTTAAGTGATGTTCTCCAAGGGCGTCTCCACAAATTTTTTCCCCTATTTCTTCTTTTCTTTTCCTTTCGATAAGGCATACTTTTAAGCCTGCTTCAGCTGTTGTTTTTGCGGCTAGGCATCCAGCGGTTCCAGCTCCGACGACCACAACATCGAATTTTTCCAATTTTTAAACCTCTGTTGTTAAAGCTTTAGTTTTTACTTCAATCAGTTATAATTCATAACTTTTACTGAATTCTCTTCAAAAATTCTTTGTTCACAGGCAAAACTATTTCCGTCGTTTCTTTTTGTGTGGCGAAAACCATGCAAGTTAATGTTTTTTCTATTCCTTTAACTGTTCTCAGCTTGTCTATCACAAATTTTCCAATGGCATTAACATCTTTTTCTTTAACTTTAACTAGAATATCCCAGTCTCCGGAAATTATATGAACTTCCTGAACTTCTGGAAACTTGGCAATTTGTTCTGCAATAACTCTTTGAGAAAGAAAAGTTTCTCCATCCCTATAAGAAAAAGACGCTAAAACAAAAGCTGTTGCTCCAGCATCCAATTTTTTCGAATCAAGAACAGCCCTATAGTCTTTTATTATTTTTTGCTTTTCCATACGTTTTATCTTTGCGAAAACTGTTGTTATTGGAGAACTAATTGTTTTAGCGATTTCCCTAGCAGTCATTCTACAGTTTTTCTGTAACAAGTATAATATTGCAAGGTCTTTTTCATCTAACTTCGCTGACATATGTAAATTTTATACAATTGATGCTTAACCCGCTCTGATCAGCTGTATTTTTACTTATAATATTGACTGGAAATTCATAATTGTTAATTATATTTTTGGCAAACCATGGAATCAAAATGCGATAAAAGGTGTAACTAAATGATGAAAAAAGCAACCGCAAAGAAAAGCTTGATATACACAGTAGATTTGACAAAAATTGACGGGGACGGAGCTTTCCCCTGCCCGAAATGCGGAGTTATAATATCACCAGACGACGAAACAGAGGAAATTTACCAGATTATAGATACAAGAACCAAGAATAATGAGTTGATAGAACTGGTGCTGCTTTGCAAAAAGTGTGGAAGTAAAATTAAACTTGTAGGCTTTATACCGCAGCCAGAAAGTTGAGTTCCGAGACATGTGATAAAACTATTTTTGTTGTTCTAGCCTTTTACTGATAAGAGTGAAAACTAGCCATAAAATCGCTCCATAAAAAACTCCGTTAAAAACAGCACTCAAATATTCAGCATAATCCACTGCAGCTTCTCCAATTAACGTACAGAAAAAGTTTCCAGGAAACATGGGAGAAGGGATAAGCAGAGAGGCGACTGTGAACATGGAGAAGAAAACAACGAGTATTAGGACACCTCTCATTACATGATTCCCGTATTGAATCTTTTTTGAATTCGGATTCAGAATATATATAGTATCGCAATATTTAATAAATGTTATTGTCTACTTGACGACCACAAATACAAACAAGCATTTTTCAGAGAAGAAGATACAAAGAGGGGGGTGTGCATAAGATAAAGATCCCTATTAAAACAATACTTACAAGTTTTCTACTTTTAGATAAGCTGGATACATCGTCCAAGGGACCTGGATGCTTGTACATGCTCATAAACAGAACTAAAATTGCCATCACATAAACTCGTAGAACAATTAAATAAAAAACAGATAACATTGCTAGCACAAATCTGTATTTTTCTCCTCCCAAGGCTCTTGCTATGTGCCCACCATCGAGCATACCTGCTGGCAACAAATTAAGCATCGTCACCACTATTCCAACCCATCCTGCAAAGGCTATGGGATGCAAGAGCAGCATTCCGCCTGGTGGTGGTTTTGGAATCATGTTCAAGGCTTCAAGTGCATGCTCTATGATAATCCAGAGCAGAGGAGCACCAATTACTCCCGCTGGAACTTGTGGAGAAGGCACCGTCATTGTTAAACCTACTGCACTAATTATGAATGCAACTATAAATCCCGAAATCGGGCCATCTGCTCCAATATCAAATAGAGCGTCCCTATTTGGAGGTAGCGACTTTTGCATTATTACTGCACCAAAAGTTCCTAAAGGAGGAGGACCTGGAATAAAATAAGGAAGAGTCGCGTCAACTTCGTTTTTGTTCGCTGTTAGCTTGTGTCCCATTTCATGTGTGCCTAAAACTGCTAGCATAGCTATTGTAAAGGAAAACCCGCCAACATAAGGGTTGATAACTTCCGGAGACACCAAGTACCCTGCTAAGAAAGTGGTAAATATTGTTGCTAAAAGTAGTAACAAGTTAACTGCAGTGTTACTAGGTTTTATCGGAGGCTTCGGAACAACTTTTAATATCACTTTTCCATTTTCTTTACGAAGGAAGGCAATAAGGTTCATGTTTTTAAGATTTTTAAGCAGTCGAAGAAATGGTTGTTTTGTTTCCTGTGGTTGTTTTAGATAGTATGTGGGAATATTATGTTCCAGTAATGTTTCTTCCAATTGAAATTCTGCACTAACTAGCTTAGTTATTTTTTCGAAATCCTCTTGTGTGAACAGTGCTTTTGCTGTTTCGTTGGGTATTTCGCTCATTTGCCTCTTCACTTTTGTTTATGGTTGTTATAGAGAAGTGCAAGTAGAAAAGTTTATTGGATTTTGTTTCCTCATGTTCGGAATCTGAACTACTAAAAACTTTTTAATAATCGTTGAAAGACAAAACTCTCCGCAGAACCAAAAAAGACACAAAAATAGCAAAACAATGGCGACAACAAAATTCAGCAACATGATTAAAAACTAAAATAAAGGATGGAAATCCTTGAAAATCGCAATTCTTTATAGTCACCTAAAAGAAATGGGCGGGGCGGAGAGAGTAATTCTTAAACAAGTTGAACTATTCCAGAAAAAAGGATTTAATGCTGAATGTTATTTTGCGTATATTGATAAAAATCTCCATAAGGAAACATCGAACCCCCACTGTTACACAAAAACCTTCTTCAACAAACTTGTTCCCAACAATTCGGCGATAAGAATAATCACCTCAATACCTTTAGCACCCCTAGCCCTACCCACCTTTAACAAAGAAAACCTTTTAATATGCCACGGATACGGTCCAGCTCCTATAATAGGCTATCTAAACAAAAAGTTGAGGAAAACAAAATATGTTACCTACATTCATTCTCCTCCAAGATTTCTCTACCTAAACCCTGAAGAAAGAAGCTTATGGAAATTTAACGACATACGTAAAATGATTTTTAGATTAAGCAAAATCGCTGGCCCCGTTCTGAAAGAACTGGATTATTTGGGTGTAACAAACTCTGACATAGTTTTGGCAAACAGTTATTTTACAGCAAAAAGAATTCAAACAATCTATCAAATACACGCAAAAGTTTGTTATCCACCAGTAGATATTAAAAGTTTCAGAATTCTTGACAGAAAAATTGTTGAAAAAGTTAGAAACAGGTTTAGTTGTCCCATTATCCTTTCAACTGGAAGAATTGTTGCTGTAAAACGTTGGGAGTGGCTCCTAGAAATAATGAGTTTAACAGTGAAAGAAATTCCTTCAGCCACCTTAGCCATAACAGGTGAAATTTCAGAAGAAAACTTCCAATACGTGGAAAAACTTAGGAAAATGTCAAAAAAGCTGAAGATAGAGAGAAATGTGAAATTTTTAGGATTTAAATCCCAGAAAGAACTCATAGAACTTTACAATGCCGCTGACGTTTACGTCTACCCCGTGCCAAAAGAAGATTTTGGGTTAGGTCCTGTAGAAGCAATGGCTTGCGGGACCCCTTCTGTTGTTTGGGACGATGGGGGAGGCCCCTGCGAAACAGTATTTGAAGGTAAGACCGGTTTTAGAGCAAAACCTTATGACCGGAAAGATTTTGCTGAAAAAATTTTAAAAATTCTAGAAATGGATAAATCCGAATTTTCCTGTAAAACACGAAATTTTGTAAAGGAAAACTTCTCTTGCACAAAACATTGGAAAACCTTAAGAGAAATAATAGAAAGGGTAGGGTGAAGTGGTTAAAATTGAAAAAAGAAAAAATTTCATTCCGTCAATTTTCGCCATTTTTTTCCATCCAAACCCCAAAATAACCGCTTTAGGGGGAGCAGAAAAAAGGTTTATTGAAACTTTAAAGATTTTCTGCAATAAGAAAAACTTGAAAATCACGGTTCTAGAGTCGAATCCAAGCTTTTCAGAAGAAAGAGGGATAAAATGCAAAAAATATCAGGTGTCTTGTAGTGTTAAAGGAAAGAGATGGTTAAGTGCATACTTTAACTGGATTGTTTGGGCGATAAAGGCTTCGATTAAAGGTGTTTCTGTTGTGCGCCTTGCAAAGCCAGAAATTATTCTCGCTCCGAACAATACTTTGCCCAACCTCTTTCCAGCCATTTTCTTAAGCTTTATTTTCCATACCCCCCTAGTAGTAACTGTTCATCATCTCGACAACCCAAGCATAAAAACTGAAAACAAAGCCAAAGACTGCTCGCTTTACGGTTGTTATCGTTGTTTAGGCTACAGCAGACTCGTGTCATTAACTAAAGCCTTCGCTTTTTATCTAACCATCTTTCTTTTAAAAAAGGTCAAAGGGGTAATTGCTGTTTCAAAATTTACGGCAAAAAATCTAGAAAACAACGGTGTCCTGCCTAGCAAAATTCTTGTTAGCGGTAATGCAGTGAATTTAGATTTAATTGACAAAGTTACACCTTGCAGTCAAGGAAAAGTTTATGATGGAATTTTTGTTGGCAGAATTGCGAAGGAAAAAGGAGTTTTTGATCTAGTTAAAATTTGGAAAGAAGTTGTAATGGTTAAGAGAGATGCTAAATTATTAATTATCGGAAGTGGACTGGAACTGCCGTTTCTAAAAGAAAAAATAAGTTCTCTTGGCTTGGAAGGTAAAGTTCTTCTACATGGAAAGTGTAGCGATTTTGAACTATACAGCTTACTAAAGTCCAGTAAAATCTTCATTTTTCCAAGTGTTTTTGAAGGGTGGGGACTTGCAGTTGCTGAGGCTTTAGCCTGCAGCCTACCAGTAGTAGCCTATGACATACCGGCTTTAAGGGAAAATTTTGGAAAATGTCAAAGCGTCTTTTTTATTCGCCCCAAAAATTTGAGAGAGTTAAGCTTGATGGTTCTTGAACTTTTAAATCTAAGCAGAAAGGAGCTGGTTAGACTCGGTGAAAAATCAAGGAGTTTTTCTAGAAAGTTTAGTTGGGAAACTGTGGCGGAGAAGGACTTGGAAGCATTACGGTTATTTCTAAAAACTTCTGGCAAAAACTAATTTTAGGCTAAAAAGGTTGGGATAAAAAAGGGAAAGATGGGTTTAAGGTTCGGCTAAGGATCGTGCGGTGTCTTTTCACTTATTGTTCCTAGACGTTCAAGGATTGTAACTTCTGGATTATGAGCGTCATAGTCGTAGTATGGTTTTTGATCCGTATAATCTATCCTCACTATAAGCGTTGTTACTCCCGGATTTTCTGTCTGCAGGTAGTAAATGCCGTATTCGTGGAACCATTTACAGGTATAGTATGTGTCGTCGCCGCTCCACCCGTAAATCATGAAGCCTACAGTGCCGTTAATGTCTTTGTATGTGGTTATTACACCTATTCCCGTGTTAGTTGCTCCGGGTGTAAATTGGCCATTGCTATAATAGTACTGTCCAAGATAGTTGCTGGCTTTTGTCGTGTTCCAACAGGTGGGTGCAAATATTACATCCACAAGATCACCGCCTATAATGCCGTAGATTTGAATTGCTTGCGAGAATTCGTTAAAGTATTCGCTGAAGAGGTTAGCTGAAGGACCAGCTACTGTGATTATGTTAGAAGTGGAGACAGGATAGCGCGTACACCAGTCGTCTACATAGGCTAGTCTGCCTAGACTGTCATAAATATCTGTCCATGCTGGGCCTCCTGCACGCCATGTTGCATTGCCGAGGTCAGCGAGTAAGTAGGGAACATTTGTACCCCACATATCCATCATGTCAAGGCCGCCGTTTCCAATTTCCACCTGTTTGTTTTTGAAGGCTGCTGAAACCATTGCCGCGCCTACCGAGTCTATAGCACGTGAGTGGTTGCCAACCACCACCCATTCGTAGCGTCCAGGAATGTGCTCTGTGTAAAGCTGGTGTTGTCTTAAGCCATATCCGTTGATGTTGAGGTCGATTGTTACATTCCAAGTGGTTACATTGTATAGAGCGGTGATGTTGTAGTCTACATCCAAATGGATCCAGTCTATGTGAACGTCTGTATGTGTTGGCGGTGTTACTGTTACTGTTAATTGAAAGTCGTCTAAACTGATTTTGATTTTGTCGTTATCATCTGTATGGTTCCAATGATTATCAGAGCTGCCTCGTTCACCTAGCCAATAAACTTTGATTGTAGCTGGATTTTCTTTGAAAACTTTAATGTCTTCTGCCCACCAGTCAGCTGTGCCGGTTAGGCTGAATTTGTCTCCATTCGTTAACTTTGTGAGGTTTGAAACAACAAATTCTAGATAGTTAACATCAAACCTGTAGTTAACTCCAAGATAATCCGTAAAGCTACTGTCCGCCCAAGCGGGGTCGTCGTATGTGAACGTGTGGGTGTCGGCAAAGGTTACATTCTCGTTGTGAGCATATGAAATGTTACCATAGTGAGTATA
>Ga0164318_10008008_pt1 | contig 10254 bp, 7 predicted proteins | sample GuaBasSedimGuay9_FD_113734 | JGI IMG/M metagenome (GOLD analysis project Ga0164318, IMG submission 113734) | Subseafloor sediment microbial communities from Guaymas Basin, Gulf of California, Mexico - Guay9, Core 4571-4, 0-3 cm | ecosystem: Environmental > Aquatic > Marine > Hydrothermal vents >...
CCGGGCCGATCAGTAGAGCCATTTCCCAAGCGTCTTCCGATGTTACGTTTACTCTTGGGCCAAGCGTGTCTGTTCTTCCCGAGCCTTCAACATGGTCTGTGTCGATGTACATGTGTATGAATTGGAGGGAGAAACCGTTTGGTCCGTTCCACGGGTTTCCTCCTAAGGTTTTGAAGCGGAAACGGAACATGATGTCGCTGTCGATTTTGCTCACTGTGAAGTTTAGCAAGTCTAAGTGTCCTTCTTCGAACGCTTCGTTTGTTGGATATACGTATGTTCCGGGTCCGTAGTCGTCTCCTTCAGGGTCGCTGTACGTAAATATTACCTCGCCTAGCTCTACTGGTTTTGCTACTTGTAGGGCGATGGGCGCGTTGAACTTTGAGGTCATCTCCTCGAAACTTCCGTCTTTAGCCACCGTTACGGCTATGTAAGCTACGTCTTTGGGTTCAAGCGCTATGTCTGAGAAGGGTATAGCTATTTCGAGAACGCTGTCTATGCCCAAAGTTTCAAAATCGCCTTTCGACGTGAATCCCTCTTTTCCATCAGCGATGGAAAGCTTGAATTTTTGGCTAGTTTCGGTTGTTATGTTGAACCATACTCCTGCTTCGGCGTGAATTGCGAAGCCGAGGGTTTCATCGCTGGGTTGCGGTTGATAGCGTGCCCAAACGTTGTATCCGAGGGCGTAGGGGCTGTAGCTTATCCGAGGGCTGGAGGTGTAAACACCTATGAAATAGTCTTTTCCGAACCAGTCTTTGAAGCTGACCCCGGAGGTTGGAAAAACTGCTAGATACAGGTTGTCATAGTCGTTGGCTATCACTACCTTCTCTATATAGTTTCCTTTAACGGTTATAGTTGCATTACCCTTCCACTCTCCGCTTTCGATTTTGCCGTCGATGGTAGGCGTCAAAACCGAAGGTTTGGCTTCAACGAAATCGCAAGCTTCACCGTCTGGATAGAAACTGCCATACAAATAGTCTGGCACATCTTCGCCGAGGAGCTCGTAGATTTGTCTCAAGTAACATTTGAAAATCGGGTCGAAAGTTTTCGGGCTTCCCATCTCCGAAGCGTACCAGAAGCACCAGTCTGAAGCTTCAGCTCTGTACAACGCGTCTAAAGTCTGGTTATATTCAACTGTTCCTTTCCAACCCGGATGAGTCTCGTTGTATTCGATTATTTTCTCCCTTGCAGCCTTACGCCACATATGAGCGATATTTTCTTGTTTGTCGCCAATCCATATTTTCAGACGCATGTCAGCTCCAGACCATGTGGCTTCGGGCACTGCTTGAGTCTTAGTTTCGGAGGGAAGGTCGTCGTACCTCGTTATGTTGGAGATGTCAACATCTGCCAGTTTGAGTACAGTTTGCGACGTTTTAGGAACAACCTTATCAATTTTGTCTATATGGTCTTGAATATACTCGTAAGGCGTCGTTGTTTTTATCTTTTCATCGTTTTGGAGTTCAACAAGCCTTTGGTAGAGTGCTTCTAGAAAATCGTCTCCATTGTTTATGTATGCCTCCCACGGGTTTTCCCCGTCTAGAGCTATTGTTAGAACCATCTTTCCATCAGTGTTGTGCTGCTGAATGTCAAGAACCTTGTTGACGAAATCGTTTACAGCTTCATCTGTGGATTTACCCGAATACTGAAAACCTATAGCGTTTGAAAGTTCCGTGTCTCTGAAGAAAATATAGAAATCTTTTCCGATATCCACCTTGTAAGCAACGTAGAGGTTTTCAGGGTTAGCAGTGCTGACTCCTGCCATTTGCAAAACACACTCGTCAGCAGCCGTCCAGTTGATTCCGTTCTCAGCCATTACTCTCAAAGATTCCTCGTTTATCGCCATTTCCGGAGCCCACATTCCATGCGGAGTCTTTCCAAAAGTTTCACGGAAAAGCCCTATTCCCTTTTTTACCTGAGCATCTAGGTCCTCTCTCCAGCCGAAATCAACAAGCAAAGGCATTATGGGGTGTGTGTAAGGCGAGGGGATAATCTCTGTTTGACCGTTGTCTAGGAGTTCCCGATGTTTCGGTATAACCAAGCCCATTATCTCCTTCTGTTTCTCCAGAACCAACGCAAGCTCAGTTTGATTATACAATGGCGAAGGACTACTCGCACGAGTTCTTAGCGGCGCCAGTTCAGGGTCGGAATTCGCGACTTTAGGGTCTATCCACAGAAGGTTGAAGAGCACAGCCAAGTCAATAACATCCTGGTCTGTAAAGCGTCCAGTGATTTCTGCTTTCATCTCGTCAGGTGGCAAGTCGCCGTATTCGCTGAACAAGGCGTCCCTTTTCTGTTTCAAAGCGTTAAACCTTGTGAACTTCGTGACTATTCTGTCCCAGTTTATGTCAAAGAAACCTCCCGGCACTTCAAGCATAGAAAATTCTTCGTCAATCGTTAGTTCAGTACCGTTTGCTATCTTCCACGAAATATCTTGTCGGACATCCGTGGCATTGTTTTCCACATAATCGTTCAATTGTTGCATCAGCGAACCGGTAAATGTAAACGTAACTTTGATGTCGGGATAATTTGAAACTATGAGAGCCATCTTGTAATAGTTTCCAACAGAGTGCATCCTTACCCATGGCAAGATGTACTTGTTTTCTGTAGGACTGTAATAAAAAGGCTGGTGGAAATGCCAAATTATGATGAGGTTTAAAGGCTTCGGCTCCTGTGCTTGCAACGTAGGGATACAGAGGCTTAGACCAGCAAGGGCTATCAAAGCTAACAACAGTAAAGTCAACACGTTTTTCTTCAATTAGGTTCACCAGAACGAGTTTTTATTAACTTACCCTTAAAACAGTTTCCGTAACCACAGTAAAACCAGCCCTTTCAAGGAAAATTCTATAAAGACAGCCATGTATTAGGTTTAAGGATGTGAATTAAGATGGTCATATCTAAGAAGATAAAGATATTGGCGGCAATAATCGTCATAGCCATCGTTGCATCAGCAGGTGTGTATTTTCTGTTCTTCACAAAACCCCGTGCAGACGTAATAATATGGGCTGCCGTTCTGCCCTCAGAAGAGGAACTTACCTTGGAGTTCATAGAGAAATTTCACGAGCAGTACCCTAACATAACAGTTGAACTCGTTAACGTAGCTGATCTCAGAACGAGGCTTCTGGCAGCTATACCCGCTGGAAAAGGACCAGACCTATTTATGTGGGCGCATGATTGGACAGGTGAGTTTGCAGAAGCCGGTTATATCGTGCCCCTTGACGAGTATGTGACCCAAGATTTAAAAGATGAGTTCATAGACGTCGCCATGGACGCTTGCACGTATAATAACAGCGTTTACGCCTTACCAATAGCAGCTGAAACCGTTGCGTTGATATACAACAAAGACATAGTCGCGGAACCACCGCAGAACGTGTCTCAGCTAGAAAATATGATGAAGAATTACGTAATTCAACATCCGGGCAACTTCGGAATAGCATGCCAGCTTGACCCATACTTTGTTTCAGCTTGGCCGCATGGATACGGGGGATACTACTTCAGAGACGAAGACAAATCGGTAGGCGTCAACAATACTGAAACCGTGGAAGGAATAGAATTCTTTATGGAGCATTTCAAGCCTTACATGTCCACTGACACTTCAAGAGAAGCCCAAGTAGCGATTTTCGTCGAAGGAAAAGCGCCTTTCCTCATCGATGGACCTTGGGGACTCGGCACGCTTCGAGACAAGAATATGTCTTTCGGAGTAACTCTTCTGCCAAAAATAGATGAGATAGACGCGTGGCCAAAGCCTTATACGGGAATCAAAGTTATCTGGATGTCCAGCAATGTTTACGATAAGAAGAAAGCATTTACTTTCCTAAAGTGGCTTACAACCAATACTGAATATATTAAGCGCAGAGCCTTAGAGCTTGGCTTTATTCCGGTCTTGAAAGATGTGCTTCAAGATGCTGATGTTAAAGCCGACGAAGTTGTGTCGACCTATGCGGAACAAGTTGAACTTGGAATAGCTATGCCGAAGAGTAAAGAAATGATGAAAGTTTGGGGACCAGTAGGCGATGCCTTAAACGACATCTTTCTCGGAGTTAAGACCGCTGATGAAGCGTTAGACGAAGCCCAGCAAAAGATATTAGAAGCCTTAGGGAAAACTTAACTCGATAATAGGTAAGTGTACTGATGGTGGAAAAAGAAAGAACTCGAGGTGCATGGGAAAGTAGAATAGCCTTTCTACTAATAATTCCCAGCTTAATAATTTTCCTGTTTTTTAATTTGTATCCCATAATTTATTCCGTTTTCCTAGCCTTTACTAACGCTGAATTCACCAACATAGCTGGCAGATACTCTTTTATAGGGATGGAAAACTTTGCAAAACTTCTTTTTCACCCGGATACCCGCTTCTATTACGTGTTAGGAAGAACTGCTCTCTTCGTCGTTACCAGCGTGCCGCTAAAAGTTCTTTTCGGACTAGGCTTAGCTGTCATATTTAACTCAAGACTAATTAAAGGAGGAAAAATACTCCGGTCGCTACTCATACTCCCGTGGACCATACCAGCAATGTTATCTATCCTCGTATGGAGAGGGCTGTTCAACCTTGATTTCGGAGCTATAAACCAGATGCTTCAATCTTGGGGTTTTCCCCGGGTTAACTGGCTCCAAGACACAACGAATGCCTTCATAGTTTACAACATAGTTGAAGTTTGGCTTGCCTACCCCTTTATGATGACAGTTATTTTAGCGGCTCTCCAGAGCGTCCCGCCCGAGCTCTACGATTCCGCGAGGGTTGACGGCGCTGGAACATGGCAGAGGCTAAGATATATAACTCTGCCGCTAATCTTTAGACCCCTCTGGTTCGCCACAATCCTAACTTCAAGCGCTTCCTTCCAAGCATTCCTGGTGCCTTTCGTACTAAACGGAGGAGGACCTGCCAGAACCAATGAAATGGTAATGGTTTACGGCTATAAAGAAGCTTTCCAGCTAGGCAATTACGGCTACGCAGCGGCTTTCATGGTGATAATCTCTCTGATTGTCACGGCGTTCATGCTGGCTGGAATGAAAGCTGGAAAAATGGCGGGTGAAGAAGAATCATGAAGAAAAGAATGCTTACCTTGATATTGACTGTTCTTCTTACGGCGAGCGCGGTTCTAATCGTCGTAATCTTCCTGTTTCCGATCTATTGGGTAGTGCTAAGCTCGATTAGACCGTATGGAAGCCTTTTCACAACAAAGTTCGAGTTAATCCCCAGCGAAGTTACATGGGAAGCCTATACATGGCTTATATTTGAATCTAAATTCTTCCTCTGGTTAAGAAACAGTCTGATAGTTTCCATTTTAACCGTTGTCTTTACGCTAGTACTTGTAATTCCTTCAGCCTACTCTTTTTCCAGATTCAAGTTTTTTGGAAAGGAAAAGTTTCTTTACGGATATTTAGTTTTCACCCAGTTCGCCGGAGGAATGGGAATCGCCGGGCTTATAGCCCTCTACGCCATCTTGGCATACCTTAACCTTCTTAACTCTCTATTCGTGCTCGCATTAATCTATGCAGCTGGCAACGTTCCCTTCAACACATGGCTGTTAAAAACCTATTTCGACACGATTCCAAGAGACTTTGACGAAGCCGCGCTTGTAGATGGTGCTAGCTACTTCAATCTAATTGTAGACGTGTTGTTGCCCATAGCGAAACCAGGCATAGCTACTGTTGCGATTTTTTCTTTCATGGGAGCTTGGGGCGAATTCATTCTAGCTCAAACGATCCTAAGTCCGGAGAATTACACTTTACCCGTTGGTCTCTATTCCTTCGTAGGGCAGTTTGAAACCAAATGGAATTATTTTTCAGCCATGGCTATCTTGTTCGCCGTTCCCGTGGTAGTTATGTATCTTCTAGCTCAAAGATACCTCCAAATGGGTTTAGCCATGGGAGGCGTTAAAAAATAATCATGTTCTGGAGGACGTGTTATGGCTAAGGTATTATTAAAAAACTTAACGAAACGCTTCGGAAAAGTTGTGGCCGTAGACGGAGTAAGCGTAGAAGCCAAAGACCGAGAATTCCTTGTTTTGCTAGGTCCTTCTGGGTGTGGAAAAACAACGATTTTGCGTTGTATCGCTGGTTTAGAAATTCCTGACGAAGGAGAAGTATACATAGGCGACAGGCTGGTTAATGATTTGCCGCCTAAAGATAGAGATGTCGCCATGGTTTTCCAGAGCTACGCGCTTTATCCTCACATGACCGTTTACGACAACATTTCCTTTCCATTGCGGATGAGAGAAATTCCCGCTTCAGAAATCGAAGAAAGGGTGAAAAAGGTAGCGGAACTGCTTCAAATAGCTCATCTGCTAGACCGGAAGCCTAAACAACTAAGCGGAGGGGAAGCTCAAAGAGTTGCTTTAGGAAGGGCGATAGTTCGAGAGCCGAAGGTTTTCCTCATGGATGAGCCCTTAAGCAACTTGGATGCCAAGTTGCGCATTCATATGCGAGCTGAGCTTAAAAGGCTTCAAAGAGACCTAGGCATAACAACAATCTATGTAACTCACGACCAAGTGGAAGCCATGACCATGGCTGACAAGGTTGCCGTGCTTAAAGATGGAAAACTTCAACAAGTGGCGCCTCCAGACAAGCTTTATTCCAGCCCCAGCAACCTTTTCGTAGCAGGATTTATCGGAAGTCCTCCCATGAACTTCATAGACTGCAGCCTAGTTCTTAAGGATGAAGAAGTGTTCTTGGACGCTGGAGCTTTCGTTTTAAAACTTGAGGGAACAGTCGCTGAAATACTTCGAGAAAAAGGAGCCACGAAGCTCGTGATAGGAATCCGTCCCGAAGACGTGAGTTTCGTAAACAAGGCGCATGGAAAGATTTTAGGCGAAGTATACATGAAAGAGCCTCTCGGAGCTGAGACAATAATAGATGTAAAGGTAGGCGAATACTTGGTCAAAGTAAGGGAAAGAGTAGGGTTTAAGACAAAAATAGGGGACAAAGTCTGGATGGGCTTCCCCTTGGACAAACTACATGTTTTCGACAAAAAAACAGGAAAAGCAATAATTTAGGCTCCAACATTTTCAGTTACTGCTTCGAAACCCGCTTCGCAGCCTCCATTCCCCAATTTTCCCAAGATAGGTTCCGTCAAGCATGTATATTTCAGCGTTTTCTAGGTCTACGCTTCGGCTTCTGAGGATTGGTCCAACTATTTTTTCGCTTTTCTTTTCTAATGGCTTCTCGTTTATGGGTCGTCCTCCTAGAAAGTCATTGAACTGCGGCATTATTACGAGTTTTTTGGCTTTCATTTTGAGTTTTTCTCCGGTTTGTTGAGCTGATTTTTTGAGGATTTGCTCCGCGAGGGTGGACGGGTTTAGTTTGGCTTTTATCCATACTTGTTTGATGATTCTGAAGCCTAAGGGGTCTCGGAAGGCTATTACCGGGTGTACGTGTCCCATGACTAGAACTCGGCTTTCTAGGAGTTTTGGAGCTGGCCACGTGTGTCCGTGGAACAGCCCTACACCTTGTATGGTTATTCCGGTTGGCGGCGTTATCTCTATGTCTGGGGGTAGCAGCGGCGCTAGGTTTCCGTCATGGTTTCCGGGAACGACGCGTATGTCGGCTATTTTCCTTTTCAGTTTTTCGAAGAAGGCGGGCACGTCTCTCCATTCTTCGAGCTGTGCTGTTGCAACGGTATGCTTCACATCGCCTAACATTACGAGCGTGTTGGGCTTATACCGGTCTATTAGCTGGAGCAAGCGTTTCAGAAGTTTCGGCGTTTGAGACGGGACGTGTACTCCTTGGTTGGTGAGGGTTACTTCCCATCCTATGTGGAGGTCTGCGACAACTAGGGTTCGTGTTTCTCCAGCCTTGATGAGCAGCGCCGGATGTGGCTGAAGCAGCACAATCATTATGCGTTTTCACCGCGAATTAGGTTCAAGATTTTCTGGTAAAGGGTTTTGTTGCCTGCTGCTATGAAGGAGACTCTTCGTTGAGGGTGCAGCTCGGCGTTGAGCGTCATGCCTTCGGGTGTTGTGATGATAGCCCCGGCCTCTCTTATTATGAGGTAGGCGGCTGCCATGTCTGTTACCCGGAGTTTTCCCCGAATGTCTATGAAGCCGTCTGTTGTGCCGTCCGCTACGTAACACAGCTCTAGGGCGTTAGCGCCCAGATGCCTTAGATGCTTAACTTCCTTGACAACGCGGGTTAGTTTCGACGCAAGTTCAGCTATTCGATAAGTGTTGAAGTCTACGCCTATCAACGCGTCGGACAGAACTGTGAGCGGTGAAGGCGTGATGGCTTCGTTGTTTCTGAAGGCGCCCTGCCCCCGTTCCGCAAAATACACGACGTCATGATATAGGTCGCTGACCAAGGCGAACTCCACAGATGCTAACTCGGGTTTTTTCGACACGGCGATTGAGGTTGCCATGAAAGGGACGCCTCGGTTAGCGTTCGTTGAGCCGTCTAGAGGGTCAACCGTGACGTAAAACTGTTCTGGGGTAGCTCCAAACTTTTTGATTCCGGATTCTTCACTTATCAACGTGTAAGAAACCTTATGCTTGGCTAAAACGTTTATCAACGCCTCTTCGGCTACGAGGTCTATTTGTTTTATTTCGTCTCCTCCAGCGCCTATGCCTAAAGATTTTCGTTCTCTTTTCTGAAAAAACGGCATAACAGCCACTCGGATTTTTTCTGCGGATTCGAAGAGAATTCTCCGCCATTCCACGTTCATCGGTTTCATCTCAACCTCAGAATGGTTGAAACGTATAATTTAGGTTTATCATAGAGACGTATAGAAGTTTAGAAAAAGAGGGGGATGAAAGCGCACATGTTCCGCGCGTTTCGTGTTTACTCTGGGAACACGTAGGCTTTGGCTCTGAGCCCCAGCCACATCCGCGTGTCCGTCTTGAAGACGCCTACTGACCTAGCGACGTAGAGTCGTCCGCCCATCCAGAAGTATTCCGCGTACAGCCGAATCACGAAGGTCTGGTTTTCGCCGTCGACGCCTGTTAGCCAGAGGAATACTTGGTCTTTTCTGTGGAAGATTTTGCCTCCGCCGCACGTTATCTCATAAACTGTTCCGTTGATGTCAGCTGTTCCTTGCGCTCCTAAGATTGGGGTAAATGGTCCGTGTCTCTCGCCGAGATATAGGGTGAAGTTTAGTTCAGCCGGCATCTTTACGGTTTCGTTTTCGATCTGTTGTCTAGCTATTCCACGAGCGTAGACTTCGACGCGTTTCGAATAGCACAGCGGCTCTTCCGCCTGTGCTGAAGCTGCGAATATCACTGTAGACGCAACTGCAACCACGAGGGTTACTGCGACTATGGCTATGAGGGCTTTCTTCTTGCTTTTTATGGTTATCATCCTTTTCACCTTCAAGAAAGCCTTTCGACGTGGATATTTATAGATGTGAGGCATGATTCATCTGAACGAATCGTACATCCAGAATATTGTTTCCGAATTCACAAGCTTTTTCGACCACGCTTCGTAATGCTTCATTTATGGAAGCAAACGCAGAAACATTTACGGTAATTCCAGCTATGGCATCTCTGGTTTTATCCATTTTCCTAGCGTTTTATTCGCTACAGTTACCCGACCCCACTGCACGAAACCTCTTGTTCATAGTCGCGCTTTCCCTTTTCTACGCGGGAATTCTACTAGCCCTCGGATGGGCTGTCTACTGGGGAATATACCGGAAAATTAAATAATTTTACGGGCAGAGAATTCTAGAAGAGGCGCTTGCGAAGTGTTTATCGCGTTTCCTTTAACGATAGCACTATGGATGAGTTTTCTCGTTGAAATGAAAATGATAGACAACGCATTGAAAAAACGTAGCGAAGCTTTAGAAAGAACCCGCGTTTCTTCTTTAGGTAGAGGCATTCCACTTCCCATATGGATTTCCGCAGCTATCATTTTCTTCTTTATCGGTTTTCTTCACGGAACGCGAAGCATGAGGACTCCTATGCACATATATCTCATCGGAGCGGTTATTTGCCGAGGAATAATATTTCTAATAGTCCACGAACTAACAGCTGAAAAGTCGTTTCTGCGAAGGATGACGCGTCAGCGTTTACGTCCCGCAGTGTCTATTTTTTTGTTCGGATTGATGCTTTTCGCTTTCGTTTTAGGACCAATAATCATCCCTCGAGGGATAGGGTATCTGCGCGCCTGTGAAATGTTGAATATTCTAACTCGTTCTGAAGACGCGACGGTTGACACGTTTCCCGAAATCAGCCCGTCTGATTTGAGGGTTACCACTCGAGAAATCGCTGAGAGCATATGCGAGATTAGAAAGTCAAGCGCAGCTTCTTGGATTACCAGCGTCAATTTAGGCATGTA
>Ga0164318_10008009_pt1 | contig 10253 bp, 9 predicted proteins | sample GuaBasSedimGuay9_FD_113734 | JGI IMG/M metagenome (GOLD analysis project Ga0164318, IMG submission 113734) | Subseafloor sediment microbial communities from Guaymas Basin, Gulf of California, Mexico - Guay9, Core 4571-4, 0-3 cm | ecosystem: Environmental > Aquatic > Marine > Hydrothermal vents >...
AGAATTCTTAGAGCTACCTTTTCTCCAAAGTGAGCAGGAATAATGGAGACCCTCACATCTATTCCCCCCATTTTAAATCTCCCTTCCTGAGGTGGCCTCCGCTCAGCAACATCCAATCTGGAAAGTACTTTAATTCGAGAAACTACTCCCGGATGCAGGTCCTTACTGAAGAAAAACACAGGGTAAAGCAATCCATCAATTCTGTACCTTACCCTTACGACCTTTTCTAAGGGTTCAAAATGAACATCACTTGCTCTTCTTTTTATAGCCTCTGTTAGTATGACATTAACAAGGCTAACCGGCTCTTTAATCTTATCCCATCCCTCTGTGTTAAATATCTCAGAATATGGCTTGTCTAACTTATCTTTATCTTCAGTAAGGGTTTTTTCTTCATCGGTCATTAAAAATTCCCCCTCAAATTAAAATATCTATCTTAATTTCAATGATAAAGCTTCTCTCCAGAGTTTATAGAGGTTAGCTGTATTTTGAGATATAAGTTTTTTCCCATTTTTTTCAATTATAAGTTCTTTTCCTGTTACTTCGCCAAGTAACCTAAAACCAATATTTTTTTCTCTGGCTATTTTTTCAAGAGAATCAATATTTTGAGGAGAACAGGATGCTACTATACAGGATTGAACCTCACCAAAAAGCAAAAGATCATCTCTTTCTCCCTCCTTTTCCAGATTTTTCAAATCTATCCTTGCTCCCATAAATTTCTCTTCGTTAATAATACAACTTTCAACAACACTGGTAGCAATACCTCCCTCTGATACATCATGAGCTGATTTAATTAGTCCTTTTCCTATAGCTTTTAAACATACATCGTAAAGGGCCTTTTCCTTAGAAAGATTTAATTCAGGTGGTCTACCTTTTTTTAAACCATGGATAAGATAAAGATATTCACTGCCACCAAGACTTATCTTACCGTCTCCTATAAGAACTATTAGATCTCCCTCTTCTTTAAACCAGGGTGTACATATAAGATCGGTATTTTCAATTAAACCCAACATTCCAACGACAGGAGTTGGATCTATTGCCCCGGTGGGATTTTCATTATAAAAACTAACGTTCCCTCCTGTAACTGGAATTCCAAGATACTGGCAGGCTTCAGCCATTCCCTCAACACATCTTGTAAACTGCCAGAAAATTTCAGGATCGGTAGGGGTTCCGAAATTAAGACAATTGGTAATGGCAATCGGGGTTGCTCCTACACAGACAACATTGCGAGCAGCCTCGGCTACCGCAATTTTTCCCCCTTCATACGGATCAAGAAAACAGTAACGTCCATTCCCATCACAGCTTAAGGCAAGAGCTTTTTTAGTACCCTTTACTCTAAGAACAGCGGCATCTGATCCCGGGAGGACAACTGTATTTATACCCACCATATGATCATACTGTTCCCATATCCATTCTTTACTGGCGATATTTGGCGAGGTTAACATTTTAATCAGCACCTGATTAAAATCATCTGGCCGGGGCAGGGTATCTACATCAAGATAGCTTACCTCATCAAGATAAGCTGGTTTTACCCTTTTCCTCAGATAAACCGGAGCGTCTTCTGTTAAGGACCTAACGGGAATTTCAGCTACAGGTCTATCCTTATCTTTTATACGGAAAATACCATCTGAGGTAACTTTCCCAATAGGAATAGCGTACAGATCCCATTTTTCAAATATCCTTTTAGCTTCATTTTCCATACCCTTTTTTACGATGACCAGCATTCTCTCCTGAGACTCTGACAGCATAACCTCATAGGGAATCATACCTTCCTCTCTTCTTGGAACAAGGGATATATCTATCTCTACACCACAGTTTCCACGGGAAGCTGTCTCAACAGTGGAAGAAGTTAGCCCTGCTGCTCCCATATCCTGCATTCCTACAACCACACCGCTTTTTATAAGTTCGAGAGTTGCCTCAAGCAAAAGCTTTTCCATAAATGGATCTCCTATCTGAACCGCGGGCCTGTCCTCATGAGATTCCTCGGTTATTTCTCTGGAAGCAAAACTCGCACCTCCCAATCCATCTCTCCCCGTAGAGGATCCTACATAAAAAATGGTATTACCAACTCCCCTTGCTCTTGCCTTGACAATCATATCCTTTTTAACTATACCAACACAAAGAACATTAACAAGAGGATTTCCCCGATAGGACTCATCAAAAAAAGTTTCTCCTCCGACGGTGGGAATACCAATACAATTTCCATAAAAAGCTATTCCTCCTACCACTCCCCTCAAAAAATAACGTGATTTAGGGTCATTTAAAGGACCAAATCTAAGAGAATCCATAATGGCTATAGGTCGAGCTCCCATTGTAAATATGTCCCTAATGATTCCTCCAACTCCTGTGGCTGCTCCCTGATACGGTTCCACAGCTGAGGGATGATTGTGCGATTCCATTTTAAAAACTACAGCAAGGTTATCTCCTATATCAACCACTCCGGCATTTTCCTCCCCTGCTTTAACCAGAACCCTCTCACCTTCCGTAGGGAATTTCTTGAGAGTTGGCTTTGAACTCTTATAACTGCAGTGTTCACTCCACATTACAGAGAAAATTCCCAGTTCAGTGAAGTTAGGTTCTCTTCCCAGTATTCTCTTTATCCTTTCAAATTCCTCCTCTGTTAATCCATGAGCTTTTACCAAATTAAGATCTATTTTAACTGGTTCTTTCATTCTTTAGCCAGCCTCTCATTTATTGATTTAACTATGGACTGCCATATAAGTTTTCCATCCTCGGATCCAAGTATGGATTCCGAACATCGTTCAGGATGAGGCATCATTCCAAGAACATTTCCTCTTTCATTGCATATCCCGGCAATAGCATAAACAGAACCATTGGGATTAAACTCATCGGCAACTTCTCCATCCTTGCTGCAGTAACGAAAAACTACCTGGTTATTCATCTTTAATCTGGAAAGACTTTGAGGATCAATGTAGTAGTTTCCCTCAAAATGAGCAACAGGAATGTGCAGAACCTGTCCTTTATGGAAAAGTCTGGTAAAAGGAGTATCAGAATTCTCAACCCGTACATATACATACCTGCAAATGAAAAGGAGATCCCTGTTTTTTCTCATAGCCCCCGGAAGAAGACCTGCTTCAAGTAAAACTTGAAACCCATTGCATATTCCTATAACCAATCCTCCATTTTTAGAAAATTCAATCACCTCTTTCATTATTGGACTAAAACGGGCAATAGCTCCTGTACGAAGATAATCCCCATAGGAAAATCCACCGGGAAGAACAATACAATCATATCCTTTGAGATTGCTACTTTTGTGCCATATAAAATCAACGCTCTCTCCTATTACCCTCTTTATCACGTAATAACAATCATAATCACAGTTAGAACCCGGAAAAACAACAACACCGAATTTCATTTAACCTCCTCTATTTCATATTCGTAACTTTCAATAACCGGGTTTACAAGAATCTTTTTGCACATATCATCTATTTTTTTCTGTAGCTTTTTCTTATCAGAATTTTTTAAATATACCTGAAGGTATTTTCCATACCTTACCCTCTCAACCCCTGAATAGCCAAGAGAATCAAGGGCGTTCTTAATGGTTATCCCCTGAGGATCTGCAACTCCTTCCTTTAAACTGATATAAATTTTAACTTTAAACATAACTATCTCTCCCTTGCATTAACTGCCAGATATACTTCAAATGTAATATTAATCTACTCCCACTCAATAGTGCCAGGTGGTTTGGAAGTTATATCGTAAACAACTCTATTTATTCCCTTAACTTCATTAATTATCCTGCGAGAGATTTTATCGAGAAGATCGTATGGTAATCTCACCCAATCTGCGGTCATTCCGTCCTGACTGGTAACCACTCTTAGGGCAATTGTATACTCATAGGTTCGGTAATCCCCCATTACCCCTACACTTCTCACAGGTAAAAGTACAGGGAAAGATTGCCATATCCTTGACTTTTCTTCATAATTTTCCATCTCTTCTGCTACAATGGTATCTGCCTGGCGCAGGATCCTCAAACGGGAGCGTGTAATCTCCCCTAAAATCCTCACCCCTAAACCAGGACCCGGGAAAGGCTGGCGATTAACTATTCTTTCGGGAAGACCAAGCTTTTTACCAACAGCTCTAACTTCATCCTTAAATAGATCCTTGAGAGGCTCCAGCAATTTAAGTTGCATAATTTCAGGAAGTCCTCCTACATTATGGTGTGACTTTATAGTAGATGAAGGACCACCTTTAGCTGAACGAGATTCAATTACATCTGGATAAAGAGTACCCTGGGCTAAAAAATCTATCTTCCCTAACTTTTTAGCCTCTTCAGTGAATACTTCAATAAACTTGTTGCCTATTATCTTTCTTTTTTTCTCCGGATTCCTAACACCTTTCAGTGCTTTAAGAAATTTATCTTCTGCATCAACGTACCTCAGGTTAAAGTGAAAACGGTCTCTAAAAGTTCTAATTACATCTTCCACCTCCCCTTCTCGCAGAAGTCCATTATTTACAAAAACACACGTCAACCTGTCACCTACTGCTCTGGATACCAGCATAGCGGTAACCGAAGAATCAACTCCTCCACTTAATGCACATATCACTTTTCCCTTTCCTACTTTTTCTCTTATCTTTTTTACCGAATAATCGATAAAGGAACTTGCAGTCCAGGTGTCCGAGCAACTGCAAACGCGAAAAAGAAAATTCTGAATTATTTTTTTACCCTGAGGAGTGTGTGCAACTTCTGGATGAAATTGAACTGCATAAAAATTTCTCCTCTTATCCCTGATACTGGCATAAGGACAGTTCTGTGTGGAAGCAAGAACTTCAAATCCTGAAGGAAGTTTTACCACCTGATCTCCATGACTCATCCATACCTTAAGATTATCGGAAAGTCCATAAAATAGCTCATCGTGATTTTTAACCCTGAGCTCACCTGCTCCATACTCTCTTTTTGGAGAAGGGGCAACCTTTCCTCCCAGAAGATGAGCCATAACTTGCATTCCATAACAAATACCAAGAATAGGAATTCCCATCTTTAAAATCTCAGGGTGGGGAAAGGGGGCTTTACTATCATTCACACTGGAGGGTCCCCCGGACAGGACAATTCCCTTTGGTCTGTACAGTGAAAGCTCCGAAGGGGAAATATTATAGGGAAATAGTTCACAGTAAACCCTGCTTTCTCTAATTCTTCTTAAAATAAGCTGGTTATACTGGGAACCAAAATCAAGAACAGCCACTATCTCCCTATAAGATTTATAAAACACCACTTCTTCCTTTGCAGTCTAACTTTATAGTCTGACCACAATGTTTTTTCTGGCAAGGTATTCTTTAACCTGCCTGATAGTATATTTTTTATAATGAAATACTGATGCAGCAAGAGCTGCATCAGCTCCTGCTTCCTGGAAAACCTCATAAAAATGCTCCAGAGTTCCCGCACCACCTGAGGCAATCACTGGAGCATTAACAGCACGAACTATAGTTCTGGTAAGTTCGATATCATACCCATCCTCGGTTCCGTCTTTATCCATACTGGTTAAAAGAATCTCCCCGGCTCCTAAATCTACCACTTTTTTAGCCCACCAAACAGCATCAATACCTGTTGAAACTCTACCTCCATAAATATAAACCTCCCAGCAAGAGGCAGTTTTTTTCTTAGCATCAATAGCTACAACAATACACTGGCTTCCAAATTTTCTGGATGCCTTCTCTACAAGAGAAGGATCTTTCACAGCTGCTGTGTTTATGGAAACCTTGTCGGCCCCTGCCTTAAGAAGAAGGCGGATATCTTCTAAATCTCTTATTCCTCCCCCTACGGTAAGAGGCATAAAAACTTCACGAGCTGTGCGTTCTACAACATCTATCATTATATCTCTTCTTTCATGAGAAGCAGTTATATCCAGAAAAGTTAACTCATCGGCTTCTTCCCTCTCATAAACCTTGGCATTTTCCACTGGATCTCCGGCATCTCGAAGTTTAACAAAATTGATCCCCTTTACCACTCTTCCTCCCATCACATCAAGGCAGGGAATTATTCGTTTAGCCAGCATTTTTAGTGACTTCTCCAAATAGCTTTAATATGCTCAAGCCCAATCTTTGAGATTTTTCAGGGTGAAATTGACAGGCAAAAATGTTATCTTTCCAGATGCTTGAGGTAAACTCTACTCCATACCAGGTTGTGGTAGCAATAATATCCTTATCTTCTGGGATCACGTAGTAAGAATGAACAAAGTAAAAATAAGAGCCATCTGGAATATCTCTTAAAAGTGGCGCTCTTTTTTTTATCTTTATTTGATTCCAACCCATATGGGGTATTTTTAGCCCGGAATCTGCCGGGAAAGGAACAACCCTTCCCTTTAATACATCGAGACCATCGGTATATCCAAATTCTTCGCTTCCGCTAAAGAGAACCTGCATCCCGAGGCATATTCCCAGAAAAGGACGTCCAGATGAGATAAACTTACGTATAGGCCCGGTTAAGTTATGTTTTTCAAGATTTAGCATGCAATCTCTAAAGGACCCAACTCCTGGTAGAACAAGCCCTCTGGCCATCTCAATTATAGAAGAGTTGTCACTTATCAACACATCACATCCAACTTTTTTTAAGGCCTTTTCTACACTTCCGAGATTGCCCATTCCATAGTCAATCACCACTATTTTAGAATCTTTATACATCATGAGTTTTAAAATTAATATTCCTTGGTAATTATAGTAAGAATACAAAAAAATGAAAGGAAAATCAAGTTATCGCATTAAATATCTAAGATATAATCAAAAAGGTACCGGGGGGTCATTAAAATGTGACCGAATAAACTGTGTAGTGTAACCTTTGATGAACTTCATCTTTCAGGAAAATTTTTCCTGGACAGTCTGGGTGTATAGGTGTATATATCTTACCTTGCGCAGTCTCGTTAATTTTTCTATAATCTTAGCAAAACAAAAAATGAGGAGTAGTGGTGATGAGCGAGGTTTATTTTGCAAATATGAGGTCTAATTCCAGAGAGAGTAGCCTGTTAAATAAGTTAAATAAGCTTTTTAAGAAAGCAGGTTTTGATAAAATTATTAATGAGGGGGATTTGGTTGCTATTAAGCTTCACTTTGGTGAAAAGGGAAATACCGCTTTCATCAGACCAATTTATGTTAGACAAATTGTAGAACAAGTTAAAAAGAGTGGAGGAAAGCCATTTTTAACGGACGCTAATACTCTTTACCGTGGATCGAGAAAAAACGCAGTGGACCATATAAATACAGCTATTTCCAATGGTTTTTCTTATGCCAGTATTGGAGCGCCAATTATCATTGCCGATGGCTTAAGAGGTAAAAGTTTTACAGAAGTTGAGATCAACAAAAAACATATAAAGTCAGCTAAGATTAGTAATGAAGTTTATTACGCTGATGCTCTCATTGTTGTAACTCATTTTAAAGGACATGGTGGAACTGGCTTTGGTGGAACAATGAAAAATGTAGGAATGGGAATAGCCAGTCCCGCAGGAAAACAGATAATGCATGCCAGTGTTCTTCCATCTGTTAATGAGGATAAATGTATCGGATGTGCAACCTGTAAGAGGTGGTGTCCTGCAGATGCCATAACTATTGAAAATAAAAAGTCACATATACATCCTGATAAATGTATAGGTTGTATGGAATGTGTGACAACCTGCCCAACAGGTGCTATATCTATTATGTGGAATGAATCAACCAGGAACTTACATGAAAAAATGGTTGAGTATACCTATGCAGTTTTAAAGGATAAAAAGGAAAAAGTTGGATTCTTTAGTTTCCTAATAAATATTACCCCGGACTGTGACTGTATTCCTTGGAGTGATGCTAATATAGTACCTGATGTGGGTATATTAGCTTCCAAGGATCCGGTTGCCATTGAGCAGGCCTCGTTAGATTTGGTAAATGCACAACAGGGACTAAAAGATACAGCTTTAAAGAGCTCTTTTGTAGCTGGAGAGGATAAATTTAAAGCTTTATATCCTACTGTAGATGCCCAGCTACAAATTAACTATGCTCAGGAATTAGGCCTTGGAACAAGGAAATATAAATTAGTTGAAATTTAATTTTATTTTAAATAAACAGGGGAAGGAAAGCCTAACTGTCTTTCTCTCTTAAAAAGCATAAGGTGGACTTTAACCTTGAGGAAAGGATCTTTCTCCTTGTGGCAAATAGGCTTCATGAGTCAAAATCAGAGCATGGAATGGTAAGGTAATTGGAGAAGATGCATGCCTTTTGCAGAGGAAAACATTAAATTTTTAGAATCCTTAAACTGCAGCGTTTCAGAAAACTTTAGCCAAGGAGAAGTAAGTATGGATAAGAATGAAGGAATGGAAGTATTAAATAAGATTCCTGTTAAATTTGATCTTGAGAAGGTGCTGAAAGACCTCAAAGTAAGTGCCAGGATACAGGCAAATCAGATAGAACTTGTAAAAAAACTCATTGAGATAGCTATTGCTTTGATAAGCCCAAAAGCTGTTTATAAAGTAGCCTATGTAGAAAATAAAACAGACACAACTGTAGATATTAATGGGGTTCAGTTTAAAAGTAGAGTTCTTAGGAAAAATCTGGATAAAGTAGAAAGAGTTTTTCTCTACATTGCCACCATTGGAAAGAAATTAGAAGATAAGGCAGCTTCAACAAAAGATCTTCTCGAACAGTACTATTTAGAGGAAATAGCGAATTTAACCCTGGATTACACAATAGAGTACCTGGAAAAATATCTTAAGACAAAATATAGAATTAGACAGCTCTCTACAATGGAGCCAGGTTCTTTAAAAGACTGGCCTATAACTCAGCAAAAAGAATTATTTTCTATCTTTGGGAATACTCAAAAAATTATAGGAGTAAGTTTAACCGATAGTTTCCTGATGATTCCTAGAAAATCTGTTTCAGGAATTTTCTTTCCCACTGAAATTAAATTTTATACCTGTCAACTCTGCCCTCGAAAGGGATGTGCTCAGCGGAAGGCGCCTTACGACCCCAAAATAGCCCAAAGCTACAAAGGACTGCCTATAGTATAATACTTATACCTTGGCCAATAAATACCCATTTGCTATGGAGCATCCTGAAATTGGACACTTTTTAGAAGGCCCTTAAAAAATAACGTATTTCAGTTACTTTTTAGGGTGACTCAATGCGAAATTTTGACAAAGTAAATCATTAACTTAAAATAGAGAGTCAGGTAAGGTATAATTGGTTGGCTGTAGGGTATTCTCCCTTAAATTGAGCTATATTAATTTTATAAAGAAGCAGTTAAAATGGCCAAAATATACGATGATATTACCCAGACTATTGGCAGGACTCCTCTGGTGAAACTCAGCAGGATATCAAAAGACTTGGATGCTGAGATCATAGCCAAGGTTGAGTCTTTTAATCCCTGTGGCAGTATAAAGGATAGAATAGGATTAGCTATGTTGGAAGCTGCAGAAAAAGAAGGTCTTATCCACCCTGGTGATTCAATAATAGTGGAGCCTACCAGTGGGAACACTGGTATTGCTCTTGCCTTTGTATGTGCAGTAAAAGGTTATAAGCTTATCCTGGTTATGCCTGAGGATATGAATGAAGGAAGAAAAGCTGTGTTTGAGGCTTTTGGAGCAGATTTAATTTTGACTCCAATGAAAGAGGGTATGAGAGGGGCAATCAGAAAAGCTGAAGAAATAGCCATGCAAAACCCTAAAGTATTCGTTCCGCAACAGTTTAGAAATCCAGCTAATCCTGCAATCCATAGAAGAACCACAGGTAAGGAGATATGGGATGATACAGAGGGAAAAGTGGACGTTGTGGTTGCTGGAGTAGGTACTGGTGGAACTATTACTGGAATTGCTCAGTATATTAAAGCAAAAAAACCTTCGGTAAGGATTGTAGCAGTAGAGCCTGCCGAATCTCCAGTTCTTTCTGGAGGGTCCCCTGGTCCCCATAAAATTCAGGGAATAGGAGCAGGATTTATTCCCCAGGTACTTGATTTGAAATTAATTGATGAGATAATCCAGGTGAGTTACTCAGAATCTGTGAAGATGGCTCAAAAGCTGGCCAGAATTGAGGGAATTCTGGCGGGTATATCCAGTGGAGCAGCACTTTACGCTGCTCTGAAAATATCCAGTAAATCAGAGTATAAGAAAAAGACAATTGTGGTCATCTTGCCTGATACAGGGGAAAGGTACATCTGTGCAAAAGTTTTAAATCTTTGAAAAGTGAACTTGATTCTATAGGAAAGTATTAGACTTTTCCTTATTTAAGGGGGAGCAGCGCAAGCGTTGAGGGGGAAATGCGAAGCATTGCCCCCTCAATTA
>Ga0164318_10008010_pt1 | contig 10253 bp, 1 predicted proteins | sample GuaBasSedimGuay9_FD_113734 | JGI IMG/M metagenome (GOLD analysis project Ga0164318, IMG submission 113734) | Subseafloor sediment microbial communities from Guaymas Basin, Gulf of California, Mexico - Guay9, Core 4571-4, 0-3 cm | ecosystem: Environmental > Aquatic > Marine > Hydrothermal vents >...
GCAGAGCATCCTGAAGTAGATTCAATTTCACTTGATGGGAATCTTATTTTTGATAAAAACAATCCTGGTAGCTATGCAATCGAAGATAATACCTATAGCATCGATGTGGGTAATATCGAAAAGAACTTAACGTTGAGGTTTAACTTTACAACATCGATAGATAAAAAGAGCTTTGAAAATGGGTTTGAAATTATCCCTTCTGTCAACTGGAATGCAAGCTGGCAGGATGAAAATACAGTTAATATTTCCTTTAAAGACAATCTTGCGCTGGCAGAGAATTATCGAATGGAGCTTGGCACCAATGTAAAAAGTTCTGATGGCCTTACCCTTAAGAACAAATATCTGATAAGTGGTATTGTATTAGGGGATTACAGCAGATACCTGAGTTTTTACGCGAATAGTTTTACAGAGTTATCGATAGATGCCGCATTATCAAATGGGGGGACACCTGTACCGGTTACAAATGTAACTTCCGGTCTGGATGATGATGGCAATTTTATAAATATAAGCTATACTGATCCATCAGATCCAGAAGATTTAGAAGCAACTATACTTTTAACAATGAAATTTCTTAGTGATAATTATATCCCGTTTATTAAGAAGGATTCTCTTCAGGATGCTGTTAACTTTAGTTTTGTAGCGGGGACCAATCCAGGAACATTTAGTAAAACGGGCAATATTAATGGATATGAATGGATAAGTGGCAATGAGTGTATTCTAAAGGTTGGAGAAACGGGAAAGGATAATATATATCATCTTCACATCTCAGGAGATTCAAGCGGAGTATTGGATAACCATGATAATTATATGAAAGATGATATTGATTACTATTTCAAGCTTAAGATACAGTAACACTTACTCTGTTGTATAAAATGATAGGTAAATGTAACCTTTTATCATTAAAAGTTTACTTGCCTGCCTGATATAGGTGGAAAAGCTGGTAGAAATTTAGCAAAGTCTAAGTTAAAAACAGGCAGATATACTTTTAATCATAATAATAGACCTGGTTTGCCTATTCGTTGTATACATGTAAAAATTGGATTTAAATATCCTTACTGATTATAGCTTGATAATGGTAATAGGGAAATTCTCATGAAATGGATCTATTTTTTTATAATTTTTATCATAATAATTTTTATTACCTCCTGTGGGATAGATGGTAATAATCCGAAGGTAATCTCAACAACTCTTAAGAATGAGGATATTATTACTGATGTAGATAGTTTTGATTCAATCACAATAACCTTTAGTAATCCAATGAACATGTACATTACTGAAACCAATATTTCGATTGAGGGCTACTATGGAGATTTACATTTTGAATGGTTTAAGGGCAAAAAATCCTGTATCCTTTACCTTTTGGGAAAACTTGAAAGAGGTAAAACCTATACTCTCAGGATAGATAAAAGTTGTGAAACAGAAGATGGAAAGGATCTGGGGGTTGATTATAAATACAGATTCCATACTTTTACCGATAGTAATTTTTTTATTGTCGAAGGTACATATCCTAATGATGGTGCTAATGGAGTAGTTTCTAGCATCGATAGTATTTCAATAAACTTTTCCTTACCCATTGCGTATGTATCCATATATGACAAAATTAATATTTCTCCGGAAATTGATTATTACTACCATTTTTCGGATGATAGAAAGTCTATTTTTTTGATGCCTGTGAGATCCCTTGAAAAAAACGATGTTTATAATGTCACCATAAAAAAAGAGATAGCTGCTATATCAGGGAAAAAGCTCGAAAGGGATTACACCTTTTCATTCTCCACTGTTTATAATAATGAAAACTTTGAGCTGATAGAGGCACTAATGGTACAGAAGGGTGGTATTCCATCGGATCCGCATATAAGTATCAATACAGATTACTTATCTGAGACTGAGGGGATTGATAAAGATATGGAGCTTATTCTGGGTTTAAATAGTGATTTTTTTCTGAATTTCGCCTTTGAGCATATAACGATTGAGCCATCAATCCCTTATTCTCTGGCAAAGGAGGATAATTCTATAAGAGTAACCTTCAAAGAGGCTATGGAATCTGAAATGACCTATACAATTTCTCTTGACAGTGGATTTAAAAACATAGATGGTAAACCTCTAATAAAGGACTATAAGTTTTCATGGATTGTTAATGAGATAAATTCCTCTTATTTAAAACCGTTGAACATATGGATAAAAGATCCTGATGGAATCAATGATACATTGATTTACAGTAACGGAGAGTACTATCTAAATGAAAGTATGTTATTGCAGCCGCAGATCGATCATCAGGAAGTGGCATTTGAAATAGAGTTTTCCTCTCCGATACAGGTTTATAGAGCTCTTAATTTTATAAATCTTGATTTCATGTTTGGCAACAGCCAGGGAACTTCAGGAGAAATGGTGGATTACTCATACTCTCTAACAGATAATACCCTTACTGTAACTTATTCCCTGCCATCCATATTAAGTGGGGATGATGCCTATTATAAACTTGAATTGATAGGAGACAAAGACGGAATTTTGGATGTAAACAACAATCCTATGGAGGGGAAAGTCTCGATTTATACCGTATATACAATTCAATGAAAGCACTAAAAAGAAGCATAAAACAAAAAATATAAAAAATACAAAAAAATCATTGCTTTATCTAATTTATTATAATATAATACTGAAGTTATCATAAATTAATGGCTTATTACCAGAGCACATAAAAGGGGACCCATCGATAAAACTACTGCTAAAATATCCTCATTTATCTACTCTGACATTTATCTTTTTCTGCTGACTAATTGAACCTGCCTTATTTAATGTTTTGGGGGCATGTTTTGAAGAAAATGGTTAGTCTATCTAAAGGAGTCCTTCTATCTCTGGTTTTAATGACCTTGATTGGTCTATCCGGTAAGATTTCATTAATCAGTGCTTCTGATTATAATGTAGAAGAAAGAGCTTATTTCTACTTAAATAGATTTGAATCCTCACTTCAGAACTACACAGATATAACTACCTATGAACAGCTTGACTCAAATATCAATAAGGAATATCAGCAGTTAGAAAAATCTCTAATCCGGGAAATAGAAGGTCTATCGCACCTGTATACAGATTCTTCTGTCTTCGATAGAGATAAGAATAAAGTAGATAAATTATGGATTGGAGGGGCGAATAAATTAATATCAAAGTTTAAAACAAAATGGATAGCGAAAAGAGAAGTAGAGAAGGTGGTTGAAAATAGACAAACTCCTGTTAATATCGGTACAAAACTCTCTGGTCTTTATGATGATCTTCTTTTGAAGTTTTCGGGGATGGATTTAAGCGGTGTTGAATTTTTTAACAGCTACAGAGAAAACGCTGGAAAGTTGGCTAAAAATGAGCTTGGAGAGTACAACCAGTGGTTAAATACAGAGCTTGAGGCTGTTCAGGATAGTATGGTTGATAAATACTCAAACATTAATATTGATAGTGTGAACGAGCAAATGAAAATAGAGAAATCTTCTGCAATATATAAGCAGAAGCGATATATTTCACTGATCTTAAATAGGAGTATAGGAGAAAAGTTTAGTGAAGTAGCCATGGATAATCGTTCCCTCAGACAGCAGATGGAGAAAGCCCATGCAGAAAAGGTATCAAGAGAAATTGAAAATAGTATTAACAAGGAGCTTTCTGAAAATATAAGATCAAAACTTGATAATATTTTGAGTGGGGCTGAAAAGGAGATAAATAGTGAATCAGAATTAACATCCGTTTTAAAGGATTTTTATAAGAAAGGGCTTGAGATATGGGCAGTTGGCGCCGGAAAGCTTGTTGCAAAAGAAAACGAATGGTTTAGAAATTACAATGATATTTATAATGAAGGAACGGATGCGTGGACAGCAGCACTTACTGTTCTTCAAGATAAGAAAAATCAATGGATGAGAGAATACTCGGATATTGTAGAGCAGGGTTTAAACGATTGGGAGAGTAATCTCAACGAAATGTATTTGAGTAAGGATGAACTGATCAACAACCTTGATGAGTATATCAGAAGTAAAGAAACAGCTTTTGATTCCTATCTTAACAACTTAAGTGTTGTTATGGAAACCGGTAAGGATAAGGTAGCAGAACTTGATGGATATAAGGAAGAAATAGAATTAATGATTCAACATGTATTGGACCCTATCGAAGGCAGAAAACTCTCGTTTGAAGAAGTAAGGCTTTATAACAGGCTTATTAACAAATATAAAAATGATGAAGATGAGTTTTATAAGTATAACCGTGATCTTGATACTATATTCGATCTTAAAACTACTCATATAAAAATATCGAAAGCTTCCAGAAGGGATAAACTTGTTGGAAATCCCAACTACTCTTTTATGGGTTCGGTTCCCATTAATAATGGATTTAGCATATACGTATGTGTGGAAAACTATGTGAAGAGGTACAAAAAGGCTTTTACTTTAAAAGGACTACGTGGATTTTATTTTAAAGTTAGTAAAGAAGGACTTGAAAAACGCTACTACAGAATTGATTACCACTACAACAACAAGGGTGAATGGTATAAAACTTACTCCCCAATCTCTGAGAATAGTGACAGAAGTATAAAGGTCAGGCCGAATCTTAAGGAAATAAACAGTAGCCTGGGAAGGTATGTCAATCTAATTGAAACCCTTAATAGGGAAAAGACCTCTCTCCTCACTTCAATTATTGATACACAGAACTCCGTTGTGGAGCAAATAAGCTCAAATAACGATATTCTTGAAAATCAATTATTCACAGATAGAGCAGGCTTCGAAAAATACTTTTTTGGAGATAATGAAGTAGGGTTTATACAGAATGATATAACTAAAGAGATATATAAGAGTTACTATGAAAAAGCCTTCTGGGAAGGCCAGATACAGATAATAGATAATACACTTTCCTATATTTTTGATAGATCTGAAAGAGAAGATGCATCAAAAACTATTGAAGATTATGAAAATGCAAAAGATTCCTATACATCAGCCCTAAGCAGTTATCAATCTCTTTTGAAAGGGAGTTATGATGAAGAAGGTAGATTAATAAACAGAGGTTTGAGCCAGATTCAAGATGATATTTCAAATAAAACCGATGAGATATCTGAGAGCAAGGAAGAGCTTTCAGAAAAAGAAGCAGAATTGAGAAGTACAATATCAAAGCTGTCATCATTAAAATTAGCTCAAGCCGAAAGGAAACTTCTATTAGACTCTGTTATCAATCAGGTCAGTTCAGCGTTTGCACGGAAATACTCTTATTTAAAAGAAATATTCACTATTGGTAATGATGATGATAATCAAGCCTATGAGAATCTTTTAAAAAATACCATATCGATATCGAATGATTATTCTAATCAGCTTAATGATATGTTTTTTGATCCAGAAATAAAGGATTCCTACGTATCTGTTAAGAACTATTCGATAAACTTTGATAGCATTATAAAAGAAATACCGAAGAGTGCAGAGAATGAGGATTTTATATCCTACGAAGATATACTGGCCTTTTCAGAAAGATTAAGGGGCTATTTTAATAGTATACCGGATACTTATCAATACGGTAGGATAAAAAATGAAATTAAAAAGCTTGAAAATCAAATTACTGAGTATTTGAAAGAGGTGCAAGATAGTCAACAGACGGAGCTGGTTTATAGCGAAGACTTTTATAGAAGTATAGCCTCATATGTATACAGTATCAAAAAATTATATAAAATAAAGATTAACTCCTTCAAAAATGCATATAGCGCAATATTTGCCGGATCAATAAATCCTGATAGGTATTCTTTTGAGCTTAGAAAGGATCGGCTTTATAGCAATGTTAATGATATAAAAAATGATATTAAAGAACAATCAGGTTATTTGGATAAGCTGAAGGCAGAGGATGTAGATAACTTCTTTACCTGGCTGTATGAAGAACCTGGTGTTGATACAGAATTAAGCGATATCAGTATGGCTGATGAGGTAACAACAGATGAACTATTATCTAAGATTAATAGTTACATTTCGATCTTTACTACTGAAAAGCTAAATAAAATTAGAATCGATTTTTCAAAGGATGATTGGAGTGAAAAATCTGAAGATCTATTTAAGGAGCTTTCATATGTAAAAAGCTTTTCAAATATACTAAACTCTGCAGCTCTGGAGATCTTGGTTAGTAAGCGGGAGATTTCACTTGAAAGAGGTGATGATGAAGATTCACTGATTAATCTTAATGATTACATGGAAAAACTGGACTTAAATATCGATGAAGAATTGGATAAGCTTGAGGCCTCTCTAAATATTTTGGATGAAGCTTTAGAGAGAGTTAAGGGACAGAGTTATTCTGATGATCAAGAAAAGCCCCCATTGGACTTTGATACCTACCTTCTGGAGATTAGAGACAGGGATGTTAATTCTTTTATGTTGATAAAAGATCTTTATACAAAATCCCTGGAGGATGATTCGCTTTCTTTCTACAGGTATAAAGATTCTCAAATGGCTTCGGAAAAATACAATATTTATGAAAATTTTTATTCAGGGCATGATTTTTCTATACCTGGGATATCAGAGCATATTTTCGCGGATGTTTCAGAAGCAAAAGAGATAGCCCGGGATATTTTTAATACAGATGAAATGAAGGTTGTAAATGATAGGATCAGGAATGGCTATTTTGACAGGAAAGCTAAGGATGTTACTCCTATAGATGGAAGCATTGATAATGTGTTGATACCTATTGTATTACATCTAAAAGATTTCAAAAATAATAGCTTCTTGGCAGGAAGATATGAGGTTATAAAGAATACTCTGGGAAAATATGTTGCTTCTAACATCCTTTTTAAAAACCAGTCCAAATTTTATAATAGCCTTGAAGGAGAATTGGATGATAGTAGTATTTATGATGAGGTAAATAATGAAATTTTGGATTTTTTTAAAACCCTTATGGTAAGAGCTAAAGAGCTTGGTTATAACGAAAAGGAGGTAAAAGAAATTGAAGATAATCTAACATTAGCGCTTCTGTATAATGAAGATACGAATAATTTTACAAATAGTTTAGAGAACTATACCTCTGCGGAAAGATCACAATTTGCAATTGCTATTGAGGAAGTTTTAAAAAACCTTCAGTATTACCGTGATGAAGATAGTTACAACAGTGCCGGTGCAGCAGGTTACCTTTTAAACAGTGGATTAAGCGGGCTTTTGCCTTTTGAAAAGACATTGGATGAGAGCTTTAAAATTGATCATGTTCGAAAAAATTATCAATATTCAAAGTTATTGAGAAGTTTTAACGGATTTCCTACGATAAAAACCCTTACTTCGATTCTCAATAGTGATTATATAGCCGGACTTTCGATTAAAGATATTGTTAAGGCTAAAGCTATTTCGGAAAATTTGATGTATAAGTATGTGTTAGGTCATTTTCAGGGAGCAATCTTAGATTACAACAAGGTTTACAGCATGATTGATAATAATTTGGGGTTTAGCCTTGATGTTTTGAATAATGATAATTTGAGAAATAGTATGCCTGAAATTATCAGAAATTTAAAGTACCGATTAATGTATGATGAAGGTGAAATGTGGAATGAGTTTGGTCATAAGATTGAAGATAAGGGGAAAGTAGTATTTAGTGATAGGGCAGAAAAATACGGCAAAGCTATAAAGGATTTTAAAACTATCTATGATTTTTCAGTATATCACAAAGAAATTTATACTAATTTTTCAGATTTTGTTGAAAGAGTTAATAATTATAAAGCTAATTCGATGGATGACTTTCGGTTTATTAACTATTTAAGAAATAACTATATTCGCATGGGATTTTTTGAAAGGGAAAAGTATCTGTCTATCCCCTATGTAGATGAGGAATGTTCATTTGAGGTCTTGAATAATCTGGATATAGAGATTGACAATTTTAATAGGGATTTTATTAAGTGGTCTTTAATGCATGATAAAAAAGGCATTGATGTCAAAAATCTCACAGATTTTATAAAATACAATGGGGAATATGCTTTAATTGATCCTCTTCCAGATTTGATTGGCAATTTAGTAGAAAGTCTCAAGGTAAATCTGGACAAATTAATTTTTGCCGAAAACATTGGTCTCAGGGATAAAATAGAGTTTGAAATAAATGGATATATTAAAAATAAGAGCAAAGATTTTAGAAGAGGTTTGTATGAGGCAAGAGAGATTTTTGAACAGAATTTTGATGATGAAAACCCGGAGATTTTATCCTCTGTAAATAGCATTTCATTTATTGATAATAATTCTTATACAGATACAGGCTCTAAAATATATCTTGAAGGCTTTGGCAAGTTCACAGGAGAAGGTGAATTAATCGACGAAATACCCGTAGCCACACTTTTTATTTCAAATAATCACGGTTTTAATATTTTTGTTAATAACCAGAATAGGCTAATCCAATCTCTATATACTCTCTTCCCGGTATTAGATATAAATGAAGAAGACTTATCGAAAAAGTTAAATGATGACCTCGTAATCTATAAGGATAATGGGGATGGTGCAGCATTACCTGAAAGTATGGATATTTTTTCTCGTGATAGCAATGATAGATTGAATATTTTACCGATTGATGAAGAAAGTAATAAACAGGAAGTTGAAGAGAGAATTGATATTTTAATATCCATAGCAAATGGTTTATCCCGTGAAGATTATAAGGGCCAGATGATAAGCAGCTACAGCTTTTCGGGGGATGACTTACTTAACAGCATCTCTTTATCTATGGATGTTATTGGTCATGCCAGACAATTGAGAGGCCTGATTAAAGAAGCAGAAATAGATATTAGTGAAAGAAGATCGGAAGTTGACTCAATAAAGAATACTATAGATCATTATGAAATAGAGCTAAATGATCTTGTAGATGATTACAATAATATGGCATCTCTTGCTGAAAAACAAAAAAAGGAGGTAGATATTCTTTACAATAAATTTCTCTCAGCGAAAGAAAAGTATTTTTATGCAAACAATATCTATCTTGCCTCGGATTCAGGAATCGAAAGCCCAGATATGTATAAAAAAGAAATTATGGATTATCAGGCCAAACTGGGGAAATCATCGGCTATTTTAAGTCTTCTTGAGAATGCATTGGTTGAGGATGAAGGAGGATCTACTTCAGATGAGGTTATTGGAGAGGAAGTAAAAGAGCGATATGAAAGTTTGAATCTTATAGATGAAAACTTGATTGAAGCAAAGAAGGCTCTTTTGATCTTTAAGATTTTTTCCTATGCCTTTACAAATAAGAAGAAGATTATCAATGAAAAAGAACAATCATTAAAAGAACGCCTCAAAAGTGAAGTTATATCAAATACCGAGAGGGAACGTTTGAATAATGAACTGAATAGTCTTAATCATGAGAAAAAAAGAATAAATTCTATTGATCAAAATTATGGCAATTTAAACTTTGCAGATGGAAGCTATGAAAGGCTAATTTTATCTACAGCTCTCAGGGAAGCTTTTTCTGATGATTTACAGGTGGCTGATGCGGATGGTTATATCAATTTTATTAAAAACTTTATGGAATTAAAAGGGGTGGAGATATTTAACCAGAATGCATTAAATGAAAATATTGTATCTATTATGGAAACAGAGTTAAAAAGGTGGGTGCAGAATCTTCAGGAAGTTAGAAATGAAAAGATTTTAGATGCATACAAATTTTATCAAAAGGATTTATCAACTTTTAAAGCGAACCTTGAAAAGTATGGTAACTATAAGGGTGAGAAGGAAAGATACGAAAAGGCATTAGAGATAACAGAAAAACAGATAAGTTTTGGACTATCAAGTTTGACATCTAGCGAAAGGGAAATGTATGCAAATAAAGTAAATGGTGATTCTAAAAAATTTGATGATGCCTCACACGAGATTAATAGTAAAAATATTGAAGAGATTATAGCATTAAAGAAAGACGCTGAAAGATTTAAAGAGTTAATCTATCTGTATGGTTGGTTAACCGACGACAGAAGTTCCGAGCTGGATAATGAGAGTCTGGAAAGGATAGCAAAAAAGTATGGATTCAGTCCTGATGATATTGTAAATCCCGATAAAATTATGAGTAAGGCATATTTTCTAAATAAGTATGATATCTCAAATGGTGGGATTCTAAAAAGATCGCTTGCGTTTAATAACGCTTTATATAAAGAAATGGAACCACTTGGTTATTATAACAGTATGATAGGTGATGATGCATATTATAATCTACTTTCTTCGATTGAGAAAGCAAGGATCAAAATTGACAGAGATAAGAAGGAGTTGGAAGAGTATAAATATGGATTTCAGATTTTGGCACTAGATAAGGAA
>Ga0164318_10008011_pt1 | contig 10252 bp, 7 predicted proteins | sample GuaBasSedimGuay9_FD_113734 | JGI IMG/M metagenome (GOLD analysis project Ga0164318, IMG submission 113734) | Subseafloor sediment microbial communities from Guaymas Basin, Gulf of California, Mexico - Guay9, Core 4571-4, 0-3 cm | ecosystem: Environmental > Aquatic > Marine > Hydrothermal vents >...
TTCGCTGGGAGTTTGTCCGGAGCTTGTCTATAAGTTAAGAAAGTCATTGGACAATGAGGGGTTCAATTGGGTGAAGATTGTTGTAAGTGGAGGTTTTAATGCAGAAAAAGTAAGACGTTTTGTCGAGCTTGATGTTCCCTTTGATGCTGTAGGAGTCGGGTCATATTTCTTCAGGAGAAGAATCGATTTTACTGCAGATGTAGTTATGGTGAATGGAAAACCTGTTTCAAAGGTTGGAAGATTTTATAACCCGAACCCTAAGCTCTCAGAAGTTAACTTTAATTAATTAGGCAAACACACTTTCAATTGTAATAAAAGATCAGGGTTGTCTATGTTCTATTCATATTTAAAAATTAGATTTAAATATCTATAAATATTATTTGAATATTATTGTATTCCAGTTAACAGTAAATTTTGGGAAAAAAAGGTAATTTTAATGAATATAACAATGAGTCAATAAATCAATGCAATAAAAAATGAATATAACATCAATATTTACTATTCTTCTAATAGCCTTATCACTATCAATTGATGCTTTTGTTGTTTCTATTGCAGCGGGAGTAACTATAAAGAAACTGAAAGTATGGAATGCTTTAAAAATAGCATTTATATTTGGTTTTTTTCAAGCCTTTATGCCGGTAATCGGTTGGTTTTTTGGGGGAATGATAAGGGGAATATTGGAGAAAATAGAATATTTTGTTGTGGCAGGGATATTCTTCTTAATAGGAATGAAGATGATCCTGGAAACATTTCTCATTGAAGAGGAGAAGGAGAGGGATTATACCAGCTTTAGTATTTTGCTTATTCTTGCTATTGCAACAAGCATTGATGCCTTTGCCACAGGGCTTGGATTCTCAATACTGCATGATGCAATAGTACTACCGGTTATTATTATTGGTTCCGTTACATTTATCACATCACTTACAGGTGTTTACATAGGCAACAATTCTCAAAAATATTTTGGTAACTATTTTAGTATAGTCGGCGGTATCATACTTATTGGAATTGGGACAAGGTTTTTGATAAAGGCTCTAAAGGTTTTGTAGCTTGCTATTTAGATATTTCCAGAACTAAATCAATTGGAGAGTTTGAAAATGAATAAAGAATTATTCCGAATTAAAAAGGATAGTATGGGGACTGTGAAAGTTATAAAAAGGCATATTGGGATGTTCAAAACAGGTGGGCATTAGAAAGCTTTCCTATAAGCGGTATAAGATTCCCTCCGCCTTTCATTAAAGCTCCTGGTAATGTAAAAATGTATGCAGCTGAAGTAAATATAGAGTTGGGTAAACTGGATGGGCGATTGGGAAATGCTATTGTAAAGGTTTCCAGCTAACGTGTCAAAAGTTTTTGTTGAAAAATACATTTCATGTATACCTGCCAATCAATAAAGATAGAATTGAAGAATTAATTGATAAAGGCCTTGCCCTTGTTAATTGTTAGTGTTCCATTATAGTAGTTGATTATAATAAGGCTTCTGATATTGCTAGAGAAATTTTTGGGACTAATAAAACAATTAAGCAAGTAATAATGGAAAAAGAGATATTGTCTGAAAATGAAGTGGATAAAATATTAAACCCCGAAAATATGATATAATATTGAATAAATTGCTTATTGAAAAAATAATTATATATTGTATAATATTTGAGAGGGGGTGAAATAAATGTATCTCTATTTAGTACAGCATGGTGAATCGAAATCGAAAGAAGAGGACCCGGAAAGACCATTAACTGAAAATGGAGTTCAGTATACAGAAAAAGTTGCCATGTATGTATCTGAAAAATGCAATATTGAAATTAATAGAATAATTCACAGCGGGAAAAAAAGAGCTTTGCAAACAGCAGAGATATTTAAAGAGTATCTTAATCCCCCGGGTGGTGTTGTTTTTGAAAAAGAACTTGAACCAATGTCTGCACCCTGGGGTTGGGTGGAAAAACTTAAAGACCTAGAGGAAGATATTATGATTGTTGGGCATTTACCCCACCTAAAAAGATTATCCTCGCTCCTTTTGTGTCAGGATGAAAGCAAAATTATAATTAGTTTTAAAAATTCTGGTGTTATATGCCTGAATCGGAATGAGTCAGGGATCTGGTCTGTCTTTTGGGTAGTGGTACCTTCGATAGTCTAAAATTATTTTATAGTGTTAATTGTATCTTACTGAATTAGAGTAATTGAGTTTATTAGAATACCTTTCTTTTTTCGATTAACGTGTTTCAGTTAAAATAGCTGGCACTGTCCAAAAATCCCATTCAAAGAAAAAATGCGAGAGATTTCTTCGCACCTCTAATATGTATTCTCATATATCATTTTTGATAAATACTTGATATTTAAGCAATTATATGAAATGATTATATTGGCACAGATATTGCTATAATATTATTGAAAATAAATTATGGGGGTGAGGGGTTATGAAATTAGAAAAAGTAATGAATAGTAATGTTGTTAGATCCTTAATGAGGTATTATTCAGGTAAGGGTAGTAGAAGGATATATGAGCTTTTTGACGAAGAGAAGGAGAATGGGATTAAAGCATGGATTACAGGTTTGCCAATTAGAATGGCATTAAACTATGGAATGAAAAAAATAAATATGACCGAAGAAATGAAGGAGAGCTTTTTCTCAAAGTACCAAAATAGACAGATTTTAATGAATATTATAAAAACAATAGCCAACAATGGTCTTAAACAACCCTTCAGGTTTGATGGACCCTTGATTATAGTTTGGAACTTTACTAATGTTTGCAATTTACATTGTAGATACTGCTATCAGTCTGCAGGAAGACCGCTACCTGATGAGCTAACCTTTGAAGAAAAAATAGATTTGATAAATCAAATGTTAGATGCAAATGTTGGCTATCTTGCATTTTCAGGTGGAGAGCCAATAATGGGTCCAAGGTTCTGGGATGTTTTAAGGTATGCAAGCAAATACCTTCATATAAGTATTGCTTCAAACGGTACTTTACTCGAGGATAAAAGCCTTGTTGATAAACTCGCTGATTATGGAGCAAAAAATGTTTTTGTTAGCCTTGATGGTGCAACCCCTGAGTCACACGATTTTATCCGGGGTAAGGGGAACTTTAAACGAACAATTAAGGGCATTGAAAATCTTGTGGCTAACCCATATCTACGTGTTGGAATAAATATGGTGGTAACAAAGAGAAACTATGATGAGGTACCAAAGGTTCTTGAGCTATCTCGGGAGTTAGGTGTAAACTCATTCAGTCACTATAATTTTATACCAACAGGGCGAGGAAAAGAAGACTTTGCAATGGACCTGACGCCCGAACAGAGGGATAAACTTCTCAATCTTCTGTTTGACTGGCACGAAAAAAGAAAGGAGACAGGTTTAAATATTATAAGCACGTCTACAGAGTATGCTAGGGTCATTTATGAAAGGTCAGGAGGTAAAAGCACATCCCTGTTTCACTATTCAGCTGATAATTCCACCGCATTAAAGGGTATTATTGAATATGCAGGAGGCTGTGGCGCCGGAAGAGTATATGCTGCTGTACAGCCAAACGGATTGGTAAGTCCTTGCGTATTTATGCCTACCGTGATTATAGGCAATGTAAGAGAAAATAAGCTGATAGATATATGGCAAAACTCCGAGCTTGGATGGCAGTTATCAGATCGGGAGAACTACCATTTCAAATGCCCGAAGTATAAGTATATCTGTGGTGGATGCAGGGCTAGAGCATATGCATATGGTGATATTCTTGGTCCTGATCCAGGATGCATAGTTTACAAGAAACTAAAAGAGGGTCTGGATAAGGTAGAGCTTGTTGTCGAAAGGGAAGAGGAATCAAACGAAAAACAGGCAGAGGTTGTTTTTAGTGGAGAAGAGAATATTGAACAGGAAAAGGAAGAGGTAAAAGCAGCTATCTAAGTTTTGCTTTATTACAGGCAAATGGGAGTACATTAAAACGTATTTGTATGGAAGTGTACTCCCATTTTTTTTATTTTTATAATGTAATGAAAATAGTTATATTTTTTAAATATTAAGTATATAATTATTTTTATGGTTATAAATTATTCTCACGTACAAACAATTATTATCCTTATATCACTGATAATTGGCTATACCGTTTGGACATATAATGCCAAAAGCCATCTAAATAGAATACTGGCATCTATAGTTGTGTGCCTTGTTTTAATTGAGATCTCATTATTTTTGTTTTTAAGAGTTAGAGATAATCCAAAATATATTTATCCTTCAATAGTAATAGGTTCTCTGGGGATATCGTTCTTTCCAACTTCATTTTATACTCTTTCCCTTTATTATCCAATTAAGAGAAATATAAAACTAAAAGTACTCTACATCCTTTATTCTGGAGCTTTCATATTATCAATCATTATTATTTTTTCCTTTCCAAAATCTTATGCGATAAATAATGCGGAAATTTTAAATAAAATACTTCATTTATCTTTTAAAAATCTGCCTGTTTTTTCTTTGGTCTCGTACTTAGTTTTAACTTTCTTTACTTTAGTTCTTCTAATACTTGCTGCTAAAAATTTTATTATATGTTTCAAGTGTGATGCTATCCCCTACGAAAGAAGAACGATACAACTTTTAGTTATTTTCGGAATTCCTCTTGCATTTTTTCTTTCTATCGTAAGTATTATAAACTACTTTTTATATATACCTTTCCCCTGGCTTGGTTTTATTATTATTGCTTTCACATTTTTTATTGTGATTCTGGTTTTCAGGTTTCGTCTGATAGATATTAGAAGATTTCTTTATGGTGTTTTTCTTTATCCCGCTCTTATCGCAGCGCTTGTTTTTATCTATGTATACTTAATAGTTAGAAATCAAAAGAGTATTGCAGAATTTTTAATGGTGCCTGAGACTACGGCCTTTGTTCTGGAGGTGTTTATTCTTTATCTTGTTACAATGAGCATAGTTAGATTTTTTAGACCTGCTTTAAATCAACCATTTATTTCAGATACTGTAAAACCAATAGATATTGAGGCTTTAGAATCAATTTCTTATGCAACTTCACTGAGCGAACTGTCTCAAAGGTTAAAAATGATTTTAAAAAACTATTTCAAAATCAATTCTTTTATATTATTGATAAAGGATGAAACTTCTGGATTATTTAAACTGATAGGAACTGACTTAACTCCATTTAAAATAAGAGAGTCTGATGAAATAATTCAAAAATTGAAGTATTTTAAAAGAGGGGTATCAATTGAAGAATTATTAATTCATCTCAATGATAGGAATATAATAAAGGATATATATTCTGAGGGTTTCGATTTGATAGTCCCTATTTTTAAGGAGGATCAAATTATAGGCCTTTTATTCTTACCAAAACCCAGTCGTTTTAGAAGGTGGAGTTATGATGATATTGCTTCACTCAACTATCTAAGGATTCTTCTTCCCTCACTAATCGCAAGGTGTAAAATTTATGAAACTGAGAAGGAGATTGAAAGGCATCAGTATAGGATGGAGCAGATGATGGTAATTGGGGAGATGGCATCCGATATAGCTCATGAAATTAGAAATCCGCTTTCAATTATTGAAACTTCAATTGAGACTATAATGAACAGTCAAATTGGTGAAAAAGAAAAGGAAAGGATGCTGATATACATTCAGGAAGAAACTGAAAGAGTCAATATAATGCTTAATAAATTGCTGAGTCTAAACTTTTCACATAAACCTGTATTTAAAAATGTAGATTTATATGATTTGCTAAATAATTTAAAGGATTTTTTGAAGTATAAATTAAAGGATAGTAATGTTACTTTAAACCTGAAATGTGACGGGAAAATTATGTTCAATTCCGATCCTGATATGTTGAACCATGTTTTTTTAAACCTTATTTTAAACTCCATTGAAGCAATGAAAGAAGGTGGCACCATTAATATTGATTGCAGGGATACTGGTACGAATATTGAGATTTATATAAGTGATACAGGACCTGGTATACCGGAGAGGATTAGGGATAAAATCTTTGAGCCTTTTTTTACAACAAAGCATAAGGGAAGTGGTCTGGGGCTTGCAGTTTCAAAAAAGATTTTAGAAAGCTTATATGGCACTATACAGCTTGAACCGAGAAAAAGGGGTGCTTGTTTTAAAATAACCATACAAAAGGTAGAGTAGGGAATATGAAAAAGCCATTGATATACATAATTGAAGATGAAAGAAAAATGAGGGATATTTTGAGGATAAATCTTGAAAGTTTATACGATTTAAAACTCTTTTGTGAAGCAGAGAGTGCATACGGAAATCTTGAAAATGACAGACCCTCAGTAATTGCTACAGATGTAAGATTGCCCGGTATGAATGGTATTGATTTTATGCAGAAGGTTCACAGCAAGTATCCGGAAATACCGTTTATCATATTTACCGGTTATGGTAGTATTGATAATGCAGTAGAAACAATGAAAAAAGGAGCGTTTGACTATCTTGTTAAACCAATTAAAATCCAGAACCTTATTCAATCTATAAACCGTGCACTTTCATATGTTGATGTTTTACACAGCAAACCGGAGATATCAAAAGAAGAATTATTACCCTTGAAAATAGAGATAGATGGCTCTGAAATGAGGTTTATAACCCGTGATGCTGCAACACTTCAAACTTTAAATGTTGCGAGAAAAGCTGCAGGATTTAAAACTCCGATTTTAATTGTAGGTGAGACTGGGACTGGAAAAGAACTTATATCTCGTTTTATCCATGCTCAATCAGGAAGGAAAGGGCAGTTTGTTAAAATGAACTGTGCATCAATTCCTAAAGATATACTGGAAGCAGAGCTATTTGGATTTAAAAAAGGCTCCTTTACAAGTGCTAACAGGGATTATGAAGGCAAGCTAGCGCTTTCTGATAGAGGTACACTTTTTCTTGATGAAATAGGAGAAATGCCGCCTGATTTACAGGCAAAATTACTGCATATATTAGAGATACCAGAATACTATCCTATAGGGAGTAATGCTAAAAAAAGGATAGATTTAAATATTATTGCAGCTACAAATAGAAACCTTAGAACCATGGTAGATGAAGGATTATTCCGTAGAGATTTATACTACAGAATTGCTGTGATACCTATTAGAATCCCGCCGCTGAGAGAGAGAAAGTGTGATATTATTCCAATAGCTGAGTATTTTTTAAAAGAAATAGATCCATCTCTTATTCTTTCACCAAAGGCTAAATTAAAACTTATGGAGTATAATTGGCCCGGGAATGTAAGAGAATTGAAAAATGTTATTGAAAGATCTGTTTTGCTTTCGGATAAAAACAAGATTATAGAGGATATTATATTTGATGATGAAGGTTATAATTTAGAAACAGTAGGTTTTAGTAGCACTCTCGATATATCTTATGAAGAACTTCCTGAAACATGGGTTGAGTTTAAGACTTATAAATCAAAAAAGGTAAAGGAAGAGAAACAGTCACTTGAAAAAATATTTGTGGAGAAACTCTTAATAAAGACCGGTGGAAATATAAGTGCTGCTGCTAAAGAGGCAGGTATCGATCGTAGACAACTACAGGATATGATAAAGGAACTGGGAATAGATGTCTCAATTTTTAAGGGAAAATGATTGTTGAACTTTAGATATAAGTCATTTAACAGTATACATAGTTCAGCTAATTTTTCTTAAAATAAATAGCCTGAATAACACTTCCTCAAAATCACAAGGGTTTCATATGATTTGCAATTAAACTTGATTTATCATATTGGCGGTTTGTACGTTGCATTAACCCATGCCCTTTTCTTTCCGCTCTCAACTGCTTTGTAGATAAAATGTACCCCAATAGCCCCGTCCTGGACTGTTGGGAAATCTGTATCGAATTCTCCTGGTTTTTCACCGGCTATCTTTGCAGCAATTGTTCTTGAAGCATTCAGGTAGATATTTGCAAAAGCCTCGATAAACCCCTCCGGATGTCCAAAAGGTATCCTTGAGTTATGTTTTACTATGTCGTCCAGGTAATCATTACCGCGCTTATAGACTTTTTCGGGACCATCACCGTATCTTACATAGAGATAATTTGGATTTTCCTGATGCCATTCAAGTGAGGCGTCAGTACCATATACCCTTATCTTTAGATTGTTCTCTTCTCCAACTGATATTTGTGAAGCATACAATATCCCTCTTGCGCCGCCTGAGTAATGAATTAGTATATTACCATCATCCTCAAGTTTTCTGTTTGGTACAAAGGTTGTTAGATCTGCAATAAGTTCCTCAATTTCAAGCCCTGTTATATATCTTGCAAGGTTTTCTGCATGGGTTCCAATATCTCCTATGCATGAAGAAATCCCGGCTTGCTTTGGGTCGGTTCTCCATACAGCCTGTTTTGCTCCTGTACCCTCAAGGTATGATGCTAACCAGCCCTGTGGATATTCAACAACAACTTTCCTTATTTTTCCAAGAGTACCCTTTTTTACAAGCTCTCTTGCCTGTTTCACCATTGGATAGCCAGTATAGTTATGGGTGAGCGCAAAAACAACATCATGTTTTTTTACGAGCCTGCATAGTTCCTCTGCATCTTCAAGAGTAGTTGTCATTGGCTTATCACAAACAACGTTAAATCCGGCCTCAATAAAGGTTTTAGCAATATCAAAATGTGTAAAATTAGGAGTTGTTATTGATACAAAATCTATTCGCTCACCTTCAGGAAGCTTTGCTTCTTTTTCTGCCATTTCATTATAAGAACTGTATATTCTTGATGGATCAAGCTTTAGCTCTTCACCTGTTTGTTTTGATTTTTCAGGAGATGAAGAGAAAGCACCGGCAACGAGTTCAATCTCTCCATCAAGGGCTGCTGCTTTTCTGTGGACACCACCAATGAAAGAACCCGGTCCACCACCAACCATACCATACCTAATTTTTCTATTCAATTTCAATGGCATATTTTAACTCCTTATATTTAAGATTTTATAATTATTGTATTCTATTCGACAGTATTGTCAAGATTTTTAATTATTCATGTCGATGTCCCTATCTTTTTAGGTATAAACAGGAAAGCAAACTTTAGGTTGCAATAATAATATGATTTCGATCAATGTTTTATAAACAGCACTTATAATCATCTATGTTATATAATTTCTTTTTATCATTTCTTGTTGAATTTGGATTTTACATATGGGCAAAAGTCTGTAAACTTTATTTCATAATAAATTGTTATAAAAATGGAGGAAGAGATGGTGCGTTATAGGTTGAACTGTCTTGAATGCGGTACAGAGTACAGTGATGATGGGTTCAGGCTTAATTGTGATAATGAGCATAAACCATCTTTACTAAGAGCTATTTATCCTAATAGTTTCAAGGTTCATAGTGAAAATCCCGGTATGTTCAAGTATTATGATTTTCTTCCGGTTCAAAGGATTTTAAATGTTGAAGGAGAACCAATAACCTATAAAAGTAAGGGATTATCGGAGTATCTTGGTTTAAATAATCTTTATATTATATTCAACGGATACTGGCCTGAAAAGGGGGCGAAAATGATGACATCCTCATTCAAAGAGCTGGAGGCCCCATCAGTACTTGCAAGGCTACCTGAGAGTTCCAATAAGACTATTGTTGTTGCATCGGCAGGGAATACAGGAAGGGCATTCGCAAATATATGTTCTGCAAATAATATATCTCTTATTCTTGTAGTCCCCGAACAGAGTATTCGGGCAATATGGAGTGTTAAACCTTTTAATACCTGTGTAAAATTAATATCAGTGACTGGAAACAGCGATTATACTGATGCCATAAATCTATCGAATAGGATTGTTCAGTTAGAGGATTTTTTCCCTGAAGGAGGGGCCAAAAACGTTGCCAGAAGGGATGGAATGGGAACTGCGTTGCTTAGCGCAGCAATAGAAATGGAAAGAGTACCGGATCATTATTTTCAGGCAATTGGCTCGGGAACCGGGGGAATTGCAGCCTGGGAAGCCTTTTTGAGGTTAAAAGAAATAACTGACTTTAAGACTGATAGAAAGATGAAACTTCATCTTTCCCAGAACTATCCTTTTACTCCAATGATTGATGCATGGGATGAAAGCAGTTCGTATCTCGCAGAATTGGATGAAGAGAGCTCTAAATCTGCAATAAGAGAGATAGATGCCAAAGTGCTATCAAATAGAAAGCCTCCATATTCGATTGTAGGAGGAGTTTACGATGTGATGAAAGAATCAAATGGTATAGGCTATTCTGTAACCAATAGTGAGGCAAGGGAAGCACAACGTATATTCAAAAATAAAGAGGGGATAGATATCTGTTCAGCTGCTGGCGTGGCTGTTGCTTCGTTACTTCAAGCAGTTAAAA
>Ga0164318_10008012_pt1 | contig 10252 bp, 7 predicted proteins | sample GuaBasSedimGuay9_FD_113734 | JGI IMG/M metagenome (GOLD analysis project Ga0164318, IMG submission 113734) | Subseafloor sediment microbial communities from Guaymas Basin, Gulf of California, Mexico - Guay9, Core 4571-4, 0-3 cm | ecosystem: Environmental > Aquatic > Marine > Hydrothermal vents >...
AGTGATCCAGTTCCTATTTTAGAGCGTACAGATGTCTATACTCTTTCAGATGCAACTCGTCTTGCAAATGCAAAAATATTATTTTTAGCATCTATTGAGCAACTTAAAGCGATTGATGCAATATTAGAAGTAGATATTTCAAGTAAAATTATCAAAGCTCAAGCTGAAGCTGTAAAAATTGAAAATAGTCTTAAAAATGGTGTTACTTATATAGTAGGTGGTGATAATCCTGAAGATTATGAAAAATTTTATTTTAACCTTCGAGCAATTTATGATAGTGCTACTGTTTTAGATAAAGAGCATACTATAGGTAGTGAATTTGAATATGTTTCTGATACATCTTATTATGAGTCAGGAAAAAATTATGAAGCAGGTGCCTATCATCAAGAGATATCTCGTTTCTATAATGAGCCTATGTCTAATGAATGGATAGCTGGTGATGGAAGTAAAATTTCTTATGATGGAGGTTGGCCAGCTCCTCATGTATGGATAGAACCAACAGCTATTCCTACTACTGCTTCTAGCTCACATGTTGATGATGTTTTAATTAAAATTGAACTTATTCCAAGTGGTGTTATCTATACTGGTGATGCACTGCTTAATTATTTAAATGAATAAGGTTGTAAGATTAATTCTTATCTACTCTATAATTTTTTTCCCATCTTTAGGGTGGGGAATGAAAATTGAGTTTCATAATATTACGCTTCATTCAACTCCTCTTACCTCTAAAGGTTTTAATCAACACTCCTATAAACTTACAGCAGAATATCACTTAAAAGAATTCTCTAAAAAACAGATTTACCTACTTCTTGCTAATCGAAAAAACTATATGTTGAATCACAACTATTATCTTAATGGTGAGTTTAAAGCTAAAAATACACTCCTTTCTTATAAAAATGCATATATTTTAGGGAATAAAATACATCTATTTAATGTAATGGGAAAAATAGATGACTACAGTATTAAAGCTAAAGAGATTATATACGATGGCTCTAAAAGGTATCTATTAAAACATTGTGAGGTGAAAACTAGTAATAAAATTTATCGTCGTAAAGAGTTTGAGATATTAATATCAAAGTCTTGAGTTGTATCATACGATATATAATGAATATAAATTAAGGAGAATTTAGATGTTAAAGAGTCGAAAAAAATGGATGAAACTGCTTTTTTATTCTGTGTTGGGTTGGACAACATTACTGCAAGCCGCATCTGTGAGAGATCCAATTAATATACGAATCTATGTTTCAGGGGAGAGTGTCGAAGAGTTTAATCATATGAATCTTAAATCTTTTAAGAGTGATGGAAGCTTGAATGAGGAGAGTAATAATAGCAGAGATGAGTATGGTTGGATGCCTCCCTTTGCTGAAAAACTTCTACTGCGTGATCCAAAACTTTCCATAGAGTGGGTAGGCTCTACGTGTTGGAGTGATCAGAATACTTGGGAGTGTTCAACCGGTCTCTATACAAATTCACAAATCGGGCATACTTCAGCAGAGGCAGGCAGTACGATTGTTCAATGGCAAACGAGTCATCGCAATGAACTGATCGATAAAGAGTACTGTTATGATATTGCCTTTGCATCAAGAGGCGGTAATGATCTTGATGAAGAGGTATCTACTGCAAATTATGAGACTCAGTTACGACAATTGATCCAAGATCTTGATCAGGGATCCAACTGTCAGACTCATCCTATCATCTATGTTACTGCTCATCTATTAGATAGCGGTGCTTGGAATTACGGCTATACGCAAGAGGCAATTGATACATGGATGAATCAGCAGCACTCTTTTTATGTAGAGACAACAAAACGTATTGCCAGTGAGCTTAATGTAGAGGGTAGGCATGTTCGTTTTCTTGACATGTGGACACCGTTTTATGACGATAAAAAAACAACCGCTTTTCCATCAGAGAGTTGGTGGTTTGTTAATGACAACGGGGTTAAGATGCCTAATCTCGATAAAATACATCGTGACAGTACACAGCATCCTCGCCGATTGGCCTCTATTTTTGCCGGAGAGAATGTTGCCAATCAAATTGATATTGCCGAGTTACGTTCGCAAATAGGTGACAGTAGCACTATCATTCGTAACGATAACGCCTATAAGTTGGATATTAATTTAACTGGAAGCTTACAAAATCCTGCCTTTTCTCCGGACAATAACTCGATCGTCTTTACACGATTTAGAAACGGGTACAATCAAGAACCTGCAGATCTTTTTATTTTTGATTTAAAAAAGAATACTTTAAAAGAGTTAGTCTCTAATAACTTTGCAAATATCAATTTGCCCGGTTCGGTATGGAATGCAGAACTGAATGCAATCACCTTTGCATCAACACGAGATCCTCATGATGAGATCTATATGATCAATGCCGACTCATTAGGGCAAGATGAGATTAAAATAACGCAAAGAGATAACTTTGTCGCTTATGAGCCATCCTTTAATCCAAAGGGTACGGCAATTGTATTTGAATCTCATCCGCTTGATATTGAAGACCATGGAGTCATTACAACATATGAGATAGATGGAGCCTCTACTTATAGAGCATTAACGTCTGCTAATGAGGATGCGAGACAGCCAAATTGGTCACCTTCCGGAGATAAAATTTTATATCAAAAATTTACCAATTCTCAATGGGATATCTGGACGATGGATACCGATGGTACTCACCAACTTCAAGTCACCTCAGGTGAAGGATCCAAGACAGATGCCTCCTTCTCTTATGACGGAGAAGAGATTATCTATAGTTTTGAGACGGAAGAGCAGTTAGCCAATATTTATTCGATTAATTTAAAAACAGATCACATCAAAGCAATGACAAATTTTGAGGGATATGACGGAGCACCATCACTCTCCAGCGATAGAAAAAATTTAGTTTTTGAATCGTCTCAGACAGAACCGGATCGTTCAGAGGGGACGGAAATTTGGATGATAGAGAGAGTGGGAAATACAACTGAAAATGTTTTAACCACCAAGACAACTCATACTTTATCAGGTACATTTGGGCATCACGATTTTGCGAATGTTGAAAGTGCTTTTGATTGGGTTTTTACAACACAAGGTGGTGTCTCCTATCAACTGATGGGACAAGCATCCTCCAATACGGATGTTTTTGGATGGAAAGAAGCAGACGGGATTGACACTCCGACACCGGCATGGTACATGTTTACTGTCGATCTTAACGGTGATGGTAAACAAGGTAAATTTGAGTGGATCCTTCTCTCAACCAACATGAAAAACAAGGCTGCTTATGAACTTGTGGGTTCAAATGATAATGGTACGTTTAAATATTCCGACAAACTTGATATTGATTACAACATAGAGGGTAGTGTTATCACCACAGGGGATTTAGGTACTTTATCTCATTCATGGCGTACTCCTTCACTCAAGGATAGCTGGCAATGGCAACTCTCAGGCAAAATCAATACAAATTATGATGTAGATGCCTATGAAGTTGATCTCTTTGAAAGTTCTCAAGAGAGTATTGATACTTTGCACAGTAAAAATATCTATGTGATCTGCTACTTTTCGGCAGGCTCTTATGAAGATTGGCGTGAAGATAAAGATCTATTCGATGCATCGGTAATAGGTAATGATTATGATGGGTGGGCAGGTGAATCTTGGCTTGATATTCGTACTCAAAATGTTAAAGATATTATGCGTTTACGTCTTGATCGGGCAATGAAAAAAAAATGTGATGCAGTTGAAGCTGATAATGTACATGGCTTTGAAGAAGAGACAGGCTTTAATCTCACGGCTCAAGATCAGTTAACATTTAACCGATTTTTGGCATCAGAAGCACATAGCCGTTCGATGGGTATTGCTCTAAAAAACGATTCGACTCAAGCAAAAGGGTTGGTCAATGATTTTGATTTTGCTGTAACGGAAGAGCTCTTTCAACTCAATGAACAAAACGAATTTAAAGTCTTTATTGATGCAGGAAAGCCTGTATTTAATGCCGAATACCATACGAACTATGTCACAAATCAACAGGCACGTATCGCTATGTGTCAACAGAGTAATGCTTTGGGATATCACACCCTTATCCTCCCTTTGGATCTTGATGATAGCTTTAGATACGACTGTTATATAAATGAAGGCAGTACGGATACAAAAGCCACTATCAGTACGTTCGATTCAAAATCGACTCGCTGGTTCTATTATCTTGGATTTGAGCCTGACAGCACTTTACTAAAACAGATTGCAGAATCATCTTACGATATGATCGTGATAGAGGCACTTTTGACGACAAAAGAGTATACGAAAGATGTGGCATCTCTGATTCAAACCATAAAAAAGAAGGATGCTTCCAAACGTGTTTTAGCCTATGTTGATATCGGTCAAGCAGAAGAGTGGCGTACCTATTGGCAAGAAGGATGGCAGATCGGTAGTCCAAAATGGATTGTTGCAAATGATCCGGATGGGTGGAGTGGAAATTATCCTGTAGCGTTTTGGGATAAAGCGTGGCGAGAAATTTGGTTAGGCGAAACAGGCTATCTACAACAAATTATAGATGCCGGATATGATGGCATTTATATGGATTGGATAGAGGCCTATTCAGATGATAGTGTTATTGCCGCGGCACAAGAGAGTGAGGTAAATGCCACAATGGAGATGATACGTTTTGTCTCCGATATATCAATATTTTCTAAAAGCAGAAAGAGTTCATTTCTTCTTATAGCACAAAATGCAGCGGAGCTGGCTGAATATGAGAGCTATGTTAAGGCGGTTGATGCGATTGCACAAGAGCAGACATGGTTTGACGGTTCGTCTGATAACATCCCTCCGGGAGATTGCCCACTGCCTAGAACCAACAACGATATTGATACAAAAGCCTATACCGATTCCCTCTCAACACAATGTTTTGAAATTTACACCCAATATCCTAAAAGCACTCTGCATGTCAGTAGTGAAGAGTATATTTACTTTTTAAATTTGGCAAAGAGCAAAGGCGTTGATATCTTTACAGTGGATTATGCCACTCAAGAGAACAATATTGAGTGGGTCTATAAACACTCTCGTGAACTAGGCTATATCCCATTTGTAAGTCAACGAGCTTTAAATATATATATTGATCCGCGTTAACCAAAATTCACTATCAAATTCCAACATCTGAGATATTATCATATAACTTTTCAAGCCTTTTAACATGCTCTCTGCAATGCAGCTGCATCTCTTGCAGTGATTCGATCAGCTCGTTTTGGGTCTGCATCAACGCATCTTGTTTGTGTAATTTAAAAGAGACATGCAACAATAAAATTACAATAAACAACTCAAGCATAATGTCCCCTACTCTAATGTACCGGCAAGGCGCCTGAACTCTGGTGAGTCCTGTATTAAGAGATCATACGTCCCCCGTGCAACAATTTTTCCATCTTTAAATACCAAAATTATATCCGCATTTTCAATTGTACTGAGACGGTGGGCAATGGTAATAGTGATTTTATCTTTCGTGTAAGCCTCTAGTGCACTCTGTATTCGTTTTTCACTCTCGTTATCCAGCGCACTCGTTGCTTCATCAAACAGCAGCACTGAAGCATGTTTATAGATCGTACGGGCAATCGCTATTCGTTGACGCTGGCCGCCAGAGAGATTAGCACCAAACTCCTCCATCATGGTATGAATACCTTCTGGCAGTGATGAGACAAATTCAAAAGCATCTGCAAGCTTAATGGCTTCAAGCACTCGTGTTTCATCAATCTCTTGACCATAAGCTATGTTGGAAGCAAGGCTATCTTGAAAAATGTAGACACGCTGTGACACCAGAGACATCTGCTGACGCAATGAGTGCTGGGTATAACTATCCACTGACTTTTCATTCATCAAAATCTCCCCTGAGGTCGGATCATAAAAACGCAGCAGCAGGTTAATCAATGAACTTTTACCTCCTCCACTATCACCAACAAGTGCAATATGCTGCCCCTGCGAGATAGTAAAGTTAATCTCTCTAAGAGCAGGTTTATTACCATACTTAAGCGTAACACTCTTCATTTCAATCGAATGAATCTCTTCTTGAAGTACCCTCTTGCCATCTATAATTACATTTTGACGATCTACAATGCTAAAGACACGTTCACTTGCCGCTAAGGCATCTTGTATCTTTCCGTAAATAGAACCAATACGACGAATGGGCTGAAATACCAATCCGACCGCTGTTAAAAAAGCGGTAAACTCTCCAACACTCATTGTTCCATCATAAACCTGACGACCCCCAATATAGATCACTACCGCAAGTCCAGCAGCAGCAATGATCTCTAAAAGCGGTGAGACCAACTCATAGACATAGAGAGTTTTCATCGTGATTTTAAAAAAACGCCAATTCTCCTTAGAGAAACGCTTCATCTCATACGCTTCTGTCGCATTGGCTTTAATAATTTCACTGCTGTTAAATACTTCTGTCAGACGGACAACAACATCTGCATTGATCTCTTGAGAGCGGTGTGAGTATTTTTTGAGTTTATGGGCAATCGCGATTAGTGGATAGATGGCCATAGGCATTAAAACCAAAGCATACAAGGAAAGCATCGGATCAAGATAGATCACATAGCCAATCAAGGCAATCACCGTCAGCAGTTCACGAAAAAGTTCCGGCAGCATGTTTGAGACAAAATACTGAAGCCTCGTAATATCATTGGTCACACGGGAGATAAGATCACCACTGCGATTTTGATACAAAAATGCCATATCCATGTGGATAATCTTCTCTAAAAGAAGCTCGCGAAGCCTCGTAACGATATGCTGTCCAATGTAACTCATATAGATCGCTTGAATGTAACGACCGATTGATTTAACTAAGTAAATTCCAATCAAACCAAGCGGAATAAGATGCAGCATCTCTTCGTCTCTGTTAATAAACATATCGTCCATCAATGGTTGCATAATATGTGCCGTTGCCGCTGTCGCACTGACGGTCATTATGATACCGATAAAGACCAGAAAATAGTAGATTTTATAGGTTTTCAAATACGGTATATACCGTTTTAATGTCTCTTTCAAACTAAGCGCTCCGATACAGTTTCATACCATTATACCGCTTTAACGATCTTTTAGATAGAATATTTTTAAAATCGACTGAAACAGGAATTGGAATGAAAAAACGTATTTTGGTGACAGGTGGTGCCGGTTTTTTAGGCTCACATCTATGTGAACGTCTTCTCAATGAAGGGAATGAAGTTATCTGTGCCGATAACTTTTTTACCGGAGATAAAGCCAACATAGAACATCTGCTTAGTAACCCCTATTTTGAACTGATGCGTCATGATGTGACATTTCCACTCTATGTAGAGGTGGATGAAATCTACAATCTTGCCTGTCCTGCTTCACCGGTTCACTATCAGTTTGATCCCGTACAAACCACAAAAACCTCTGTGATGGGTGCCATAAATATGCTCGGACTTGCCAAACGAACCAAAGCCAAAATACTTCAAGCTTCGACCTCCGAAGTATATGGAGATCCTGAAGTTCATCCACAGCCTGAGTCTTACAAAGGTTCGGTCAGTACCACCGGCATTCGTGCATGTTACGATGAGGGAAAACGATGTGCTGAAACCCTCTTTTTTGACTACCATCGCCAGAACAATGTTGACATAAAAGTCATGCGTATCTTTAATACCTATGGACCGAACATGAATCCAGATGACGGACGTGTCGTCTCTAACTTTATTGTTCAAGCGCTTCAAAACAAAGATATCACCATGTTTGGTGACGGGATGCAGACACGCTCCTTCTGTTATGTTGATGATCTTATTGAAGGGATGATCCGCCTGATGAATTCACGCGACGGCTTTACCGGACCTATCAACATTGGAAATCCTGGAGAGTTCACCATGATAGAACTTGCCGAGAAGATCATAGAATTAACCGGGTCTTCCTCTAAAATTATTCATCTGCCACTGCCTCAGGACGATCCGATGCAGCGTTGTCCTGATATTACTTTAGCAAAAAAAGAGCTTGATTGGGAACCGTATATCGCACTCGAAGAAGGTCTCAAAAAAACCATAGAGTATTTTAAGAGCGTGATCTGATTTTGAGCAAATCCAACAAAACAACGGTAATCATTGCTGTCTATAAAAACACCGCATCACTGAAATTGGTGTTGGAAGCGTTAGATAAACAGAGTGTTGCTCCTCATGAGATCATTATTGCCGAAGATGGAGAGAGTGATGTGATGCGGACGTTTGTTCAAACACTCTCCATGGGAAACGTTGTGCATATTACGCAAGAAGATCTTGGCTGGCGCAAAGCACGTTCTATTAATAACGCCATCAAAAAAGCCACAGGTGATTACTTCATCTTTATCGATGGTGATGTTATCCCTCATTCACGTTTTATTGAAGGGCACTTAGCATTTGCAGAACCAAAAATTGTCTGCTGCGGAAAACGCTCGGAACTCGGCCCTGAAATTACCAAAGAGATCTATACTCGAAAACGTTCCTTTAAAACGCTAACAGACCACTACCTTTTAAATGCTTACGAGCATCACAAAGACGGTGCTCGCCATTATGAGGAGGGAATCTATCTCTCACCTACCGGCTTACTTTACCGCTTTTTAAAAGATCGTCATGTGCGCTATATTATTGGCTGTAATTTCTCATGCTATAAAGAAGACATGCTCTCTATTAATGGTTTTGACGAAGATTATACTAAACCCTCCGTCGGAGAAGATATTGATCTAGGATGGCGGTTTCGAGGGCTCGGTATTGAGCTGCGTTCATGCCGAAACATTGCCAACGTCTACCATCTCTACCATGAAAAAAACTTTGATAGAGATACCTTGAAAGAGAATGACGCTATTTTGAAAAAAAACTTTGACGTCAACCGCTATGTCTGCTTGAACGGACTTGAAAAAAAGGAGAAAGAACAATGACAACCATACTCGTAACCGGTTCTAACGGACAACTTGGCAGTGAACTACGTGTGCTCAGTGAACAGTACACCTCTTATGATTTTACCTTTACTGATCGCAGAGATATTGACCTAAACGACACGGTTTCCATCGAGCACTATTTTTTAAATAAGCGATTTGATGTCATCATAAACTGTGCTGCATATACCTCGGTAGATAAAGCAGAGTCTGAACCCATCTTTGCAGATCACATCAACCATCAGGCCGTTAAAACGCTTGCCCGTATTGCCGCTAATGCCTCAAGTTCACTGATCCATATCTCTACGGACTACGTCTTTAACGGTCAAAACTTCAAACCTTATGTTGAAACAGACCCAACCGATCCGCAGAGTGTCTATGGTCAAAGCAAACTTGCCGGCGAAAAGGCAATGCTTGCCATCAACCCTCCACGCTCACTCATTATTCGTACCTCTTGGGTCTACTCCTCCTTTGGCACGAATTTTGTCAAAACGATGCTTCGTCTAGGCCGTGAGCATGCGAGTCTCAGTGTTATTTTTGATCAAGTAGGCACACCAACCTATGCTAAAGATCTGGCCTACTCCATTCTTGAAATAATTCCTCAGTTGAAAAACCATGATGTTGAACTACTTCACTTTAGCAATGAGGGTGCCTGCAGCTGGTATGATTTTTCCAAAGCAATTTTTGAATATGCCGCCATTGAGTGTCAGGTAAATCCTATTGAATCCAAAGAGTACCCTACCCCTGCTCCAAGACCACACTATAGTTTACTCAATAAAGCAAAAATTAAAACCCATTATCATTTAGAGGTTCCGTACTGGCGTGATTCACTTGCTCTTTGCATTAAAATTCTTACCGATAACAGATAATGCTGCAAGAGATTGATCTATTTGAGACGACGGTCGAATTCTCTATCTGTACACTGGTAACTGACAAACAGGAGTACAAACAGATGTGCGACTCCTTTCTCTCAGCAGGCTTTAGTGATGCTGAGTTTATCTATGCCGATAACAGCAATGGAAACAAATATGACGGCTATCAAGCAGGCAATCTCTTTTTATCGAGGGCTTCAGGCGAGTATATTATTATCTGTCATCAGGACATTGAGCTCCGTTTTGATGACATAGACGTGTTGAGACAACGACTCAATGAACTTGAGGCTAAAGATAAACAGTGGGCAATCGCCGGCAATGCAGGCTACAGCAATATGGCTTCAACCGCTATGTGCATTTCTGATCCCTATGGTGAACATCGCCAAAAAGGAACTCTGCCGCAGAAAGTACGCACCCTCGATGAAAACTTCATTGTGATTAAAAAAAGTGCTAATCTTGCACTCTCCCATGATCTGGAAGGCTTTCACCTCTATGGAACTGATCTTTGCCAAATTGCC